>Ga0194055_10001557_pt1 | contig 18708 bp, 14 predicted proteins | sample SepL449m_MetaG_FD_155482 | JGI IMG/M metagenome (GOLD analysis project Ga0194055, IMG submission 155482) | Anoxic zone freshwater microbial communities from boreal shield lake in IISD Experimental Lakes Area, Ontario, Canada - Sep2016-L442-9m | ecosystem: Environmental > Aquatic > Freshwater >...
TATTAATACCTTCCTGACGGCAATTCGTAAAGGAGAAAAATTTACCGACAAATACCGCAAGGTCGACGTTTTGTTAATCGATGATATGCAGTTTATTGCTGGAAAAATAAAAACCCAAGAAGAATTTTTTCATACCTTCAACACCCTACATCAGTACAATAAGCAGATTGTACTTTGCAGTGACCGACCACCAAAAGATATCCCAACACTTGAAGAGCGTCTCAGGAGTCGATTCGAATGGGGAATGGTTGCCGATATTCAACCCCCTGATTTTGAAACCAGGGTGGCAATTTTGATGAATAAAGCCAATTCACATTCCTTAGAACTCGACATGGATGTGGCTGAGTTTGTTGCCACCCACATCGACAATAATATCCGTGAGCTAGAGGGTGCTCTGACCAAAGTTATTGCCCATTCTCGCCTGCATGGGCAGCCGATAGATCTGCCGCTCGCGCAGGAAGTACTGGGAATGTATATATCACAAACTCAAGTTAAGGTTAATCCTAAAATAGTACTCCAAAAAACTGCCGACTACTTCGAGATAAGCTACAACGATATTGTTGGTACGAAACGTTCTCGCGAAGTTGTGGTGCCGAGGCAGATCGCGATGTTTATTATGCGCGAAGAGCTTAGCTTGAGTTTCCCTCGTATTGCCAAAAGTCTTGGTGGCAAAGACCACACCACTATAATGCACGGGGTTAATAAGATCCGCACCCAATCGGCACGCGATAGTGTTATGAGCCAAGATATACAGTCTATTAAAAAGATTTTGGTAGGTCAGTAGTATGTGGATAAGTGTGTGTAAAACTAGTGGGTATCTTGTGAAAAACCAATTATTTATTCACAATGAATGCACCATTGACGAATCGCAAATTTTAAACACTGTTGATAATGGGATGTTTATACAGACTTTATCAAAACTTTTTCATGATTTTATCCCCCAAGGTTTATGGCTTTATAAAAGCATAATAGGTTGTTTTGCACACTATCCACATAAACTATTACTATTACTACTATCTATTAAATTAAATATAATAAATAAGACAAATCTAAATTGGAGTTCAAAATTATGAAAGTTGCCGTGAAAGTAAAATATCTTCTAAAAGCTGTGAATATCTGTTCTAGACTGGTTAGTAACCGCTCTTCCCTAGAGGTACTAGGCAATATCCTAATCGAAACCGACAAGAATATCCTAAAATTAAGCTCTACCAATCTGGATTTAGCAATTACCACCAAGCTAGGTGCTAAAGTTGAAAAAGAAGGTAAAATAGCCATCCCTGCCCGCCTCCTTGGTGAGCTGGTCAATTCTATCTCCGAAGACACTCTCCAACTGATCGCCGATGATACCAACCTAACCATCAAGGGTAGTGGCATCGTTAGTCGCCTCAATGGAGTAGCAGCTAGCGAGTTCCCTACACTACCAGTGCTAGCCAACACAAAATCTATCAAGTTCGATTCGTCTAGTCTCAAGAACAATCTAGAAAAAGTCTTGGCTAGTGTTAGTATCGACGAATCCAGGCCAGTCTTGGCTGGTATTTATTTTAGTATCAACAACAACCAACTTATCTTGGCTGGCACCGATAGTTATCGACTATCAGAGGTCAAGAGTGCCTACCAATCTAACGAATCTATCAACTGCATCATACCTGTCCGAACAGTGTCAGAGCTATTGAGGCTGATATCGTCTGAAGATGTCGAAGGAATCGAAATAATCATTGGTGAATCTGAAATATCTTTTATTGTTGGCGATAGCCAGCTAATATCCCAATTAACTGAGGGTAAATACCCGGATTACAAAAAAATTATTCCTGAAACTACCACTACTACTATCGAGTGTGATAAAGATAAGCTAGTGGAGGCCGTAAAGGTTAGCTCAGTATTTGCCAGAGAAAGCTCACACGGAATCGCCCTAAAGGTTGTAAAAGATGAGCTCACTATCGATGCCCAAACCAGCGACGTCGGAGAAAACACCATTAAAATAACCGTCAAAAAGACTGGTAAAGATGCTTCTATCAACATTAACGCCAAGTACATCACCGATATTTTGTCGGTAATAGATGGCAAAACCATAACAATTGGTATCAACGATAAGCTCGACCCTTTGGCTTTGAGCCCAAAAATCAAAGATGCCAACGAAGTGCATATTATTATGCCCTTGCGTAGCTAATGATCGAGTCTATAAAACTAGTTAATTTTCGCTCTCACGGTGATTTAAGTATTAATTTTAGCCCCAATACAACTGCTATTATAGGCAGTAACGCAGCTGGCAAAACCAATATCCTAGAAGCACTGTATTATGCTTTTATTACCAAATCATTTCGATCGACGCAGTCTTCATTGATAAAAAGAGATATGGATTTTATGAAGCTCAATGTTATCTACCACCATGAAAAGCCAAGCAATCTAGAGTACCGCCTAAAGCAAAGTGGTGGCTTCGTATCACGCACAATAACCATCAATAATGTAAAAAAACGTGCCTCTGATGTTATTGGTATCCAACCGATTGTAATATTTGTACCCGACGATGTGCGAATCATAACCGATGGGCCACAATTTCGTCGCAACCTGATAAACAATATTATCATCCAAACTTCTAGGGAGTACCTAACCGCCATAAACCGTTTTCAAAAAATACTAACCCAGCGCAACAGATTGCTTTATAACCTTAAGCATAATAGAACTAATTCTAAGGATCAGCTTTTTGTTTACAACCTCCAGCTAGTAGACCCGATTAGTACAATATACTCACACCGCGACGAGCTAGTGGACTTTCTTAATAAAAACCTTGGTAAAAAGTATTCTAGTATTAGCGGACACAGCGACAAAATAACAATTGAACAACTCAATACCCTACCCAAAGACAAAGACTACATCCTAGCCTCACTAGAGGCTCGTCTGGGCGACGATATGGCGGCAGGGTTTACCAGTAAAGGTCCCCACAAAGACGAGCTTGCAATAAGCCTCAATGGCTTCTCAACGCGAGACAATTTGTCGCGCGGCGAGAACCGCTCACTGTCGCTAGCCATCAAGCTTTGCGAGCTCGACTATATACGTCTCAAGACCGAAACCCCTCCCCTGCTTTTACTCGACGACGTATTAAGTGAGCTCGACGAGCAAAGACAATCACACCTCATAGAGCAAGCAGCCAACCAGCAGACAATCCTTACCTCAACCTCAATTAGCGATAGCATCAATGATTATGAGATAGTAAAAATATAATGGAACCGATTAGCAAAAACCAAGATCTAAAAAAATACTCCAAACTTCAATCTGGGGCCAGTGAGCTCGTAGTTATCAAAGATAAAATTACTAAGCTAACCGGGATCGAGCCGGAATCTGTAATGATTCGCCAAGGCACAATAATTGTTAAGGCCAAAAACAACTACGAGGCCCTGGAGCTTAGAATGACTTTAGGCAACTACCTAAGTGATAATAATATTAAGGTCATTTAGTTTTTGATTTCTAAACTATATACAGTATTGCTATTACCATACTGATTAGGAGTTTGAGTCGTAAAGAATATTTTGTTTTTCTGCATAGAAACTGAAGCACTAACTATATATCGGTTATTTTCGGAAGCACTAACCTTATAAGAAGAAGAAGTATCTATATTCATTATCCAGATGCCGTCATAGTCAAAATATAAAATATGACTATTATCTATCCAGGTAGTAATCAAGGCTTTTTCGGGGGTTTTAGAGTATACGATGTAAGATTTGTCAGAACCCATATCGTATATATTTATTCCAGATGAATTTACAAAAAGTAATTTATCACCAGATTTAGAAAAATTTATAGCTGCCACGTTACTACCTGATTTAACTGTTTTTTTACCAGCTTTGTCATTATTTGAAATTACATATATATTGTTGTCTTCTCTTGATGAATTGAGCGCAACATCTCTACTTGAGTCTACCAGCTTATTAGAAGTAGAATAGGCAAAATAATTATTACCCAAACCCATAATTATATTTGCAGCTTTTAAGTCTGATACTACCCTTACTGGCTCAGAATTTATTGATTTCTGGAAATAAATATCAGAATTTAATTGACTCAATATATTTAGATTAGAATTCATAAATATTTGATTCACTAAATAATCACTTTCTCCTTGTTTATTTCCAGACTTCGGCAAGGGGCTAAAGAATTGAACATTGTTATTATCAAGATAACCATAAGACTTATTATAGTATTTTAAAAGCGCCTTCTTGTCACCGACCCATTGCGCTGCGTTTATATTATCTACTGACTGTGCCATCGGATAGTTGCTAGGACTCTTATTACCCACTCTATAAACTTCCAAATAGTTGTAACTACCATTTACATATCTGAGCTCACCGTTGCTTGCTTGTATATTAGTAGCTAGGGCCGAAAGTACCTTGCTTTGTATAGACAGGGGTATTAAATTAATCTGGTAACTGTATTTTTTACGGGGCAACACAGCAACAGTCTGCATAGAGCTTTTTTCACCATCAGAAATATTAAATGTATAGCTGCCAGCTTTGTATTTATTGGTAATATGCCCTTTACCTAGTAGTTTTTGATTGTACTTACCGCCAACTATTGCTATTTCATAAATATTAGCCTGAGGCTCGGAATTGATAGAAACTTCTCCATAAGATAGATAGATATTCAAGAAGTAAGCTGATACTGAAATGACTATAGCCAATACTGCAAACGCCATTAGCTTCTTAAGGTTTTTTTGATTGAATTTTAAATTATCTATAATTGCCATTATATTACTCCGGTAAGTTATTATATGCACTTATCAGCCAAGGTTGAGGGTTTATCATATCAGCTCTATTCGGACAGTTACTGCCAAAACATGTGGGCATATAGTCCCATTTAGAATTCATAATATTAAAGTGCAAGTGAGGCGATGAACCATTTCCAGTATCAGCTGCTGTTCCAACCTTGCCGATCTCTTGGGCTGGGCTAACGGTATCACCAGTTTTGACAGTTACAGTTCTATTGCCCATATGTTGATAGAAGTATACATTCTGGTCTGTTCCCTTAATTGTCACGCTGCAAATGGCGGTACAATTAGGATCACCTTGCACAACCTTCCCTCCTACCGAGGCTATTACTATCGTACCCGTATCTACAGATATGTCGGCCGCTGGATAATCATGATGGCAATTATTGAGGTTTGTATAGCACCATACAAAACCAGCACCCTTCTTTATAGCACTTTTGGTGGTTTTTAGTGGAAATACAAATCCATCTGGCGCCTGTCCTATGCTGCCAGGATTGTTTTGGCAGTCACTTAGGGGTGCAGAACCAGGAGAATTATTACCATATAAAGCAAAAACTTGATTTGCATAATTTATTCTTTTTGCCATGCCAGCATCTCCAACAACATCTGCCGAAACTTCAAATTTATCTTCCCACAGTATAGCTGCTTCTTCTGGAGTTTTGGTTTTGAGCAATGGTTCTAGTACGGAATTTTTATATGATCCATTTAGCTCTACCATAACATACTCTAATTGTACTGTAATATCTGTAGGGTCTTTGCCTTGCGATCTTGCAAAGTCAATTAGGCCAGCTTTTCTACCTCCTAGCCACTGGGCTATTCCAAACGATGCACTACCATCTGGGTTGAGAGCACTGGTATCTAGATTTTCACCCGATTCTCGCATAAAATTGCCCACTATACCGGCTGCCTGAGCGGCACTTATTCCTTGTCGGCCATTGAAAAAATTAAATGCAGTTTCAACATTATTATTACCTTTAAAACCAGAGTTCACTACGCCTGCAGGGCAGTTGCACCCAGACTGTATTGCATTGACTGCTGTTGCACCCGCGTTCTGGCTCAATGCACTCGCAATTGCTTCAGTATAAGATTTACTGCCGGCTTCCGTGTACGGGTGTACCCCATAGCCATCGTTGGATATGTAGTCAGGATGTGCGTCTGCAATACTCTTCCAATCTATAATTTTGTACCCCAAGGATTTATTATTATTTAATGTTGTATCGATACTAGCCGTATCTATGGTTCCGGCACTTCTGGAAGGATTGTTTGCACCGACATTTATCCAAAATACATTGGCTTGAGGGTTGGCGTCACTAAGTATTTTCATCATTGTCTTGATATTGGCATCATTAACTACCCCATTAGTACCAAGCTCTATTATTATGTTTTTAGCATCCTTCCAGTTGCTGGAATCATTTTTAAATACTGTTATGCCATCTAGATCGCTAGGACCCTCTGATAGCTTTCTACTAACCTTAGAATTTATAACAACAGGTACAAAACCTTTGTTTGTCAATACGCTGCGAATACCCGAAGATACCAGAGTGTCACCTGCCGTAATTGAGTCTCCAATAATATATGTTTTGCCCTTTTGGGCAGTTGTATCTGAAGCTGCACCAGGCACACTACTGGCGCATGCGGTAGGATCTAGCCACGGCGTTTTTTCAATTATTGATCGCTGACTTTTTCCGCTGGGGTCGCTGCCCGGGGCGTTGCTTAATGCTAGTGATTGAGCAGAAGATATTATATTAAAAATAAAAAATGCTAATGTAAAGATAATTGATTTTTTCATTGGCTAGCTCCATTAGTATTAAACTCCATTTGAGTATGCACATGGTTACAATTGTCGGCAAAGAAATATACAGATTTTCCACCGTTTGGCAGAGTATGACCATCGCAATCTCCAAAGCCAGTCTTGGTGTTAGCAGGTATTATGCCAATTATGGCGGTTATAAGCTGATTGGAGGCATCATTGTTTCCAGTAAGCGCTACTCCATCAAAACTTCCTATGTCTATCGCACCACCAGACCCATGCCATGATTGAGGAAGGCAATCTCTGCCTCTGGCGAGTGAATTTATTTTTAAAGTGTGGGACTTTGCTAATGTTACAACTAAGGAAAGTATTTGGGGGTTTACAGTACCGCATGGCACAGGATTAATATTGTTAGACAAATCTACAAACTGACTCTTTATATTGTCGGCATCATAGGTAATGCTTTTATTATCTACTATTTGCTTTGCTAGTTCTTGATTGGTGCCCTGTATTAGTGTGTCTGTAGTAGAGCTGCTAGTTGCTGACTTATTGGAATAAATACTATCGGTTTTTTCGGTGCTACTGAGCTCGACCATAAGGTCGACCATGCTGTTGGCGTAGAGGTAAAGTCGGTACTTTTTGGCTAGCTCAGCAATACCCCCCGGAACATTAGCAATTCTTGTCTGAACACTGCCCCCAAGGTCCCTTATGGTGGTTGAGTTATTTGGACGCAAGTACAGCTCGCAGGCCATGAGCTCTTCCTTGCTGGCAAGCCCAAAGGCGCCATAGTTATCCGCAACCGATGGGTATTTTGGGTAGCCGTCCTTGTCATCGATAATAATTTTGTCTTTGCTTACTATTGCCTTTTCATTAGTATACTTAACATCATATTCCCTGGCAAAGATATTTTCGGTGGGTATATTGGCCTTAGAGCACTTTTCGAAGTATCCCAGTACTTTCTTTTGAAGGTCTGTGCCGGTTGCGAGAAGGTCCTGGACCTCATTGGAGTTTGCTATGAGGTCAGTATTTTCTAGCTCACTCGTTGGCAACCCAATGGTATCAATACGCATATAGGCATCACCGGTTGCGCCGGCAGCATAGGCCACTGTGCTTTTACCAAGAACCACTTGGCTAAAACTCGAGCTCAAATCGGCCAGCAACTTTATAGGGTTAGCAAGGCTAGCAATGTAGTCTTTGCCTTTACGGCCGAGCTCGCCGGTGGTTCGAGGTGTTTCGTATCGAACGATGTTGGCCAAAGAACGAATGTTGTCTTCAGCAAAAAGCCGATACGCCAAGCCATTTTTGCTTTCGACATCCCGACGCGTGTTTTCGGAAAGTGCATTGAGCTCATTCGACTCTGTTGGTGTTAAGAACCTGCCACCCATACTCATCATGTATTGGTTAGATAAGGTCCTGAAGCCTTGGGACTGGTTATTGAAGTTTTGGGTGCCAGACTCTAGACCTGATACCGCCGAGCCACCGCCCATTCGTATTACCCCGATCATCAGCTGGTCTAGGCCAAAATCATTGATTGATGTAAATTTGCCGTTGGATTGATCCACAATATCTTGTCTGAGAGCGTCGTACGATAAGAATATTTGTTTTTTGAAAGTATCTTGGTTTTGCCCAGCCCCAAAAAAATTCAAGAAACCATTGAACCAAGAACCAGCATCTTTATAGCCACTGCACTTATCTTTAATACTAGACATTAAGGACAGCGACGTTTCGTAGCTAGCTCCGTAAGATGTGTTGCCGAGCCTTTCAGGGTCGATTGCTGTGCCGGCTTGGGTGCCATAGACATTTTGCGAATAAGCTCGACTGGCTGACCAGCCATCGAGCTGACCAAAGGTCGGTGTTAGCTCCTCGTTGGATAGCAGCCCTAGCTCTCGGGTCGAGGAAAGCGTGTTGCTTTTGATACTAGACCTCTGTCCCGAATTTAGGCGGGTTAATATGCCTTTTTTTGTGTTTTCGTCGGATAGATACCCTCTAGTAAAAGCACAGAGTGTCTTGAGGGTGTTGTTTTCACTATCAGGATCTGGCCCAAAATCGAATTGAACAGAGTCGGGGTTTTCGTTTTTAGCTAGTTTGTCTCGTACTTGGCCTATGTACTTGTCGACATCTTCTATATTCGTTATTGGATCATCACCTGCCTTGCTAGTAATTCGGTTGTAGGTTTTGTCGTACACATACATACTTACTTCAGACGAACTTTTGCCTTTTATGTTGGGCGAATCCTTGCTGTCGGCATAGTTGAGCGTGGTATTGCTAAATTTATTAACATCCCTGGTTTTTTGGGTGCGGACCATCATATTATAAAGCGGCATAGATTGGATAATACAGTAGCTCACCACAAAGTTGCCGTTTTTTTCGACAACCTCACCGGACTTATTCTTGACCACATCAACCACGCTGGCGGTGGCCCCTGTTTTGGGGTCGGTTAGATCTTTGGTGGTGTAGCTGTAGGGGCAATCTGGAGCCGCGTTACTGCTTTGGTAACGAGCATTCTTGATGTTTACTTTTAACATTTTTTCTTCTATGCCACCTGGCTTTGGGCTGGCAGCAGTAGCGGGCGCAGCAATAGCCTGCCCAGGCTTTATTTCGACATAGCCATATTTTTTGTAGGTGTCTTCGCTAAAAACAGGAATTTTTGTCCCCGCTAACTTGGCTGCCTGAATGGCAAATTCGCGAGTTTTTGGGTCCGTAATTACTTTCTCCACAAACTTGTATGGGTTGGCAGCTGCATACATAATTACACCAACAATTATTCCTATAATAATCATCGGGATCGACAAAAATATGGCAGCACCTATTGCTATCTTTTTGAGATTTTCTTTTTTTAGGGCTTTACTTACGCCTTTTTGTACTTTTCCGCCGAATTCTGCACCCAAACCACCAGTAAGCACATCGACACCTACCTCCGCCGCCGCTCCGGCCGCTTCGCGGCCCGCCGCTCCAGCTGCTCCTTTGGCACCATTTTTTTCGTAGCCTTGCTTGATTTCCTTGCCGGTAGATTCTAAACCAGTCGGACCAGCTTTAGCTACATCCTTTATGTCATTCATGGTTTCACTAGCCGAACCAGCTTTATCTTTTACGGAGTCCTTTATTCGGCTAGCTTTTTGAGGGCCGCCACCCTGACCTTCGCCACCCGAAGCCAGCTGGCTTTCTTGGGCATGGCTATCGCCATCCAGCCCTCCAGATGGCTTTGATTTTGACCCTCCACCCGCAGAAGGCTGGTGAGGCTCTGGTTTTAAATTACTCCCATCCATAATTATATAAATTAAATCCTTGTGCTTATTATAGCAAAGTTAGTTGTCTAACCAAACTACCACCGCACCAATAATTGAATATTTCGGATTAAACTATTTGTTAGCTGGGGGCTACACCCTCGGTAGCCTGGTCGCTAATGTTGGCGCTCATTTCTTGTTGTTTCATTTGCCTTTCTAGAAGATCCTTAGGGTTAGTGGTTATTAGCTGCTCTTCTGTTGGAGAGCCTATGACTTTAATAACAACATGGCTTAGCCCCGCAAAAAACAGTCCCTCGCCAACCGGAAACTGAGTCAGGCGCTTGGTTTCTTCCTGAGTTAGCTTAAAGGTGTCTGCAATACGATCGACCGACGACGGACTTTGTTTTAATAGCAGTTGAAGGCTCGAGTTGTTAACCACGGCCCTACCTAGGCGCGTACTTAAAAAATCTTCGACATCTTGCGATATGGTTGTTAGGCCTAGGTAGTACTTACGGGCACGCTTAGCGATACTAAACATAAACATCGCCGAGTCTTCATACTGCATGAGCTGCCAGGCCTCATCGATTACCAGTATCCGCTTGCGTTTGTCGGTTTTGACTTTGTTCCAGATATAATTCAGGGTTATGTACATTCCGATTGGGCGCAGCTCGTCCTCGAGATCGCGAGTATTAAAGACCACAAAATTGTTATTGAGGTCAACATTGCTTTGCTCCGAGAATATCCCTGCAAAAGTACCCTCGGTATAGCGACGCAAACGAGCTGCTAGCGAGGGGCCATTGCCACTCATAGCGTTGAGGGTATTGTAGAGGTCTATCATTACGGGGGGCTGGGCGGTATGTGTTAGCGGGTCGTTAGTAATGCCTTTTTGGGCGTAGGTATTTATTAGCGCAACGTCCATATCGGATTCTTCTGCTGGACTCATTTGCCCGGTCATCAAGCGCAATAGACCATGAAGCATAATGATGTTAGCTCTTAGAGCGTTGTCGGCCTCCTCGGGGTCGATAGTTAGTGGGATGTCGAAAGGGTTGATGCGAGTATCGCTAGCCAAGCTAAGGTGCAAAAAGCTACCACCAACGGCATCACAGAGAGTTTGGTACTCGTTTTCGGGGTCGATTACTATTACCTCGGTGCCCATCATTAGCGACCTCAGGCACTCGAGCTTGATGGCAAAACTTTTGCCGGCACCGGATTTGGCAAAAACCACCATATTGGCATTTTCGAGGCTAAATCTATCAAACAATACAAGGCCGTTGTTTTGACGGTTAATGCCATACAAAATACCCTCGTCTCGGCTGAGGTTGGCAGTAGTAAATGGGAAGCTAGTCGATATTGCGCCGGTATCCATATTGCGCCTAATTTGAAGTTGGTCTGTGCCCATCGGTAAGGTCGAATTAAAGCCTTGCTCCATTTGGATTGTAGCGGGCTTAGCATACACCAGACCAGTGCCCAAAATGCTTTCGATTTTTTTGCCTATCTGCTCGAGCTCGGTTTCGTCTTTGCCGTATACGGTTATGTAAAAGCCGAACCGAAAGAACCGTTCCTCGCCAACCTGAAGTTTGTCACGCATTTCTTCGGCATCACTAATTTGAGCCTCAAGCTGAGGGTCGCGAACCTTACCCTTTTCTTGGCTAATAGAGTTGCTGGCCTCGAGCTGCCCGACTTTTTTGCGCAGGTTGTTGAGCACTATCTGGCTCTCGACGGGCTCGATGTTGAGGCTAATATCGACTATTTCATCGAGATTAATAATTGGCGATAGCCAGCCAGTAAAGAGTGTGCGCGGGTAGGCATACACAAAGTAGGTGCGGGCAAGTCGTCGGCCAATTTTGACATAGTTGCTTGTTACCTCGAAGCTACTGGGTGCAATAATATCTCGCAAGGTAGTAACACCCTGCTTGTAAACTTGCTCTTGTTGCAATTGAGCTGCAGACTGGAGATTGATTTTTGGTGGTTTATTGCCGAAAGCCATTTTAGCTGGTTCCTCCTGGCGGAGCTTGTTGCTTTGCGGCGGCGTAGAGGTCTGGTGGCTCTTGCTCTTTGGGCTGGGGAGTATAAGGCCCAGCCGGTGCGCCATCTCGAGCTACAGCTGACGTTGTCATGCCGCCGGTATCGACAAGTGCTTGGTTTTGCGATTCATCGACATTGTAAGATCCATAATAAAGCTCAATTACTTCTTGGGTCTTTAAGACTGCTGCACGCACACCAATGCCGGCTAGGCCCTGGGCCACCATATTGGTGCGCAGTACTAGCTCGCTCTTGCGCTGTGCAAACTGCTGATCGGTTTGGGAAACATCCTTGGGGCCACCCAGGGTGCCAGCAATTTGCTTAAAAACATTACCCTTGGCCTCCTCGATAACATAGTACGGTACCACCACGAAAAACTTTTTGTCCATAATGTTGGCGACATTTAGGAGGTCGCGAACATTAAAAATATAGTCTTCCATTAGTTCGGCCAGTAGCGGGTTGGGCTGGTCGGCCATCATTTGGTCGAGCTTATCGAGGTAGCCATCGAGATCGATTTTACGCGACTGTATGCATATTTGAATAGGAAAGTGCAGGCCGTTTAAGAAACCCTGATATGCAAATTCGATAGCTTCTTTTTCGCCGCCGCTCTTGAGGTCGTAATTGGTTGGCGAGCACATTACTATCATCCGCAGGCTGCCGTCGCGCATAATTACTACACCATCTCTGACTTCAGCAAAGTTAAGATGGCCCTGGGTACTAACAAGTGCGGCCTTCTTGTTTTTAGGAGGCGTTACGCTATTGGCATATTCTTGTTGGGCTGGATTGGGCTGATTTGGTTGCATAGTTTTTTATTGTGGCGAGGGAGCGATCTTGATGGACTGCCCCTCCGATATTACATTTTGATTAGTAGTTCGAGCAATCTGCTCGACGGTTAGGTTGTTTGATTGTAGCATAGCCTTTTTAATTATAGCACCCGAGGTGCCGGGTTGAGTATTATTTTGCATCGGAGTTGCCGAACTAGACTTACTGGCCAGCCCTCTTTGCATGCTATTCATGGCATCGTGCTGAATATTGGCTTCGACATTTTCTAGTAGGCTATTTATCTGTGTGCTTCTGATATTAGTAGCATCTAGCACGTCGTCTTGCTGAGTAAGCCTTACGTTGGAATTCGTAATGGCTGCAGTACTTGCAATCGCTGCCGGGTCGACGATTCGTTGGCTGTACGTTGCAGCCTGATTGGCATTGTCGACCAGCTGAATTGTGGGGTCTTTTTGGGCTCCGTGAGTGTCCATTATGAGCGCCAACTGCTTAAGGCTACCCATATTTATATTTTTGAGCGGAATTACTTCAGGGGCAATATCGACTTTTTTTACCAGCTCGACTTGGGTTAGATCTTTGTCCCAGACCCTAATTCGTGGAACCACAAAATACTGCAATACCGCCACAAAGTAGCTTTCGAAGCTCTGCTCTTGGCGTCGACCAAAACCCAGTAGCAAAAAAAACCCAGTAATCGGTATTATTAGCACTATCATCAGCACAATTATTTTGCTAAAAAGCAACCACATTAGTCCGGCCCAGAGCAGGCCAATAATTACATATATAAATTGCCGTAGGCTCAAGGGGCCTAAGATTTTGTCTTCGGCCTCGATGTCTAGGGGTACTTTATACTGTCCCATATCGGTCTACTTATATTTCCATCCCTTAGTTGCTGCAATAGTCTGGAGTGCTTTTCTGGCTTCGGCACTTTTGAATCTAGAGTTTGGATTGGTTAATACATTTTCAAGCGATTGCTGATCGAATTTGAAGTTATTCATATCCTCTCCGTTACCTACAGAGGTAACTATGCTTTTTAGCATCTCAGTATCCATAGCTGCTAGCTTGTCTTCACCCATCGTGCTGTAATCACCTTCTGACATATGTACATATTCTTTTCCTGAAGCATGCCCCCCTGCACTAGTCACATCAGCCGTTGAACTTGCTCGGCTATTCATCTTAGCAGACGACTTGCTTGCTTCAACAAGATCTGGGCTCATTTCCTTTGCTGCACCGTAGCCTGAACCCAAAGCATTGGTCCAGTTGTTGTCAATTTCAGATGAAGATAGGCCTGCCGCAACTCCTGCGCTGTGGTAGCTTTGCATAGTCTGAGCTAACCCTACTGAGTCACCTGTTTCTATTAGCCTATCTAGGTGAGCTTTCAGGGCACCAGCAGATTGAGTGCTTCTTGGATTTCTTCCTGATGCTGATGCAGCGTTTCCGGCACTACCACGAAGCGCATCTCTGTCTAGATTAATAATTTCATCTTTGGCTTTGGCTCTAGATGCCTCCATAGCCTTTTGCTTTTCTCTTTTTTGGAAGCTTTGTGTGCCTATGCCTCTTTCAGCAGCGTTCCTCTTTCCAAATTCAAACGCTTTGCCCTGCCCATATTGCATGCCCTTTTTTGCCTGTTTCTGTGCCTGGTTGGTGATGGCTTTTCCTCCTGCACCCATTTTGCCGGCCACAGCACCCATCATTCCGCCTGCAAGAGCACTCATACCTGCTGTTACCCACTTGAGGGTCTTGGGTATTGCTAGGAGGGCCACGATAGGTATAACCATTGCGACTAGTGTAATGGCGCCGCCCGAGGTACCAGTAGACGGATTGGCTACTAATACGCGGGAAAGAAGTATCGATACAGCTAGCATGCCTGTAATAAGTGGGAACATAGCATTGAGGCGAATAAAGTTTTTCCACCAAGTAGAAAAGAACTTTTCGGTGCCCGGCAATACCCAGCTAGCAAAAGCAATAGGCGATATTAGAATCAGCACATAAAGCACAATCATGCGCAAGACTATATACACAAATGCGACAAGAATGGCAACCAGCGCAAGGATTGCAAGTATCAAAAGTAATATCCAGCCAACTCCCGATATTAAGGCAGCCCCTCCGACGATTATTGCACCTGCTAGCCCGGCCTGTAATCCGGCACCACCGTTGCCAGTGGGCAAGCCCAGCCCTGGGTTAACAGCCCGAAGCGCAAAGATCATATTGGGTATGATTGTGCCAAGCAAATTAAAGAAGTCTACTATAACCCCACAAATAACGTATGCAAACTGAGTCATAATAACGGCCGCTATGAATTTTGGTAGGGTTTTTTTGATGGTGTAGTTATCGAGACCTAGTGGCAAGCTACTAGAAAATATCAGTATTAAAAATACTATTACATAAAAAAAATTCGCAACTGCCACTACGTTACCAACAATCTGCTGAAATACATTTACACCATCAGCTTTTAATGGTTCGATTGTCAGGAAGTTGATGAGCAAGCCGTCTCGATCGCCGCTTACCCCCTGGCCACCTATAAGGTTGGAGATTCCGGTTAGTATAGCCTCATAAATTGGGCAGGTTATGAAAGGCAATGGGGCATTATCGTTACACGACTTCTTGAGCGCCGCCAAAGCCTGGATTTGCTCAATCTTCTGAGTCATTGCAGCCTTGGCGGCGGGATCCATGCCTGCGCCGTTATATAGTGCATCGGTGTGGTCACCTATATGACAGCTAATGGTTTTTAATATGTTATCTACGGTATCGAGGTAGCTACAGCTACCACCAGCCGACGCCTTATTAGCATTGTCTATACCACCAGTCGCCCAGTAGTTGGGCGAATCGTCCGTCCCGGGGTCTTTAGGAGGTGTGCTAATCTTGGCGCTGGCATCACGCCCGTTGTTGTTGTCTGAATGCCAGGGCAAAATGGGGTTTTCGCCTAAAAAGTGCAGGCACCCCTCGTCGGCGCCATTTTCTGAGGTAGTATATGTGTCTGCCCCAGCTTGTAGGTAGCAGTATGTGGGGTATCCGTTGTGCAAGCTCTCGGTAGGCATGTAGAAGAATTTATTGCAGACACCGGTCACACCACCACAACTAACATTGTCGTAATTTCTCGATGCATTGTCGAGGAATGAGGTTAACTTATCTCCAGACCACGACGAAATAGGATTTGCTGCTAATATCGCAGCAGCATCTATAAATCCTTGTAAAACCCCACTTGCCCACTGTGCGGTACCCGACGGCTTCTTGCAATAGACATAAGAAGCATCTTGCCACTTACACGACCAGTTCTTGGATACTGCCAAGGAGTGGTTTGAACTGTTGCTAATAAAAAAACCGCCAGCCACCGCAAATAGGAATATCAAAGATAGAATTAATTTTTTTAACATAAGCTTTATATGTATATTAGTATAGTGCCGAAACGTAAAAATCTCAAATTATTAAAAATCATAAATATCGAGCAATAGATTATGGTAGAATAAAAACATGAAATTTAAAAGTATTTTATTTATCTCGGCACTGCTAATTACCTTGGCGGCGGTTCTTTTGCCCCTGCCCACCAAAGCTGTTACATGCGGTGTTTTGCCGCAGTCGGTCTGCGACTCGGCTGTCAACAACCCAGATAGCACAGCAACTGGCGCGGCTAAGCCGCTAATAGATTTTATTGCGAATATTATGGTCGGTTTGTTTGGCTCAATAATTGTACTTATAATAATCGCCTCGGGCGTTCAGATAGCCGCCTCGGGTGGCAACGAAGATGCTGTCAAAAAAGGCAAAGAGAATATCTTTAAAGCCGTCACAGGGCTGGTGCTGCTGATTTCTTTCCGAGCAATTATAGAGATCGTCAATAGCCTCTTTAATGGTGTCAATACTAGTACCCTTTTCGATGCATCTGGCAACCTGGCTGCCAATGGTGTGCCCCTCATTATCAAAAACGCCATCGGCATAGCCTCGTTCTTTGCCGGAGTCGTATCGGTAATATTTATTATTATCGGTGGCATACAATACACCACCTCTGGTGGTGGTGATGGCCTCAAGAAAGCCAAAAAAACCATCACCTATGCTGTGGCAGGGCTGGTGATATCGCTCTCAGCATATGGTATATTGGTATTCATACAGAGTCAGTTACAAAAATGATGAAAAAAATAACCACCACATTGTCGCTAATAGCGCTAGCCCTAATACCGGCTCGGGCTTTGGCTGTTGATGTCCTCACCAGCGATTCTATACCAACTGCTGTTGCCAACGGCCCAACCGTTGCAGAATTGATAGTAAACGTCGTTAGTATCCTCTCGTTTGTGTCGGGTGCAGCTAGCGTAATTACGATTATTGTTGGTGGTATAATGTACTCTGTATCAGGTGGGAAAGAATCGCAAACCAAAACCGCCAAAGATGCCATACTGTACGCCGTAATCGGCTTAGTGATATCGCTATCGGCCTACGCCATAGCAAACTTCGTAATTGGCAAGCTGGGCTAGCAACTGCAATTGCCTTCCCTTGAGGCCAAACTGTAAATATTTCTTGCATAAGGATTATTAAAAATGTATAATCATAGGTAAATATTAAAGGAGACAACGATGATTTCAATTAGTACGATCAAAAAATCAATTTACGGAGCTACCACAGCTGCCACATTTATAGGAGTTAAGGCTCTGGCCGCGTCAGGTACAGACACAGCACAAACAGCCGTAGACTCAATCACTCCAACAGGTACCAACACCGACCTAACCGCTCAAATACAAATTATTATCAACCTACTGATAGGTTTGATTGCTGTAGCTGCCGTGGTTATGCTTATTATCGGCGGATTTAGGTATGTTTTTAGTCAGGGCGAAGAAAAAGCCACCAAGGGCGCTAAAGACACCATCCTCTACGCGATTATCGGTATTGTGGTTTCGATTTTGGCCTTTGCGATTGTCAACTTCGTAATTACTGGTCTTAGCAAGTAGCCTAAATAAACCTATAGCCCTATGCAAAAAATCATTAAGCCCCAACTAATCTTGTTGTCAGGTATTTTACTAACCTGGCCTCAAGGTACATTGGCGGCTTGCGATTTGAATACTACGTCGGGCGGTGCCAGTTGCGCCGGCACCGATATTCAGGCAAACCTAACAGGCTCGGGCGGAGTATTGGCTAACGTCATTAATGTACTGATAATTGCCGCCGCCATAGCCTCTGTGATAATGATAGTCATTGGCGGGTTCAGGTATATTTTTAGCCAAGGTGAAGAGAAAAACACCAAGGCCGCAAAAGACACCATCTTGTATGCCATAATCGGCTTGGTAGTTTCGATACTGGCCTTCGCGATAGTCAATTTTGTTCTCAAAAAGTTCTAGCGTAGCGATTATCGTTCTTTAAAACCGCACTTTTTAGGTGCGGTTTTGGCTATTGTGCTATAAAATAAGGGTTATGCACGAATACAAAGATAACCTCTTGACCCTGTTGGCAACTGTGGCAATCGTTGTATTGATGGGCTCGCTTGGGTTTGTGCTTGGTAGCTTTGTGCTCTCCCCTAAGCCGACCTCGCAGTCGAAGCTTAGCTACAAGCCCAAGACTAGCTACCCCAATGGCCCTATTAAACTGACCTACTGGCGTACTGCCGATGGTGCTGAAGTTTTTAAACCTATTTTGGAGCGCTGGAATGCCATTCACCCTAGCGTAGCTATTGAGGTCGTTAATATTCCCCTTGCGGAGTACGACAAGCGCCTGAGCGATGCGTTCAGCGCCGGTAAAATGCCAGATATGTTTATGTTTCGCTCCGACTGGCTCCCGCGCTATAAGGCCAGCATTAAGCCTTCACCACAGTCTATCTTTACGGTCGATGATTACAAAAAAACCTTTGCTAATATTATCGTCAAAGACTTAACTGACAATAATGAGGTATTGGCGGTTAGCTACGGCCTACCAACTCTTGGCTTGTTTTATAATACCGACAAGTTTGGCTCGGCTGGCATTACTGCCCCACCGTCCGACTGGCCGGCACTGCTCGATGCCAACTCCAAGCTCGCTCTAAAAGCTAGCAATGGGCTAATAAGGTCTGGTATTGCTCTAGGAACCGAGAAGATATCCAATGCACCAAGTATTATGACTCTTTTGATGATGCAAAACAGTGCAATTATGACAGATATCCCGCCCACTAAAGCTACCTTTGAGCTGCCAACTGGTACTGGCTACCCCAGCTCCGCGAGGGCATT
>Ga0194055_10001558_pt1 | contig 18683 bp, 14 predicted proteins | sample SepL449m_MetaG_FD_155482 | JGI IMG/M metagenome (GOLD analysis project Ga0194055, IMG submission 155482) | Anoxic zone freshwater microbial communities from boreal shield lake in IISD Experimental Lakes Area, Ontario, Canada - Sep2016-L442-9m | ecosystem: Environmental > Aquatic > Freshwater >...
CTTCTCGTCCGTCTCTCCGGAGGCGTCGTCGGTCACCGCCGAAGGCTTCCGGCCTCCCTCGGGTTCCGTCAGCCCGTTGGGGCCTGCCACCCGCGCATCGAAGGCATCCTCGAGGACGTGGATCGCGTCGGCCTTCGCCGGCGTGAACAGCCAGCGAGCGACAACGCGGTCGCCCTCGGAGAGTTCTGCGCGGCCAACGGCCGAGCGGAGTTGGACGTCGAGCCGTGTCTGCGGCCCGATCGTCCACGTCCAGGGCCCCGACCCACCGAGTGGCTGTGTTGCGGAAGCCGGTCGGTCAGCGATGACCCGCCGGGTGGTGAGCACGATCCAGCCATCGCTGAAGCGAAGGCTGGAATCGAGGTCGAATCGGCCCGTCGCCAGAACCGTTTCCCCAGGGAGAAGCCCTCCGGCGGCCTCTCCCCAGGGCAGGGCGGAGACGGGGGGCTGCTCGCTAGAAGCGGATCCTTGGGTCATGAGGACAGGGCTGGCGGGTGGGGCCTAATCCGCAGCAAAAAGGTGCGAAAAGACCTAATTTTTACAGGAAGATACGGGTTTGGGAGGGGGGCACGGCGGTCGGCAATAGAAATTTGCGTGGCTTACCGAACATGCCTAGATTACCGTCACTCTCTCGTGTTTTTTTGATGGAACATGCGGCCGCACAATAACCGGAGCCGTCCCGCGTCGGCTCCGGGAGTCGCCACACTGTAGAAATTTCCAACTGTCTGCCTCGACCATCCCCATTTTGACACGCCACTCGGTCAATCCTTCCGTGCCCCCGGCCCCCTGGCTCCCCCGCGATACCGTGAATCAGCCTCCAGTGCCGAGTTGTCGTTGGATTTCCGGGTTTCGGCACGGGACGTGCATTGTCGGGGAGATGTTGAAAAAAAGTTCGCAGTCGTCGCTCGGAAGCGTAAACTCTGGCGATCGTTCTGCGAAGTCGGTCCCGGTTATCCGAGATCGATGGATGCGACGATGCGGCGTCGAACAGGGCGGCTCCTGGCGGCGTCGTGGTTGGAATCATAGTGCCGCGAGGAACGGGTATCGCAAGCGAACGCGCGTCCGTGTGGCGTGCGGCGTTACCATCCGGCCCCGCGGTGTAGGAACTTTTTCGTCCCATGGCCACATCGGCCGGTCGGTTGACGGTTCGTTTCTGCCCCCTGTTGTTTCCCTGCCCGTCCGCGAAGAACCGCTTCGCTGGGGGCATCTCTCCCGCGGCCCCGGACTGCCAGCCGCCGCCCTGACGGTGTCCACCGTCGGGTTCGTACGGATGTCCGCCCTGGCGGACAGCACTTCGTGGGCGACGCGCCTGCGACGTGCCGTTGTGACCCGTGCGACCTCCGCTCCAGCGCATCCCGCCGGGCTGTCCGGCGGCTGGACGAGGCGCACACGACCAGACCGGCGCATGCGTCTGCAGCAGGTCTAAAAGAGCGCACACACTTCCATGGAGATTCTTTCGGTCAAGGTGCTTCGCGGTCCCAACCAATGGGCGTCGTTCCCCTGCCTCGAGGCATGGGTCGACCTCGGTCGGCTCGAGGACTTTCCGTCGAACACGCTGCCCGGGTTCAACGACCGGATCATGTCGTGGCTGCCCACGATGATCGAGCACCGCTGCTCGATCGGCGAGCGGGGCGGCTTCTTCGAGCGACTCAGGACAGGCACCTGGATGGGCCACGTGCTCGAGCACGTGACGCTCGAACTCCAGACACTCGCCGGCACGCCGGTGGGCTACGGCCGGGCCCGCGAGGCCAAGACCCGCGGCGTCTACAAGGTTGTGATCGAATACAAGGAAGAAAAGTTCGCCCTCGAGTGCCTGTCCGCGGCCCATCGACTCGTGATGGCCGCGATTGAGGATCAGGCCTTCGAGGTCACGGCCGAAGTGAAGCGGCTGCGGCAGGTACTCCTTGACGTGCAACTCGGGCCGAGCACGCGGTCGATCGTGGAGGCGGCCACCGCTCGCGGCATCCCGACGCAGCGGCTCACCGAGGGCTCGCTTGTGCGGCTCGGCCACGGGTCGAAGCAGCGGCGGATCTGCGCCGCGGAGACCGACCGGACTGGCGCCGTTGCCGAGACGATTGCGCAAGACAAGGAGCTCACGCGCACCCTCCTTGCCGAGTCGGGGATTCCGGTTCCTGAGGGCCGGCCGGTGACCGATGCCGCCGACGCCTGGGCCGTGGCCGAGGAGATCGGTGCGCCCGTCGTGATCAAGCCGCGGTATGGCAACCAAGGCCGCGGCGTCTCCGTGAACCTCGTGACCCGAGACGAGGTGGAAAAAGCCTGGATTCTCGCCAACGAGGTTGATTCGTCGGTCGTCGTGGAGCGGTTCGTGACCGGCGGCGATTATCGCGTGCTCGTCGTCGGCGGCCGGATGGTGGCCGTCGCGCGGCGGCATCCGCCGATCGTGGTGGGCGACGGTGGCTCGACGGTGCGGCAGCTCGTGGACCGCGTCAACGAGGATCCGCGGCGGTGTGGTGACCACGCCACGTCACTCAGCCCAATGGTGATCGACGAGGTGGCCGTGGCCGTGCTCCGCGAGCAGGGCTTGAGCGAGCAGAGCGTGCCGGGAGCGGGCTGGGAGGTGTTCCTCAGGCGGAACGCCAACCTCAGCACGGGCGGCTCGGCCGAGGACGTCACCGACATCGTCCATCCCGAGGTCGCGGCCCGCGCCATCGAGGCCGCGCGGATCGTGGGCCTCGACGTGGCCGGCATCGACATGGTGATGGACGATTGCACGAAGTCGCTGGAAGCACAGCGGGGCGTGGTGATCGAGGTAAACGCGGCGCCCGGGCTGCGGATGCACCTTGAGCCGACCGTTGGCACGCCGCGAAACGTGGGCGCCGCGATCGTCGACTCGCTGTTCGGACCCGGCGATGACGGGCGGATCCCGACCGCTTCGGTCACCGGCACCAACGGCAAGACGACGGTGGTGAGGCTCATCTCCCACCTCGCCGCCACTGGCGGGGCCACCGTGGGCACGACCTGCACGGAGGGTGTCTGGGTCGGCGGCCGGCAGATCGACGCCGGTGACTGCAGCGGACCGAAGAGCGCCCGCCGCGTGCTCGCCAACCCGGCGGTCACCACGGCCGTCTTTGAGGCGGCCCGTGGCGGCATTCTCCGCGAGGGCTGCGGCTTCGATGGCTGCGACGTCGCCGTCGTGACCAACATCGCCTCGGGCGACCACCTCGGCATCGCCGAGATCGACACCCCCGAACAGATCGCCTGGGTGAAGGGAGCGATCGTGGCGGCGGTTCGCCCGAGCGGCGCGGCCGTGCTCAATGCGGCCGACCCGCTGGTCGTCGCCATGAAGAAGTGGTGCAAGGGCCAGGTGGTCTACTTCGACGCCAACGCAGCCAACCCCGTGATTGTCGAGCACCTCGCCAAGGGCGGCCTCGCGGCCACGGTCCGCGACGGCTGGATCGTGCTCTGCGACGGGCCCCGTGAGACGAGGCTCGCGCACCTCGATCGCGTGCCGCTGGTGCATCGCGGGCTGGTCGATTTCCAGGTCGAGAACGTGCTGGCCAGCGCCGCAGCGGCCTGGCGGCTGGGCGTGCCGCTGGAACTCGTGCGGCTGGGCCTCGAGAGTTTCTCGAGCGGGTCGAGCGGCTCTCCTGGCAGGTTTAATCTCCTCGACCTCAACGGCGCCTCGATCGTGGTCGACTACGGCCATAACGTGCCGTCGCTCGAACGGATCTGCGGAGCGGTCACGAAGTTTCCGCACCCGCGGCGGACGGCCGTCTACTCGGCGGCCGGCGATCGGCGAGACGACGACCTGATTGCTCAGGGGCGACTGCTGGCTGCGACGTTTGACCGCGTGGTGATCTACGAAGATGCCTACATTCGCGGCCGGGAGCCGGGCGAGATCACGAAGCTGATCACGCAGGGTATTCGGGAGGGGATGCGCGGCGACAAGCCCGTGCGGATTGACGTGGGCGGCGACTGGGCGACCAGCGCCGCGCTCGTGCTCGACGCGGTGGGGAAGGGCGACCTCGTGCTGCTCCAGCCCGACACCATCGAGCAGGCGATACCGTGGCTGGCGGAACGATACGGCAACCGGCTCAAGGAGGCGGCGCTCGACGAGATCGCCGGCACGGCACCGCCCGCTGCCGATCCCGCCCCGGTCGTGGCGAAGGCCGACGAGGCCGTGCCGGCCGCGTCACGGCCGGCCAACCGGCCTACTTGAGCCCGGCGCGGCGATCGAGGGCACCCTTCACGCCGAGCTGCTCGGGGTGGCGGGCGATCTTGTCGGTGAACACGCGGACGTCGTCGACGATCGGGCGAAGTTCCTTCGTGAGTCGGTTGACGTTGGAGGCTGCCTGGGCGAGGTCGTTGTAGACCTGCGGGTCGCGAACGAGCTTGCCGAGCGTGCCCTGCGACTCGTTGAGCGCCTTGGTGAACATCGCCGCCTGCTGGAGCGTCTCATCAAGCCGGCCGATTGTCACGTTGATCTGTGCCACCATCCCCTCGCCCCGCTCACCGAGTGGTTTTGTGAGCCCCTCGAGGTTGCGGAGGTTGCGGTCGGCCGTGTCGACGGTCTCGCCGATCCCCTGCACGGTCGTCCGCAGGTCGGTGATCACGTCGGGCAGCGAGTTGAGCGTCTGCTTGAGATTCGCCCGGGCCTGCGGGTCGCCCATCACGTCGTTGATGTTGGCCATCGCCGTGTTGAAGGCATCGAGGGCCGCGTCGGTCTTCTGCACCATCGTCGAGAACTTGTGGTCGTCGCCAAGCAGCATCCGGTCGAGGTTGTCGGAGAGTTTCTTGACCGACTCGCTCGCCTCGGCGAGTGACTGCATGGCCCCACCGAGTTTCGGTTCGAGCGTGGCAAACACCTCGAAGGGGTCGCGGGAGACGGTACCGACGAGTACCTCATCCTTGCCCACCCGCTGCCGCGGCGGCTTGACGATGCCGGGGACGAGCTGAATCTCGGCGTCGCCGAGGAGCGTGGTGGAGATCCGGGGTTGTTCGTCCTTGTAGATCGGAACGTAGGAGTCGACGCTGGCCACGACGCTCACGCCCCCCTTTTCGTCGAGTTCAACGCTCGTCACGCGGCCGACGAGGATGCCGTTCTTCCGGACCGGGGTGCCGTCGGCCACGCCCCGGGCGTCGGAGAAACTCATCTTCAGGGGATACGTCGCCTGCACCAGCGACGGCAGGTCGCCGAAGAGCACGATCAGGATGCCGGTGATGATGGCGGTCGCGAGGACCACCACGCCCACCCGGAACTGCATCACGCGGTCGTTCATGCGTCGTCCTCCCCCTCATCGCCCCGGTCGGCCGCGGCATCATTGGCCGCCTCACGGGCCTGCTCTTCGCGGAGCTCCATCAGGCGGCCACCGGCGCGGCCCTCGACGAACTGCCGGATTCGCGGGTCGTGGGAGCGATCGAGGTCATCCACGGTGCCGTCGAACACGATCTGTGGCTCGCCCGGCTTCAGCCGAAAGAGCGGGTAGAGCATGATCACTCGATCGGCCACCTTGCGGGCGGTGTTCATATCGTGCGTGACGACCACGCTGGTCACGTTGGGTCGCCGGCAGACCTTGAGAATCAGTTCGTTGATGACGTCGGTCATGATCGGGTCGAGTCCGGTGGTCGGCTCGTCGTAGAGCACCAGGTGCGGATCGAGGGCCAGCGCCCGGGCCAGGCCGGCCCGTTTCCGCATGCCGCCGGAGAGCTCGACGGGCTTCTTGCGGAGCACGGTGCGGGGCAGGCCCACCTCGTCGACGAGCGACTCCACGATCCCGCGGATCTCCGCCTCGGGCAGGCGGGTGTGCTCGCGGAGCGGGAAGGCGATGTTGTCGAGGATCGTCATGCTGTCGAACAGGGCGGCGCCCTGGAAGACGAATCCATAGCGGGTGCGAAGATGGGCGAGTGCGCGGTCGTTCAGGGTAGCGAGCGACTTGTCCTCGAAGAGCACGTCGCCGGCGCTGGGGCGGATCAGGCCGATCATCGACTTGAGCAGCACCGTCTTGCCGCAGCCGCTCTCGCCGAGCACCACGAGAGTCTGTCCGGCATCAAGGTCGATCGAGATATCGCGGAGCACCTCCTGACTGCCAAATCGCACACAGAGACCCTCGACCCGCAGGAGCGGTCCAGCGGGTTCCTCGCGACTGCGGGGTGGGGCGGGGGCGACGGCCGGCATGGGTCAGAGCAGCCTGCGGGGGCCTTCGGGGCGGAAGAAGTCGTGGACGTTGTTGAGCCAGATCCCCAGGAACAAATCGAGGATCAGGATCAGGACGAACGAGTGCACGAAGGCATTGGTCGCGGCGCGGCCCACGCCCTCGGCGCCCGGCTGGCAGTGAAAGCCGTGGTGGCAGCTGACCAGGGCGATGGCCGCGCCGAAGAACAGGCTCTTGAAGATGCCGAGCAGGAAGTCGAAGGCGTCGACATATTCCCGGGAGTTGGTCCAGTAGTGGTGGTAGTCGATGCCGAGGAGCACGTGGGAGTAGAAGTAGCCTCCCAGCACGCCCATGAAGTCGGCCATCACGGTGAGTGAGGGGATCAGCACGAGGCAGCCGAGGAAGCGAGGCACCACGAGGTAGTAGAGGGGGTTGGCTCCCATGCTCTCCAGGGCGTCGATCTGCTCGGTGACCCGCATGGTGCCGAGTTCTGCGGCCATGGCGCTGCCCACGCGGCCGGCGAGCATCGTGGCCGCGAGCACGGGGCCGAGCTCGCGGACGAGCGAGAGGTTGATCACGGAACCGAGCCGCGTCTCCAGGCCGATGGCCTTGAACTGCGCGTAGCTCTGCACGGCGAGCACCATGCCGATGAACAGGCCCGTGAGGGCCACCACCGGCAGCGACATCACGCCGATCCGGTAGAAATTCGGGATCAACACGTCCCGCCGCTGCCTCCGCGAGACAAGCCAGAGCAGCGTCTGGAAGGCGAAGACGGTCACGTCGCCGACGCCGGCGACCCAGTTGATGGCGAACGCACCGAGATTGGCCACCTGGTTGGCGAGCCAGCCGGCCACGCCGGCGGTCGGCTGCGTCGTGGTGGTGGGTGCTGTGGCCATGGTCCGTCCGGGTAACGGGCGCGTGATAAACCCTGTGGGTTGTATCGGCTGTGCGGCCTGGCGGCATGAGGGCCACTGCCGCCGGGACGGCAATCGTGAGAACCTAGGCAGGCCAGGATAACCAGCCGATACGGCCAGCAACCCATCCGACAAACTCGCCCGGTGGTTCCGCAGACTGTCTGCTGCCGCAGAAGTGGGTGTTTTTCGCTACCGGACGCTCGTCCGTGCCCGTCGCGGTGGCCGTCTCTACCCTCCTTCGTGCGTCCCAGCCCAACGGAGGTATCCCGGCCATGCAGACCCAGCCCCAGGTGTCGTTCGATGATCTTCCGGTCGACGAGGTGGTTCGCGACGCGGCCCTCGACCACATCGCCCAGCTCGAGCGGGTGTTTGGTCGCATCACCGGCTGCCACGTCGTGATCGCGCAGCCCCATCGGCATCATCGCGAGGGGCGTCCCTTTTCCGTTCGGGTCGATCTGGTGGTGCCCGGCGGCGAGCTCGTCGTCAATCGCGATCACCACCGCGACCACGCGCATGAAGATGTCTTCGTCGCGATGCGAGACTCATTCCTCGCCACCCGCCGCCGCCTCGAGGACCACGTCCGCCGCCTGCAGGGTGAAGGGAAGCGACACGCAGCCCCGGCCCGGCGCACACCATACGAAGCCATCGATGAATCACCGCACCTTCACTGACCGTGAGGAAGCCGGCTGGATCCTCGTGGAGCGACTCCGCGGCCAGCCCCTCCACGATCCCGTCGTGCTCGCGATCCCCCGCGGCGGCGTCGAGACCGGTGCAGCGATTGCCCGCGGCTTGGGCTGCGAACTTGACGTGGTACTCGCGCGAAAGCTCCGGGCTCCGCATCAGCCCGAGCTCGCACTCGGTGCCGTCTCCGAAGACGGCGACGTCTCCCTGAATGACTTTGCGACCGCCCTGACGGACTCGGGCTCCGCCTTCATCGAGGCCGAGCGGCAGCGACAGCTGGCCGAGATCGCCCGCCGCCGCACGATGTTTCGCGCGGTTCGTCCACAGGCCGACGTGAAGGGACGCACTGTCATCCTCACCGATGACGGCATCGCGACCGGAGCCACCATAATCGCCGCGATCCACACGGTGCGGGCGGCGGGAGCGAAGGAGATCATCGTGGCCGTGCCCGTCGGTGCCACGGCTCGGATCGACGCGATCCGGCCGCTCTGCGACCGCGTCATTTGCCTCCAAGAACCGGAGGACTTCTGGGCGATCGGACAGTTCTACCGCACCTTCGAGCAGGTCGAAGACGAGCGGGTCGTGGAACTACTCCGTGACTACGGCCTGCCGCAGGCGAGGGGTTAGCAACCGCAGCCTTGATCGCCTGCGTGTCGTCGCGGCGCCGCAGCCGGCCAAAGGGCATGCTCAACGCCGGCGGGACGTGTGATACGGGTCACACTTGATCCTCGCGCGTTGGAGGGCCGCCGCAGCCGGCCGGCGACATGCTCGGCGCCGGCGGGACGTGTGAGTTCTCTGCTCAAACGCTCCGGAGCGACCGCCGCGGGGCACACGTCTCACCGGCTTCTGCGCGTGCCTCCGATCCGGCTGCTCCCCCTTCCGGAATCACATGCGAGGGATGACGCTGCGAGGGGCTGCCCGTGCCCGGGAGCCGGCGTTGCTGACAAGCGCAGCCACGGATGGCGGAGCGAAGTCAGCATCGAGCGAGCGAAGGCCTGGAAGGCCGAAGGGAGCGTCCGGCGACGGGCATGGGCAGCCCCGAGCCTACTGCGAACCGGGAACACACACAGGTTGACAACCTGTGCTACGAGAGGGAGGACACACAGGTTGACAACCAGTGCTACGAGAGGGAGGACACACAGGTTGACAACCTGTGCTACGAGAAGACCACACACAGGTTGACAACCTGTGCTACGAGAGGCCCCTCGCCTCGTGAATGCCTCAGGAGGCGTTACCCTCGGCTGGCGCCGCGGCGACGGGCTCGGCCGTCGCGATCCCCTTGAACGAGAGTTGCTTCTTGCCGGCGACCTCGATGCAGTCCACCTGGATGGTGTCCTTGCCCTCAAACTCGCCCTTGAGGAGTTCCTCGCTCACCGGATCCTCGATGAAGTTCTCGAGGGCCCGACGCAGCGGCCGGGCGCCAAAGTCGGTGTCGGAGCCCTTTTTGATGAGGAACTTCTTGGCTTCGTCGGTGAGCTCCAGCTTGAGGCCTCGCTCGAAGAGCCGCTCGCGGACCTTGGCCAGTTCGATGTCGATCACCTGCTTGAGGTCATCGACCGTGAGGTGGTGGAACACGATCACGTCATCGAGGCGGTTGAGGAACTCCGGCCGGAAGACCTTCTCGATCCGCTCGTTGACGCGGCCCTTCATGCCCTCGTAGCTGGCGTCATCGTCGGGCTTCTGAAAGCCGAAGGCGGCCTCGTTCTTGATCGCTTCGGCGCCCGCGTTGGTCGTCATGATGATGATCGTGTTGCGGAAGTCGACGTTGCGGCCGAAGGAGTCTGTGAGACGCCCCTCCTCCATCACCTGGAGCAGCATGTTGAACACGTCGGGATGGGCCTTCTCGATCTCATCGAGCAGGACCACGGCGTAGGGCCGGCGGCGGATCTTCTCCGTCAACTGGCCGCCTTCCTCGAAGCCTACGTAGCCCGGTGGCGCGCCGATCAGGCGGCTCACGTTGTGCTTCTCCATGTATTCGCTCATGTCGATTTGAATGAGCGCGTCGGCGTCGCCGAACATGAACTGCGCGAGGGCCTTGGCAAGCAGCGTCTTGCCCACACCCGTCGGCCCGGCGAACACGAACGAGCCGATCGGTCGCTTCGGGTCCTTGAGCCCGGAGCGACTGCGGCGGACCGCCTTCGACACGCTCTTGATCGCGGCCTCCTGGCCGATGACCTTCTTGTGGAGTTCGCCTTCCATGCCCATCAGGCGGGCCTGGTCCTCGGTGCTCATCCGCGTGAGTGGAATACCGGTCATCTTGGAGACGACCTCGGCCACCACTTCCTCGTCCACCACGCCATCGGCCTCGCGGCTCTTGTCCCGCCAGTCGCGGGTCATTGACTGCTTCTTCTTCTTGAGCTTGTCGGCCTGGTCGCGGAGTGCCGCCGCCTTCTCGAAGTCTTGGTTGGCGACCGCCTCCTCCTTCTCCTTGTTGAGCCGCTCGACCTCCTCGTCGATCTCCTTGAGATCTGGCGGCTTGGTCATCGCCTTGAGGCGGACGCGGGCACCGGCCTCGTCGATCACGTCGATTGCCTTATCGGGGAGGCAGCGGCCGGTGATGTAGCGGCTGGAAAGGTCGACGGCCGCCTCGAGCGCGGCGTCAGAGATGCTCACTCGGTGGTGGCTCTCGTAGCGGTCACGGAGACCCTTCAGGATCTCCACGGCCTCGTCCTTCGTGGCCGGCTCAATCATGACGATCTGAAATCGGCGGTCGAGAGCCGAATCCTTCTCGATGTACTTGCGGTACTCGTCGAGCGTGGTGGCACCAATGCACTGGATCTCACCGCGGGCGAGGGCCGGCTTGAGCACGTTGGAAGCATCGATCGCCCCCTCGGCGCCACCGGCGCCGACGAGCGTGTGGAGTTCGTCGATGAACAGGATCGTATTCTTGGCGCGGCGGACTTCGTTCATCACCGCCTTGATCCGCTCCTCGAACTGGCCGCGGTACTTCGTGCCCGCGACCATCATGGCAAGGTCGAGCACGACGATCCGGCGGTCGGCGAGCAACTCGGGAACGTTGCCGTCTACGACCCGCTGCGCGAAGCCTTCCACGATCGCCGTCTTGCCCACGCCCGCCTCGCCGAGGAGGACGGGGTTGTTCTTGGTGCGGCGGCAGAGGATCTGGATCGCCCGCTCGATCTCCTCCTCGCGTCCGATCACCGGGTCGAGCTTGCCCTGCCGCGCGAGTTCCGTGAGGTCGCGGCCGAAGCTGTCGAGGGCGGGTGTCTTGCTCTTGCCTCCCTTCGGGCTGCCCTCGCCGCTGCCGCCGCCGGCGCCGGCCGGCTGTCGGCCGCCCATTCCGGCCCGCTCGCCCCCCTCGTTCTCCATGCCGTGGCCGAGAAGATTGAGCACTTCCTCGCGGACATCTTCGAGCTTGAGGCCGAGGTTCATCAGCACCTGGGCCGCAACACCCTCCTGCTCGCGCAACAGGCCGAGAAGGATGTGCTCGGTGCCGACGTAGTTGTGGTTGAGGTTGCGGGCCTCCTCCATCGAGTATTCGATGACCTTCTTCGCCCGGGGTGTTTGGGGGAGCTTGCCCATCGTGACCATGTCGGGGCCGCTCTGGACGAGCTTCTCGACCTCCATGCGGATCTTCCGCAGGTCGATGTCGAGGTTTTTAAGGACGTTGGCAGCGACGCCGCTACCCTCCTTGATGAGTCCCAGGAGAACGTGCTCGGTGCCGATGTATTCGTGGTTGAACCGCTGGGCCTCCTGGTTGGCCAGCTGCATCACCTTCCGGGCACGATCTGTGAAACGCTCGTACATGGGCAGATCCTGTGGTGCTTTCGGCCCCGGGATGGGGCATGCGGGATGGCGTGCCATTCCGGCAGCCACCACCCCGAACTCTTTGAAGGAGCAAACCTTACGCCAAACCCGTCCGAGGATTCTAGGACTGACGGACGGGAAAGTCTGGCCGGTGGTGCCGCACCCGGGAAAATCAGGGCTTTTGCCGGCTTACGCGGCGGCGGATCGCGGGTTTTGTCCGCCAGACTCGTCGCGGAGCGGCAGGACGGCCGGTTCCTCGCCACCATGCTTGTCAGAGGGGCCGGCGAGCCGGTCGAGTTCCATGGCGATCTCGTGCCGCCACGGCGCCCCGCTGTCACTGCGGGCCAGTTTCTCGAGGGCCTTTTTGGCATCGGCGCTCCGGCCAGTCCGTCGCAGCAGCGAGGCATGGAGGAGCTGCGCCTCGCCGTCGGTCGGCGCGATGTCGAGGAGGTCCCGCAGCCGAGCCTCGGTCTGAACCCAGTCGCGGGCGAGATAGGCGTCGCGGGCCCGCGCGAAGAGGGCGTCGGCGTCGTCGCGGCGGGGAACCAAGATTGCTGGCGGGAAAGCTGCCGCGGCCGACACGGTTGAGATCAGCCACAGAACGGCCACGGCCGTCCAGAGTCCGAGCGTGAACTGGATTTCCACTAGCCCAGGCCAGATGAAGGTGGCGAGGATCGCCATGTCGACCGACACTGCGAACGCCATGGCCAGAAACAGCCCGGAGAGGCTGCCGCGCAGCCAGAGCCAGGGGAGGCCGGGCCAGGCGAGCGTGAGGTAGCGGAGGGCGTGCATCGGGCCGCTCGGGGACGGTTTCAAGGGGGCGGGAGTGTAGGAGCCGGGCAGGCTTTTTCCAACTCCAAGCCGCCAGGCCCCATGGCGGGCGGCGGCGCGGTACAACGGGCAAAATCATGGCAGCGGGCGAATCTGGCGGACTGGGCGGACAGGGAAGCACCACCGGCATCTGGCGGGCGATCGACGCCTCGGCCAACCGGGCCGGTGAGGCCCTGCGGGTGCTGGAAGACGTTCTCCGGTTCGGCCTCGATGACGAGCACCTCACCCGGCTGGCCAAGGACCTGCGGCACGACCTCGCCGGTGCGCTCGTGCGACACGGTCTTGGGCGGCGAACGGCGGCCCGAGATGTGATCGGCGACGTGGGTGCGGGGCTCGAGGCCGAGGCGGCGCTCTCCCGCAGCGGCCTGGCTGACCTCATCGCCGCCAATGCGGCTCGCGCAGCCCAGGCCCTTCGCAGCCTGCAGGAATGCGCTGCCGTGGTCGCCACCGAGGCCACGGCCGGGTTTGAATCGATCCGCTACCGGGTCTACACGTTGGAACGGGCGGCGACCACCGCGGTGCGGGCGAGCGATCGGCTTGCAGACGTGTCGCTCTGTGTACTCGTCGATGGCGGCCACGATACGGCCGCGTTCGCGAGGCTCGTGGCGTCGCTCGTCGAGGCGGGCGTGCGGATGTTTCAGATCCGCGACAAGTCGCTGCCCCTGGCGGTGCTCGCCGAGCGGGTGCGCACGGCGTTGGCGATCGTCCACCGCGGCGGCGAACTCGGCCGGCCGATCGTGGTGGTCAACGACCGGGTGGATGTGGCCGCGGCCCTGACGGCCGACGGGGCCCATGTGGGCGCCGACGATCTTCCCGTGCCGCTGACTCGCCGCGTCATCGGGCCTGAGCGGCTCGTGGGCCGCACGGCGCACAGCGTCACGGAGGCCCGCGCGGCCGTCATCGACGGCGCCGACTACCTCGGCATCGGGCCCTGCTTTGCGTCGCCCACGAAATCATTCGCCGAGCACGCGCCCCCGGAGTTCCTGCGAACCGTCTGTGGCGAGGTGTCGCTGCCCACCTTCGCGATCGGGGGCATCACCGCCGAGCGGCTCGAATCGCTGGTGTCGCTGGGGGTGAAGCGGGTGGCGGTCGCCTCGGCCGTGACGCGGGCCGCCGACCCGCCGCGTGCCGCCCGCGAGTTGATGGAGGCGCTCGCGAGGCTTACGGCCCCTGCTCCTTGAGCAGGACGAGGATCGCCGCCGCGATGTCGGCCTCGTCGCTTGACCGATAGCCGGTCCAGACGCGCCGGACGCGTGCATCGGGGCCGATCAGATACGTGGTCGGAAAGGCCTCGAGCCCGTAGGCCAAGGAAAAGTGCGTGGCGACGACGGCCTCGGAGAATCCCCACGCCGTGATCGGCAGCTGTCGCGCCGCGAGGAACGAGGTCGTCTCGCGGGCGAGGTCGGCGTCGTCGCCCCCCGAGCCGCAGGAGACCGCAATGAGCTGAAAGCGGGGCTCGTCGTCGAGCCGCTGCGCGATCCGCACGAGGCCGGGCAGTTCCTTACGGCATGGCGGGCACCACGTGCCCCAGAAGTTGAGGAGCGTCACCTTGCCGGCGAGCGAGGGCACAGGGATTATCGCGTCGTCGAGCGACACGATCGGCAAGGGGCCCATCACGCGGCCCTCGGCGGGGTGCGTTGGTCGCGGTACCCGACAGCCGATCGCCGCCAGGGCGAGCGTGAGGATCGCGGCGAGAAGCGGACCGCGGGCTATCATCGGTGAACCATCCACAAGCATTCGCATCAGGAAGCCCCACGACGCGACCCGTGGGGCCGAGCCATTCAGGAACGATCAAGTGTACGAAGTCGAGCTGAAGTATCGGGTGGCCGATGGAAGAGCGATTGAGGACCGGCTTGCCAGCCTCGGCGCGTGTTGGCACGGCACGACCGAGCAGGTCGATCGCTACTTCAACCACCCGAGCCGAGATTTTGCGGTCACCGACGAGGCGTTACGACTGCGGAGCACCGCCGCCGGTGTGGCGATCACGTGGAAGGGGCCACGACTCGACGCGACGGCGAAGACCCGCCGCGAGATCGAACTGCCGCTGGCTTTGGCAGCGGTCCCAGCCGCTGCGGATGCTGTGGCAGCGGTCCCAGCCGCTGCGCTGGCTGTGGCAGCGGTCCCAGCCGCTGCGGAGGCTTTGGCAGCGGTCCCAGCCACGCTTGACCGCTGGACCGAGCTGCTCGAGGCCCTCGGGTTTCGGCAGGTCCGCGAAGTGGCGAAGCGACGGCGGCTGGCGACAGTGGCGTGGGAGGGCGCGGCGATTGAGGTGGCGCTCGACCACGTCGCGGGCCTCGGCGACTTCGTAGAACTCGAACTCCAGGCCGAGTCCGCGGGCATCGCCGTCGCGGCGGCTCGGATCGAATCGCTCGCACGGGAACTGGGTTGCACGAACCCCGAGCGCCGGAGCTACCTGGAGATGCTCCTGGCCAACCCGTAGGTGCAGGTTGTCAACCTGCACACGAATCTCGTGAGCCAGTTCCGCACCGCAGGTTACCAACCTGCGGCTACACGGCGGGCGCCGGAACCCGTCGTCAGAACGAGACGCATGCTCCGAAAGGCCCCACGTTGATCGTGGCTCTCCGCGGAGCGATGTCGGAGAAGGGAGGCGATCCGCCCCCGGAACGATAGGGTGAATGCGACGGCGCCGCACGGGCGCGGGCGGCAGCCTCGCGGGAAGCCGCCGACGTCGCCTGACGGCCGGCTGCGGCGCGTTCCGCCATCGCCCCCTGACGAGCCGCGACGCCCTGCTGCCGCTGCCGCAAGGCCGACCGCTTGGCATCGATTCGCTGGATCTCCTGCCAGAGTTGGGCCGCGTTCATAGTGAGCAGATTCGGAACCTCGCGCAGTTCCTGCGCCCGGCGGCCATCGGACATCGCCGAAAGGTACTCGCCGAGCCACGCCTTGGCATCCCGGGCTTCCGGGGTCTGGAGCAGTTGCAGTTTCGCCGTGATCGAGTCGAGTAGATACTCAAGTTCATACGATGTCATGCCGTCCACGCGATCGTTGAACTGCATCTTGATCCGTCGGACTTCACTCGGCGAATAGACGTTTTGCGTGGAAAGCCACTCGCCCAGTTCGGCGATCGCCTGTTGCCACTGCGAGCCGTGCATGATGTCGGCCTTGCGGGCCATGTCGCCATCGTCGTCGATGACGGTCGACTCTGCGGCGTGGGAGGCGGAACCCCGCGTCGGGAGCAGCATGCTGCCGACGACGCCGGTCAGGACCAGGGCCGACCATGCCGTTCGCATCAGAAACCGGTGCAGACCCGCCCGGAAGGAGATTGAAGATAGACGACTCATGGGGCGGTGCTCCTGGGCTTGCGGATCCACGTCACGCGCGGCGGCAGGCCTGCATCCGACTCCAGTCCCTCGGGCAGGGTCCGCCAGACGCACCGCTCTTTTCCGTCGTACGAGTAGATGTTCACCGAGGTCCGCTGCCGGCCATCGGGCAGGATCGTGGTCAGCAGAGCGACCCACGAGTCGCCGTCGCGGAACCACGTCGCCTCGCCGCGGCTGCCGTCACTTGCAAAACTCCAGGAACGGATCCGCCTGACGATCGGATCCCAGCCAATCCGCTGGTGCACGTCGATCATCTGCGGTGGGTCATCACCTCCCGTGAGGTTCGGAATCCGAGCTTCGCGGATCAGGAACGTCCGGCCGGCGTCCCAGCGGACCGACATGTCAGCCACGGCCGCGGGAGCTTTCTGGTTCTCTGCCTCGGCAACGAGGCTCCAATCGCCGACCATCCACTCAAGATCGTTCAGCATGCTGCCATCGGAGGAAACGGGACGCTCCGACTCACGCAGGCCGGCGATTTTCCAGGAGTCGCCACGTCGAACCCAGATCGCCGAGAACCAACCCTGGATCGGGGCCGTCATGCCCGGCAGCGTGACATCGACCGAACCGTCCTCCAGGGCCACGTCGGCCGAGATCAGCCGCAGCCGAGTCTCGCCCACGTGAAACTCGGGCCGTGGGCCGGCGGCAGAGCTTCCGGTGAGGACGCCGGACGCTTGGGCCTCAAACCGGTTTCCCCAGCCGTCCACGATGTCGCCGTCTGTGGTCCATGCGCCGCGGATGGCGTTGGCGTCTCCCTTGGAGACCGCCTCCCGATAGGCCGTCGCGGCGGATCGGATCGCCTCGACCACGGCAGCGGGCGCGGCATCAGCCACGGCGGCGGCACGCTCCTCAGAGACGGCTGCTGCCGGTACGACAACGGGAACCACGACAAAGGGGACGAGGAGCGTAAGGGCGGCAACGATCCAGCCAGGTCGCCGCGACGAAGTTGATGAGCCTGTGCGTCCGAGTTCATTCCACATCGTGCACCTCGTACGAGGGGTCATCCCGCCAACCATATGAGCCATGATGGTAGCGAGCCATCGTAGTAGTGAGCCATCATCGTGGGCCGTCGTTCGCCCACTGAGATGTGAGCGGGAGGGAAAGCCCACGAGGTCTTTTCGCGACCTTCTGGCCCCTGATCAGGACACAAGAGAGGATAGCGAGAACAGGTCGTTTTGCCAGTGCCAGGCGGTTGGAGCCCGGATGGCGGGCTCACGGCCGAAACGCCACGCACATCGGGTTCGGTACCTCGACCGAGGTCCCCGTGAAAGTCAGCCGGCCCGTCTCATCGTCGATGGCGAATACCGTGACGGTGTTCGATGCCTGGCCTCCCGCCAGAAGAAACTTTCCACCTGGGGCGATCGCGAAGTGCCGGGGCGTCTTCGCCCGGGTGGGCTCGACACCGAGGAACTCGAGAGCGTTCGTGTCGCCAACGATCCGAAACATCGCGATCGAGTCGTGGCCGCGGTTGCTGGCATAGAGAAACGTGCCGTGTGGATGGACCGCGATCTCGGCGCAGGAAAAGCCAGTGCGGTCTGTCACGTCGGGCGGGAGCGTGGAGACGGTCTCGCCGGCGTGGAGTTCACCTCGATCGGCATCGTAGCTGAAGGCGGTGACTGTCAGGTCGAGCTCGTTGATACACCAGGCTCGTTGACCATCGGGATGAAGGGCGAAGTGCCGCGGGCCGGCGCCGTTCTTCAGTTTTGCCGACCAACGCGGCGCGATCGTTGCCCGGCCGCGGTCGAGGCCGTGAACGAAGACCCGATCCAGGCCTAGGTCACAGACCACCACGTGATTGCCATCCGGGGAGACATCGACCGAGTGGGCATGGGGCTTGTCCTGACGCTTCGGATTGATCCCCTCCTCGCCGGCCCGGTCATCGTCATGCTGCAGGAAGCCGCTGGCACCCTCCGCGGAGGCCAGCGGCTTGAGTCGGCCATCTTCGGCGAGCCCGAGGCAGGTCAGGCTCCCGCCTGAGTAGTCGGCTGCGAGGACGACCATACCTTCGCGATCGACGGTCACATGGCATGGCCCGGAGCCATCCGTCGATTCCGCACCGCGCGATTCCAGGGATCCCGTCGCCTCGTTGATCGCGAAGGCCTCGACCGCACCAGCCGGCTTGCCATCGGCGCCCGTGATCTCGGAGGCCGCGTAGAGCACCGGGAGCCGAGGGTGAAACGCCAGGAATGTCGGGTTCGTCGCCTTGCTGGCGAGCACCGGCTTCGTGATGGCGCCGGTGACCGTATCGAACCGCGCTACGTAGATGCCCTCCGACGTCGTTTTCGGCTTGGTGTTGGTGCCGAACCAGACGGGAACCTCGTCCGCCAGGGCGGCGGGTGAGAGCAGGGCTACCGCGATGGAGACGGCGCGAATAGACGGCATCGAGAAAAACCCTCATGCTGCGGGGACAATGGGCGACGACACGACCGACCTCCAGCCTATTCCGCCGCTCCCCGATCCTTCCAGCGAGACGGTTCGTGACGATGCGGGCCGTGAAGCGCGGAACACCTTCTGGATCGAGTGTTATCAGATCGCGGTCCGCGTCGGCTGGATCTTCAAGACCGAGACGATCATCATGCCGGCGGTGCTCGACGCCGTCGTCGATTCGGGGTTTCTTCGCGGCCTCTTGCCCGTGCTCAACCGCGTTGGGCAGAGCGTGCCGCCGCTGTTCATCGCCGGCGGCCTTGCCCGACGGCCGCTCAAGAAGTGGTCGCTGGTGGCCACGAGCCTGGCGATGGCGGGGTGCTTCGCGGCGCTCGCCGCCGCCTGGGGACCGCTCCAGGCTACGCGGCCTGATCTGCTCGCGATCCTGTTCCTGGTGGTCTATGCCACGTTCTCGTCGGTCGTCGGCGTCAATCAACTGGTGTTTGCGGCCCTGCAGGGCAAGCTCATCTCGCCGGGGCACCGGGGCCGGGCGATGGTGGTGAGCGTGGCGGTGGGCAGCGTGGTAGCGATTGCCGCAGCGATCGTGCTCCTTGGGCCCTGGCTGAAACAGCCCGATGGGTTTCCGAAAATCTTCGCTGCCACGGCGGTGTTCTTCGCGA
>Ga0194055_10001560_pt1 | contig 18680 bp, 19 predicted proteins | sample SepL449m_MetaG_FD_155482 | JGI IMG/M metagenome (GOLD analysis project Ga0194055, IMG submission 155482) | Anoxic zone freshwater microbial communities from boreal shield lake in IISD Experimental Lakes Area, Ontario, Canada - Sep2016-L442-9m | ecosystem: Environmental > Aquatic > Freshwater >...
GGCCATACCAGCACCAATGACACCGTTCTCTTGCTCGCCAATGGCGCTGCTGGCGGCGAGCCGTTGAGTGGAGCCTCGCTCAATCTGTTTGCAAAGGCACTGTCTGACGCCTGCGAGGCACTGGCCCGCGAGATTGCCGATGACGGTGAGGGAGCCACGCACGTGCTACGGATCGAAGTGACAGGATGCCCGACCCGCGACACAGCCCGACAGATCGCCCGCACGATTGCCGATAGTCCATTAGTGAAGACGGCCATCTGCGGGGCGGATCCAAACTGGGGTCGGATCGTGTCGGCGGCAGGCTATTCGGGCGTGAAGTTCGACCCCAACACGCTGGTGCTCCGGCTCAATGGCACGCTGTTGTTTCGCGACGGGTCGCCGGTGAGTTTTAACGGCCAAGCAGTCTCGGATTCGATTCGAGCTTCCCGGGAGACGCTGATTGAGGTTGAAATGGGTTTTGGAGCGGAGTCTATCCGATTTTATTCCAGCGACCTCACGGCCGATTACGTTCGCCTGAATGCCGACTACCACACATAAACCCCTCCCCCTTGAACGCGTTTTTACCCATGGACCCGTGGTTTGGCGTGGGGCTTTGGGCAATGCCGAAAGTTCGCTCTGTTTGGCTCCCGTAGAGGGTGTCTTGACGTACGCCTCCTAAAACGGTTTGCTCTTGGCTGCGTGCTGTGTCTCGTTTGACCTTGGCACGCTGAGTTTTGCGAGCCTATCTTGAGAGATACTGTTTCCTCAGCCCCTGTTTCCGCAACCCGAGATTTTTTCCGCCGATGATGATTTCTTCTTCCACATTCGATCCGATTCCTTGCTCGCTCACGGACCTTCCGTTCACGGAATCCGGGCTCGGGCTCTTTGATGGAGCGATCCGTTCGATCCAGTGCGCTGCTGAACCGGCCGGTGCGGAGGACGACGAGGCTGGCGATGAGGAAGACTTGGCAGCTGCCCAGCCCCTCGCCGAAGAAGAATCGAGCTTTGACGATTTCGACGACGAGTTTGACGATGATTTTGAAGAGGAATCAAATGATCCCGATTGGGATCATCCTGGCGATGCCGAGCCGGGGCCGCTTCCTCCGTCGAAAGGGCCGGGCAAGAAAAAGTAGATAGCGACAAGTATGTCTGATGTTCGAGGGATCTATGTCAGGCCACAAACCACCGCAGTTTACTCCAGATGATCCAAACGCCAACTCAGGCGCATACGGCAACCACGGACAGCGAGAAAAGCATCCCGTGAAGCCCGAACTGCGAACCAGTGGAGGTCGTCAATCGTCCGGCAAATGGTTTGGCACGTTGGGTCAACTCGACTTCGACATCGACTTTTTTGAAAAGCTGCTGGTTCGCAACGGCAGTTCCGTTGAGGTGCTGCGAACGCTCGCCGAACTCGTCTCGAGAAAGGGCATGATGCAGCGAGCAGTTGAAGTCGACCGGATGTTGGTCGATCGCTTGCCCGAGGATTGTCTGGCCCGTTACAACCTTGCCTGCTCGCTGGCATTGGCGCAACTGCCCGACGAGGCAATTGCATCGCTTTCGAAGGCCGTCGGGCTTGGCTATGACGATGTGACCCACATGGATATCGATCCTGACCTCGACTCATTGCGAAACCGACCCGACTTCCTGGCTCTGTTGGGCCGCAAAGAATAGAACCTCTTATAAAGGCCCGCATGCTCGACCAGTACGATCAGTTGACGGCCTCCTGCGCAGCCATCAACAAGCAATGGCCCAAGACTCCCTCGGTCGGCATCATCCTTGGCAGCGGTCTCGGCGGCGTTACCGGCGCGCTCACTGACACGGTCACGATCCCATACGAATCGATCCCGCACTTCGCTCAATCAACCGCTCACGGCCACGCCGGCCAGCTTGTCTGCGGCTCACTCGAGGGGGTGCCGGTGGTTGTGATGGAGGGACGGATGCACGCCTATGAAGGCTATCCGCAATCGCAGATCACTTTTCCGGTGCGTGCGCTCAAGCGTCTGGGTATCGAACTGTTGATCGTCACCAACGCCTGCGGCGGCCTGAACCCGAACTACCGCACGGGCGAGATCATGCTGATCGACGACCACATCAATCTCATGCACGGTAACCCGCTGATCGGAATCAACGACGAGCGTCTTGGACCTCGCTTCCCCGACATGTCGGCTCCCTACACGCCCGACCTGATCGACGCAGCCATGGGCGTCGCCAGAAAAGAAGATTTCGTGGCACACCGCGGTGTGTACGTGGCCGTCACGGGTCCGAATTTAGAGACGCGGGCAGAGTATCGATTCCTGCGCACGATTGGCGCCGATGTGGTTGGGATGTCAACTGTGCCGGAAGTGATTGTGGCGGTGCACTCTGGCCTCCGTGTTTTGGGCATCTCGGTGATCACCGACATGTGTTTCCCCGATGCCTTGGAGGTTGCCACGGTTGAGAAAATCCTTGCGGTCGCCCGATCGGCCGAGCCCAAACTCCGGGCGATCGTGACCGCAGCAGTGCGTGCACAAAGCATGGCACGCTCGCAGAGCGGTGCGTAAGAGAAGTGTTGAACGCCGTAAGGGAGTAAGGTACCATAGTTCCTACGGAATAAACGTTTCCGACCGGCGAACTGGCTTGCGATCCGCAGCCAAGCGTAATGAAGGTGTTGTCCATGGCCCACACACCCATCCGAGTCGGCTCTAGGCGATACCCTCTTAGGCTGATTGGTCTTACCTGCGTTGCTTTCTGCGGCCTGCTGAGCGTAGCGGGCGATCCCGCTACGACTCCAAATTCTTCGCTGCCTCCAGCGGTGGATCGTCCAGTTGATTTTGTGCGAGACGTCGAACCGTTGCTCAAGGCGCATTGCCACCATTGCCACGGTGATGATGAGCAGCAGGCCCGGTTGCGACTCGATGCCCGCGCGATCACCCTCACGGGAGGCATCTCTGGCCCAAGCATCGTGCCGGGCAACAGCGCAGAGAGCCTGCTTGTCCAACGGATCGCCGGCCATGCAGTCGGCCCCCAGATGCCGTCCGATGCCGATCCGCTTGACGCGGAATCAATCGGGATTATTCGAGCGTGGATTGATCAGGGGGCTGCGTGGCCCGACGGTGTGGGATCGGCTGCCACCGATGTGCTGCGACACTGGGCCTACATCCGGCCCGGGCGGCCACCACTACCGGATGTTACCGATGTGGGGTGGTGCCGCACGCCGATTGACTTCTTCGTTTTGGCTGCACTCGACCGTCGCGGCCTCAAGCCATCCGCCGCTGCTGATCGCGCCACATGGTTGCGGCGAGTCAGCCTCGATCTCATTGGTCTTCCCCCGTCGCTCGACGAACTCGACGCGTTTCTGTCCGACGCGTCGAGCACGGCTGAGCAACAGGCCGTGGATCGGCTCCTCGCTTCGCCGCACTTCGGCGAACAGTGGGCGCGGCCTTGGCTCGATGCGGCGAGGTATGGCGATTCAACTGGCTACCATGACGATGAACTGCGGCCCAGTTGGCCCTGGCGTGACTGGGTGATCCGTGCGCTGAACGACGGCATGCCTTTCGATCAATTCACAATTGAACAACTGGCCGGTGACTTGCTCCCAGAGGCCACACTCGAGCAACGTGTAGCGACTGGTTTTCATCGGGCCGCTGCATGTAACCTCGAAGGAGGTGTGCCCACCGAATCGCGACGAACGGCGCAGCTGATTGACCGCGTCAACGTAACCGCCACCGTCTGGCTGGGATCCACGCTGGAATGCGCTCAGTGTCACAACCACAAATATGATCCCTTCACTCAGCGCGACTATTACCGCTTGCTCGCGTACTTCAATAATACACCCGACGAATCAGGCCCGACGGTTGGACCAGGCCGCGCCTCCATGGCAGGCCCTACGGTCGGGATCGCCGGCACCACGACGTTTGTGATGCAGGAGATGGAGAAGCCCCGCCAGACGAGAATCTTTCTCCGAGGCAGCTACGAGACGCCTGGCGAAACTGTCTCGTCAGGCGTGCCAGCGTCGTTGCATGTTTCGGCAGTCGCCGAGCCGGCCAACAGGCTTGGGCTCGCTCGCTGGCTGGTTGATCCCACTCATCCACTCACTGCACGCGTTACCGTAAATCGCTGGTGGTCCGAGATTTTTGGGGCTGGAATTGTGCGTACGGCAGAGGATTTTGGCCTCCAGGGTGAGCGGCCCACACACCCGGAACTCCTCGATTGGCTGGCTGTCGAACTGGTTCAAAGTGGCTGGTCGATGAAACATGTGCTGCGAGTGATCGTGCTTTCAGCAGCTTACAGTCAGTCGTCGAATCTCTCCCCGGAGATCCTTGCAGCAGACCCCGACAACCGCTGGCTCTCACGGTCGACGAGACTACGACTGCCTGCCGAAACGGTTCGCGACAACGCTCTGTCTATTGCCGGTATTCTCTCGCCGGCCATTGGTGGCCCGTCTGTCTATCCACCGCAGCCACCCGACCTCTGGTGGATACGCGACGACAAATCGCCCGTTTATCTTTCTTCTGGTGGTGAAGACAGACATCGTCGTGGTCTCTACACCGTTTGGCGAAGAACCAACCTTCATCCGAGCCTTGCGTTGCTTGACGCACCCAACCGAATCACCTGCACTGTCAGTCGCAGTCGCACGAACACACCGTTGCAAGCACTGGCGCTGCTCAATGACCCCACCTATACCGAAGCGGCATTTGGACTTGCCCGCGTATTGTCAGGCACGATTGCGCTCTCAGCAGGACGATCGCAGACACTCGAAGAGCGAATCAACCATGGCTTTCGCATGGCCACTGCTCGCCACCCTACTCAGGCGGAAACCGACAGGTTGGCCGATCTCTTTCTCGGAAGGCTTCAACGCTTTCAAGCCGACCCAGACTCGGCGTATCGGCTCATCGACTCAGTCCGCGGTGATCTGGCCGCTGGCATCCCAGCGACTCACCTCCAGGCGGCCGCAGAATTAGCGGCTTGGTTTCACGTGGCCACGGTGCTGCTGAATCTAGACGAAACAATTACGAAGGGATAACTAGCATGCCACCCATCTCACGCCGCGAGATTCTGGCCGACATGGGCCTGTCGATCGGGGGCATGGCGTTGGGTAGTCTCTGGGGCGGCCAAACGTCGCAGGCTGCTACAGATTCTGCCAGTCGTGGCAATCCGCTGGCCCCAAAGCCGCCGCATTTTGCCCCCCGTGCAAAGAGTGTGATCCTTCTGTTTGCCTCCGGTGGCGTCTCGAGTTTAGATCTGTTCGACCCCAAGCCAAAACTGAACCAGCACGATGGCCAACCGGTTCCAGCGGAACTCGTTGAGGGCCAACGGTTTGCTTTCATTCAAGGCCGGCCAAACCTGCTTGGATCGCCCTATCGCTTTCAACGGCACGGTCAGTGTGGCATGGAGTTTTCACAACTGCTGCCCAATCTTGCGACACTGGCAGATAAAACAACGCTCATCCGTAGCGTACACACCGACAATGTCAACCATACACCGGCCCAACTCATGTTCGCCACCGGACACGAGTTCGCAGGCAGGCCATCCATGGGTGCATGGACTGTCTACGCCCTTGGCTCGGAAACCGCAGACCTACCAGCCTTTGTCCATCTCACCAGCGGCCTTCAGGGAACCGCTGGATCGCATCACACCAGTTCGGGGTTTCTGCCGGGAGTCTACCAAGGCGTGGCGTTCCGGTCTGGCCCAAACCCAGTCTTCTATCTTGCCGATCCGATGGGAATGGGGAGAGCCGACCGACAGGCCACGATCGACTCGATTGTGTCGCTCAACCGCGAACGACTCGCCGCGGTGGGCGATCCTGAAATCGCAACCAGAATCGCGCAATACGAGATGGCTTTCCGAATGCAACAGACGGCTCCAGAGTTGATTGATCTCTCACACGAATCCAAATCAACGCTTGCAATGTATGGCGTTGAACCCGATAAACCTTCGCTGGCATCAAACTTGCTTCTAGCCCGTCGACTTGTCGAGCGGGGTGTGCGTTTTGTGCAACTCTCTGATGGTGGTTGGGACCATCACAGCAAGATTTTCTCTGAGCTCCCCGAGAAATGCCTTGCAGTAGACCGTCCCCTCGCAGCGTTGGTGAAGGATCTGGAGCAGCGTGGCCTCCTCGACGAGACACTCGTGATATGGGCGGGTGAGTTTGGCCGCACGCCGATGCTGGAGGGCCAAGCCGACAAGAAACTCGTTGGCCGCGATCATCATAAAGACGCCTTCTCCATTTGGATGGCTGGCGGCGGTTTGAAGCCAGGCCTGACCTATGGGGCAACCTGTGAACTGGGCTACCGCATCACAGAAGAGCCGGTACACGTGCACGATCTGCAGGCCACGGTGCTCCATCTGCTCGGCCTGAGCCACGAGCGGCTTACCTACCGTCACCAGGGCCGCGACTTTCGCCTCACTGATGTCTACGGCCGCGTGGTCCACGACGTGCTCGCCTAACTTCTTGCTGCTCCCGTTTGTGAGGCCCGCTTCCTGCCGCCATGCCTTTGCTGTTCGGCTTACGCCTCGGGCCTCTCAGGTTTTGCTGCGGGTTCTCGAAAACTGCGGAGCATCAGTCCAATGCCCGCAGCGATCATTCCCAGCATCAGAAGGAGATGGCTTGTTTTTGTATTCATCATAAATTGAATACGGCTGAGGATCTCAATGACAATGACCGATAGCCCAACGTAAAATAAAGCCCAGCCAGACTTGAGCCGCGCATCGTAAAAGAGCGTGATGAGACCCAGAAAAATCGGTGCGAAGAGAATGCCCGTGCTGGTTGTGGGTGCACCGTTATGAAACATGCCATGGTTTAAAAAACCGGAGAGCATCCCGGCAGGAAGCGTGACGACACGCACGCTATCAAGGAAGAAATAGAGGCCGGCGGCCGCTAAAACCAGACCTATAAAGAACAGGCGTGTGCCACCTGGAGTGCCACCCGCGCCGGCCGCGAGTTCTTCATGCATCTGTCGAACATCCTCAATGCCGTGCTCGAGTTCCTGCCTGGGGGATCCCATTGGGCCGCCCTTTCTGAATGGTGGAAATATCTGATCATGAGTCTGCCGCTATGGCTCCCGAAAACGATGCGTCAGCATAACGCATCAGCGTGTAGAAAAGCCCACGGCTGGCCAGAACGCAGTCGCATTGCCCCATGCCGCGAGTGTTTCTGCTGTAACGAGGACTGCCCCTTGCGATCTTGCGTGGGTAACCGCCGTGTTGACAAGCATCCTGCCCACGCCCCGCCGCCGCGCGTCAGGATGCACCAGCAGCCACGGAATCGACCACCCAGTTGGCGTCTGGGCCAATGCGACCACGCCGATGGCCTCACAGTCAACCGGATATTCTAGCCGAGTCGACTTGACACGAGAGCCCCGTATGCCGTCGTCGACTCTGTCTGCAATCAGTGTGAGGTCCCTAGCAAACCAAGCCGTTATCTCGCGATTCTCCCGGCTCGCCAATTCGCAGAGGAGGCTGGAGGCCGTAAACGCTCGTGCCGAATGACCATCCGATGCAACGCCGTTGGGATGCTTGTGAGCACCCTGTTTGGTAAGTTTCGCTAGGGCGGACCAATCGGACGCCGAACTGATCCGCTGCACGCCCACACTCCACGGGCCATCTTCGCCCAGACGATCGTGCCCTCCAGCGCAAACAAAACGAATGACAGCCATGGCACGGATTCTATGGCTAAGTGGCAGTCGCCGAGAAACTGCACAGTCAACAGCCCAACTCACGCCACATGATAGTCAGCTCAATCGCCCCAAAGTATTGCCTGCACAGAAGTTGCGCGTTATCGCGTGGAGTAAAAGCAAATCTCTTTCATTTTATGGACGATTTCTTGCGTTTGATGATTGATTTATGCAATAATGCAATCATACTGTGACTTTAGAGAATAGGACTTTTGATATGCAGACCCACGAAAGACGCAGCAAGCTGATCGACCTGATCCGCATTCGCGGCTTTGCTGGGCTGGAGGAGTTGGTCAAAGAATTGGGCGTTTCGGAGTCCACAGTCCGTCGCGATCTGGACACGCTGGAAGAACAAGGCGCCGCCAAACGCACGCATGGCGGCGTTCTTTACTCTGGTGGCATGCCTCGACTGGCCGAGTTCGACGAGCGACAGCCATCACACTGGGCTGCAAAACGCGCCATTGCTGCCCGAGCCGCTGCAGCGATTGCCGATGGCGAGACGGTGCTGCTGGATGGCGGCACGACAACCTACGAGGTCGCCCGGTTGCTTGTTGGTCGTTCCCTTCAGGTGGTTACCAACAGCCTCCCTGTGGCCAATCTCTTTGCCTCAGAGGCGCGCACGGATCTGGTGCTGCTTGGCGGGTATGTGTCGCCCCGCACCGGCGTGTGCTTGGGCCCGTACGCCAACGAGTTGCTTGGCCGTCTGCATGTCACAACGACCGTTCTCTCTGCCGCTGGGATCACCCAAGATGGGCTCTTCAATGCCCATCTCCTGCTGGCTGAAACCGAGCAGGCGATGCTCCGCGCAGCAGGCCGCGTGATGGTTGTGGCCGACAGTTCGAAGTTTGGTCGCAAAAGCCTCACGCTCGTATCCGGCCTCGATGCCATCGACCAGCTTGTGTGTGACGATGGCCTGACCGCGCCATGGCGAGAGACCGTCACGCAGGCAGGCGTAGAATTGCTGATCGCCCCACTGCCTGTGACGGACGTAGCTGCAACTGGCAATCCTCGGATACAGATCGCAGACTCAGTTCCACAGCAGCCCAACCCGTTACAAAAGGCAGGCCGCACATGACTCCTGCTCTGGCACGCGACGCCGGCTTTCGTACCGAGGGTGCCCTTGTACCTGCCGGTCTCAACCGCTCGGCCGTAGAACGAATCGTGCGCGAGATCATGGTGCACTCCCTGGGTGCAATCCCATCACAGACTGCCGGAACCGAGAATGGTCGCGGGCAGTCCCTCGTGCAGGATGCAGCGGCCGCCACGCTCAAAGTGGTCGTCAGCATTTCAGCAAGACACTGCCACCTCACCGACCTGCACGTGGAAAAACTCTTCGGGCCGGGCCGCACGCTCTCTCCACTCAAAGCCCTCTACCAAGACGGCTTCTACGCCGCTGAAGAAACCGTGATGGTGGTCGGCCCCAAACGCAAGATGCTGCCAACGGTGCGGGTGCTTGGCCCGACGCGAAAAGCCTCGCAGGTGGAACTCGCCTTTACCGATGGCATTTCTCTCGGCATCGACCTGCCCGTGCGGGCCAGTGGCAAAATCGCCGGCACGCCTGGCTGCGTGCTGGTCGGCCCGGCTGGCTCGATCGATCTGGCCCAAGGCGTGATCCGAGCCGAACGCCACGTGCACATGAGTTATGCGGATGCCGATCATTTCGGTGTCAAAGATGGCGACCGCATGAGCCTCGTGATCAAGGGAGGTTGCGGTGTGGTGCTGCGGGATCTGCTCGTGCGGGCTGACACCACCAGCAAGCTGGAAGTTCATATCGATACAGACGAGGGAAATGCAGCGGATCTGGACCATGCTCAGGGCGTGGAACTGGTTCGACAAACGTAACCGTACACGATCGTTGAGTCGGCATGTGCCGGCGCGATCACGGCGAGGCAGGCCCCCAAGCCTGTCCCGCACGGGTAGGAGAGCGAGAGGACAGGCCTCTAAGGCTGTCTCAACACAAGGAGCAAAGCACCAGATGGCGAAGAACATCGAAGCCCTCGGCATGATCGAAACGAAAGGTTTCGTCACGCTCGTCGAGGCAGTTGACGCAATGATGAAAGCAGCGAATGTGTCGTTTGTGGGCTGGGATAAAGTTGGCAGTGCGCTGGTGACAGCGTTTGTATCGGGCGATGTGGCCGCTGTGAAGGCTGCTATCGACGCCGGTGCGGCAGCGGGTGGCCGCGTGGGGGATGTTGTGAGCGTGCACGTGATCCCACGTCCGCACGATGACTTGGGCGTTGTGCTGCCATCAAAGACGGCCAAGAGCAGCGGCGACTGACCTCTTTCCTGCTGATTGTCTACGGATGCTTAACGATGTGATGTCTTGCGAAACGTGATCAAACTTGAAAACCCTTTTTGAAAGCATAGGAACAGTATGAATACAGCGATTGGATTGATTGAGACCAAGGGACTTGTCGGCCTCGTTGAGGCCACCGATGCGATGGCCAAGGCTGCTAACGTCAAGATCCTCAAGCGAGTCAGCATTGGCGGTGCGTTTGTGACTACCATTGTGCAAGGCGATGTCGGCAGTGTGCGGGCAGCCGTTGAGGCGGGTGCAAATGCGGCCCAGCAAGTTGGCGAACTCGTGGCCAGCCATGTGATTCCGCGTCCGGCTGACAGCCTCGCAGCAGCATTCTTCGCCTAATGTTTGGAACTTGAAAGGGGCCGCATGAAGGTTCTGGTCGCAAATCTCGGATCCACGAGCTTTAAATACCGGCTGTTTGAGCTGCCTGCGATGGGCTGCGCCGAGGGCGGCCGGGATGGCGAGCGGGAGTTGGCACGGGGTGGTGTCGAACGCATCGGCGCAGAAGAAAGCCGTGTGTATTCAACGCTGGGTAACACCGAGCGAGAGTCGCTCATGCCCGTGCCAGATCACGCGGTGGCCCTGCAGGCGGCGCTGGCTCAACTCACCGGCGAAGGCGGCGCGATTGCGAGCATCGATGAGGTGGCAGCAATCGGCTTCAAGGCCGTGCACGGCGGCCGGGTCACCGGCGTTGTGCGAGTGTCGTCGGATGTGCTGGCGGCGATGGAAGAGGTTTCGCACGTGGCTCCGGCGCACAACCCGCCTTACGTGCGGGCCATGCGACTGCTTTCGGAGAGACTGCCCCATGTGCCGCTCGTGGCGGCCTTTGAGACGGGGTTTCACTCCACCATTCCCGAACGCAACGCGCTCTATGCGGTGCCAACGGAGTGGGTCGAGAAATACCACGTGAGGCGATGGGGTTTTCACGGGGCCAGCCATCGTTATGTGGCCAGTCGGCTGGCTGATGCCGTGCCCAAGCGACCCCTACGGGCAATCTCGTGCCATCTTGGTGGGTCGAGCAGCGTCTGCTGGCTGGCCGATGGGCAGAGCGTTGGAACATCGATGGGGATGAGCCCGCAGTCGGGCCTGCCCCAAAATAATCGGGCGGGCGACTTCGATCCCTTTGCATTGGTGCACCTCTCCAAGGCCACGGGAAAAAGTTTCGACGAACTGCTTGCAACGCTGTCTGAAAAGAGCGGCTTAGCCGGCATGTCGGGCACCTCCGGCGATATGCGCGATCTGGAGGCAGCGGCGGCCCAAGGCAATGCTCGGGCGCGGGGGGCTATCGATGTATTTGTGGCATCGGTTCGACACTGGCTCGGCGCGGGCATCGTGGAACTCGGCGGACTCGATGCGATCGCCTTCACGGGAGGGATTGGGGAGAACTCCCCGATGACTCGGGCGGCGATTGTCTGTGGCCTCGATGACCTGGGAATCGCAATCGACCCGACGGCCAATACGGCTGTGGTTCGCGGGGAACGCAGCATCCATTCCAAGCAGGCACGCGTGGGGCTGTGGGTGATCCCGACCAACGAAGAGTTAATCGTGGCTCGGCAGACTCGCGATCTGCTCGCTGCCCAGAAAACAACCCAGCAGACACATCCGCAGAAAGGGCACTGATGTTCGTTGCACTCGTCACTGGCTCGGTGGTGGCCACTCAAAAGACCGACTCGATGATTGGCCAGAAGTTACTCGTTGTTGAGCCCTATCGGCTCGACGAGAAGTCGCGAGATCGGTTCGTCTCGACCGGCCGCACCTTCATTGCCGTGGACGCGCTCGGTGCCGGCGAAGGGCAATTTGTGCTCGTAACGCAGGGGTCGAGCGCTCGGCTCACGCCAGAGACAGCATTGCTCCCAGTCGATGCTGTTGTGATCGGTCTGATCGACAGCGTGCGGATCGAGGGACGCGAAGTGTTTCAGAAAAAGTAATATTCACACCATCCATGCGACCGCCCGAGCCGATGCCCCTGACCACCACGAGGAGTTTTTCAATGGCACACACTGCAAGCACATCCCCCACGGCCCCGGACATTCAAGAGATTGTCCGGCAGGTGATCCACGAACTCCGCCGTGGAGCCGCGGGCAATGCAGGCCCCACGGCCCCGGCAGTCGGCTGCTGCGAGCATTCGCACCGAATCCTCTTCGCACGCGGGTCGCTATGGCGTATTCGACAGCGTCGACGAGGCCGTGACGGCATCGCAGGCGGCTTTTGAGCAGCTTGAAAAGCTGGGCATGGAGGGGCGTCGCAAGGCGATAGCGCACATCCGTCGAATCTCGATCGATGATGCCGAGGAACTCGGCCGTATGGAATTTGAGGAGACCAAGATCGGCCGTCTCATACACAAAATCGAGAAGTTAAAGGTGCTTGGCGAGCGATCGCCTGGCGTTGAATTCCTCACAAGCGAAGTCTTTAGTGGCGACCATGGCCTCGCCATTATCGAGCACGCGCCGTTTGGCGTCATTGGCGCGATCACCCCCGTCACTCATTCCCTTCCTACCATCACCGGCAATGCCGTGAGCATGCTTGCCGGAGGCAACACCGTTGTTGTCAATCCACATCCCAGTGGCAAAAAGATTGCGGCCGAGGGTGTTCGCCGAATGAATGCAGCGATCCACCGCGATATTGGCATCGATAACTTAATCTGCGTGATTGCCGAACCGACGCTCGATACGGCCGCTGCGCTCTTTAACCATCGAGGCGTGAAGCTCATCTGCGTGACAGGCGGCCCGGCAGTAGCCAAGGCTGCTTTGCAGTCGAGCAAACGCGCGATTGTGGCCGGCCCTGGGAATCCTCCAGTGGTCGTTGATGAAACGGCCGACCTCGACCGGGCCGCCCGATCGATCATCTATGGCGCGGCCTACGACAACAACCTGCTGTGCATTGCAGAAAAACAAGTGTTTGTTGTGGCGAGCGTATTCGATCGCATGATGTCTGCAATGGAGCGCGCAGGCGCTATGCGGCTCAATCCAGCTCAGGTCGACCAACTCACGCAGCGGGCCATTGTGATGGTGGGCGAAGGGGCTCACCGCCACCTGGCCCCATGCAAGGATCTTCTTGGTCAGGATGCATCGCTCTTGGCCCAGGTCTCCGGGGCCAGACCGCGAGACGGTCTGGAACTCGTCTTCGGTGAGACCGATCTGGAAAATCCATTTGTGCCGACCGAGCAGATGATGCCATTCCTACCGTTTGTGCGATGCAGGGATGCTGACGAGGCGATCCAGCGGGCCTATGAAAGCGAACATGGTTTTCGCCATACAGCGATCATCCACTCTCACAACGTTCGCAATATGACCAAGATGGGCCGGCTTCTCGACACGACGCTGTTTGTAAAAAACGGCGCCAGTGTGGCCGGCCTCGGCCTTGGCGGCGAGGGCTACCTTTCGTTCTCAATCGCCACGCCGACGGGCGAGGGTGTGACGACGCCACTGACGTTTACCCGGCAGCGTCGATGCACGCTCGTTGATGACCTTCGCATCCTGGGAAGTCCCGAGTAAAGCATCGCTAACTCGCGCTCACGCACTCACAACACGCAGCACACGAAAGCTTCCTGATTATGCAACTAGCTCATGTCATCGGCACGGCGACTGCCACGGTGAAGCACCCTTCGCTGGTCGGTTCCAAGCTGCTGTTGGTCCAGCCGGTGATGGCTGATGGCCGATCCCCCGATGGCGATCCGCAACTTTCAATCGATACGGTATCGGCCGGGGTCGGCGATGTGGTCATGCTTTCCAGCGACGGAAAACTGTTGCGGTCGCTCCTCAAAAGTGAGGCAACTCCCGCACGCTGGACCACGATTGCTCTGATTGATCCTCCCACATAATACGCCATGACGCACGAGATATTCACTTCCGAGATGGTGGCGGGACTTGTCCGCGAGGTGGTGCGCCGAATCCACGCCGAGGCCGTTGCAGCCCCGGTGGCAGGCGTAGCGGCGGTCATGCCTCCTCCACCGCCGACGCTCTGCGTCATTCCGAGCAAGGTGATCACGCTGGACACGTTTAAACTCGTGCCACAAGGCACGCGAAGGGTGGGTGTGCGATCCGATGCCGTCATCACACCTTCGGCCAGGGATCATGCACGAGAAGCAGGGATTGAATTGGTGCGTGGCGATGTACAGCCACCTGTGCACTCCACGATCGTCATCGGCCAAGCCGACTGCCTCGCCAACGCCGCCAGTCGGGCGGCGTCAATCGCTCGAGCCGTTGCCGGTGCCCAGCAGTTGCCGGCGTCGGGGCTCGCTGATGTGGTCGCCGCGATTGCGTTGCACGTCGGTCGCGACGGTGCCAAGGGCGTCCTCCTGACCGGCCGGCCGGCGGCGGCAGTGGTGCTCGCCAATCGTTTCAGCAGTCTGCGTGCCGTGACGGCCAGAGACGCGGCCACGCTGCTGGCCGCAGCGGCACAGTGCGCAGCCAATGTACTGATCATCCATCCACAGGAGTTTGCATCCGGCGCTCTTGAAAGGGCCTGCGTTGAATTCGCATCGCGGGACACGGGAGTCATTCCCAACGAACTCAGCGGCTCAACAGAGTCGCACCAACCCTGCAACTGCAACGCCAATTCCCCTCACTCTTCCTGAGACACAACACGATGAGACTCGGACTCACTATTGGCACTGTGACACTCGTCCAAGCCCACCCCACACTGATAGGGGGCGTGCTGCGAGTCGTCGTGCCTTTATCGGCTGGCGATGTGGCGCGTGGCTACGGGATGGCTGAGCCACTTGTGGCGTGGGATGACCTCGGCGCTGGCGACGGCCAGATCGTGGCCTTCTCTGAAGGGGGAGAGGCCGCGCAGCCGTTTCACCCAGCAAAAAAACCGATCGATGCCTACGTGGCAGCAATCATCGACAGGCTGGATGTGCCGGCCTCACAACCCGCACGACAGGCATAGCCGTCACTCAATGCAATCCGACCGAAACCGAAAAAGTGATTCATAATCGTTACGATGCCCCACGTATTTCTGGAGACACTCACACCATGCCCATCAAACCAACCATGAACAAACCCATGAGCAGTAGCCCGACGACGAACAGGCCCGCGACACACAAATCGGCTCTCACCAAGCCCGTTGCAAAAATAGCCCCCAAATCACTTTCCAAGCTCAAAGATGAAATCTGCGACATCGGCCGCCGGATTTACAACAAGGGCTTCGCCGCTGGTAACGACGGCAACATTTCGATGCGACTGGGCCCCAACGAGGTGCTCTGCACGCCCACGATGGTATCCAAAGGTTTTATGAAACCTTCTGACCTGTGCATCGTGGACATGGAAGGCAACCAGATCTCCGGGAGTCGCAAGCGATCCAGCGAGATTCTCTTGCACCTCACAATCATGAAGGAGCGTCCAGACGTGAACTCCGTTGTGCATTGCCACCCACCGCATGCGACGGCGTTTGCAGTGGCCCGCGAGCCGATTCCGCAATGCGTGCTGCCAGAGGTGGAAGTGTTTCTGGGCGATGTTCCGATCACCCGGTACGAGACGCCTGGCAGCCAGAAGTTTGCCGATACCGTCAAGCCGTTCGTCAAGAACTCAAACGTTTTGATTCTTGCCAACCACGGTACGGTGAGTTGCGGCGAAACGATCGAAAAAGCCTACTGGTGGACCGAGATCTTGGATGCCTACTGCCGAATCCTGATGCTGGCAAAGGACCTGGGCCGTGTCACCTATTTCACTGCCGAGGAGGAGCGAGAATTGCTGGATCTCAAGCAGAAGTGGGGCTACAGCGACCCTCGCCTGGACAAGTCGATGGAGAATTGCGACATCTGTGCCAACGATGTTTTTCGTTCGAGCTGGGGTCAGACTGGTGTGACCCGAAAGGCATTTGACGCGCCGCCGGCAATGGGTGTGGCGTCATTGCCCACTGCTGCTTCACCCGACTACGACACGATTGTCAAAGCTGTCACCGAGCAGGTCTGCAAGGAGTTGGGAATCTCGGCAGCCTAACAAAACTATTTTCTGTGCTGTGTTCAGTGCTGTGACCTCCACGTGGCTTGGCATCCAAGAGGCGGAGCAACCCGGACTTTTTTCTAAAGGGAAACGCATGAAGGTTGGCATTATTGGTGGTGGTGGAATCGTGGGGTCGTCGGCGGGCTTTGCACTCCAGTTGGGTGGAATTGTTCACGAGATCGTGATCGTGGATGCAAACGCCGATCTGGCCGATGGGCAAGCACTCGACATGCTTCACGGCACGGCTGCGATTGCCGACCAGGTGATCCACGCCGGCGGCTATGAAGCGATCGTCGATGCCGATGTGATCTGCATTACAGCCGGACTGCGACGTAAGCCCGACGAGAGCCGTCTGGCGCTCATCAACCGTAATGTAGAGCTGTTTGGTTCGATTCTCGCAAGCATCAAGAGCAAGGGTCTGCGATCCGACGCGATCGTGCTCGTCGTCAGTAATCCAGTCGACATCCTCACGCATTATGCGGAGAAAGAACTCGGACTTCCAAAGGGGCACGTGATCGGGCTAGGCACACTCCTCGACACGCTCCGCTTCCGCAGTCTGCTCGCCATGAATCTGAAGGCTGCATCCACACAAGTGTCGGCGATCATCATCGGCGAGCATGGCGACAGTATGGTGCCCGTATGGAGTAGCGCAAGTATCGCGGGACTACCGCTTGAAAAATATCCAGGGTATACGCCACAACTCGGGGCTGATGTGTTTCAACGCGCCAAGACATCTGGTGCCGAGATGATCAAGAAGAAAACGGGCGCAGGGTTTGCCGTTGGCGTGTCGATTGCAGAAGTGATTCATGCCATTGCCCTAGACCGCAAGCGAGTACTGCCGGTGTCGACTGTACTCACTGGCGCGTATGGCCTGCGAAACGTTGCGATCTCCGTCCCCACCGTCGTGGGCCGCAGGGGCGCAGAGCAGATCATCGAAATCGACCTTTGGCCAAAGGAACTGCAAGCCCTGAAACGCAGCGCCTCCGTCCTCCAAGAAACGGTGGCAGCCACCAGATTTGGTTGAAACAGGCAGTCTTGAGGGCTAGTGGGTTACACAACCTGCCCAAGAAACGGTGGCTGCCACCGTTTCTTTTTTTCACCAGAGACGCACTGTGGCGTCCCACGAGCCGCTCAGAACGCTTCTGCCGTCTGGTGCAAATGCCACGGCCCATACTTGATCCTCGTGACCGCGCAACACCATTGCGCATTGTCCGCCGGCCTTATCCCACAGGTGCACAGCGTCCCAAACACACACCGTACCGTCGGCCGTGCCGCCAGCCACGCGCGTGCCGTCGGGCGAGAAGGCCACCTTCCATATCTGCCTCGCTGGCCCTGTCAGTGCGGCCAACTCGCGGCCGCTGGCTGAGTCCCAGAGACGAACAGTGGCATCGGAAGACGCAGACGCCATCCGGTCGCCCGCATTTGAAAACGTAACCCAGTTGACTGCTCCAGCATGTCCTGCGAACTGGCGTACTTCCCGGCCACTTGCCACATCCCACATCCGCACAAGCCTATCCTCCGATGCCGTTGCCAAGCAACTGCCATCAGGCGAAAACGATGCGCAAAACACCCGCTTCGGATGAACGAGTCGCTGCAACTGACGTAGGCTTACTCGATTCCAGACCCGCACGGTTTTATCCTCAGAGGCTGTCGCTAAAAGCGCGCCGTCGGGCGAAAAAGAAACGGAATACACTCGCTTGTCATGCGATCTGAGAAGGGCGATCTGTGGCAGACTGTCGACGGCGGTGTGTTCACTCTGAGCCATCGCATGCATCCGGACGGTGCCATCGTCGCACGCTGCGGCGAATCCACTGCCGTCTGGCAAAAAGGCGACCGAATTGACTCTCCCTGCGTGAAGTGAGATGTGGCCTGCTGCGCGACCAGTTCTCATTTCCCAGAGACACACCTCTGAGTCTGCCGAACCAGAAACTGCTCTGGCTGCATCTGGTGAAAAAGCAACAGACAACACACGATCGCTGCACGCAAACACTCGGCTCGTGTTGTTTTCGGCATGCCATACGCGGGCCGTTCGGTCAGCTGAACCGGTTGCAAAATGCGTGCCCCACGGAAAGCCGGCCACCGACCAGATCGCGGCGGTGTGCCCCTTGAGACGCGCAGATTCCCGACCTGTGGCCACGTTCCAGACGCGCACCACGCTATCCCCCGAGGCGGTGGCCACCAGCGTTCCATCGCCGGAAAAAGCTACGGCATTCACGCGAATCGAATGCCTGAACAACGCAACCTCCGCGCCGCTCTTCACATGCCACACCCGCGCGGTGCCATCTTCGGAGGCCGTCGCCAATCTCTGCCCATCGGGCGCAAAGCACACGCTAAAGACGCGGCCAGTATGAGCCGCGAGAATCGCGGTCTGTCGCCCAGTCGCCACTTCCCAAAGACGAACAGTTCCATCCAGCGACGCGGTGGCCGCGAGCAAGCCATCGCCGGAAATAGCCACGCAGTAGACCGTGCCTGCGTGCCCCTCAAACACCATGCGCTCGCGGCCGGTTGCCACATCCCAAAGCCTCACCGACGCGTCGCGCGAAGCCGTCGCCACCGCAAGGGAATCTGGCGTGAATGCAACGGAATACACGGTCCCAGTATGCCCGCGTAGAACAGCCACCGTCTGGCCTGTGGCCGTATCCCAAAGACGTACCGTCTTGTCGGCCGACCCACTGGCCACCCGCAAGCCATCCGGCGAAAACGCAACCGCCCAGACCTTCGCATCGTGTCCGCGGAGCACCCTCTCGCTGCTCGCATTGCCCCGCTCCTCAAGAGTGCCGCTTGCCCCCGTGGGATCAGTCG
>Ga0194055_10001562_pt1 | contig 18671 bp, 16 predicted proteins | sample SepL449m_MetaG_FD_155482 | JGI IMG/M metagenome (GOLD analysis project Ga0194055, IMG submission 155482) | Anoxic zone freshwater microbial communities from boreal shield lake in IISD Experimental Lakes Area, Ontario, Canada - Sep2016-L442-9m | ecosystem: Environmental > Aquatic > Freshwater >...
AAACTCGTCTCGCACGTGAAAATGAACGTAACTTCCTTTGGGTGAACGCCCCCGCGAAATCGCAAGTGCCGATTCCGGACAGCTTTCTGGAAGCTGAGCTAACATCCATTTTGAAACGGCAGATTCTTCTAACTCATTTTGCACCTTGACATTGATTCCAGTGGACCTCGGAGAAATCTCGTCTTTAGCGGCGCGCATCGACTCACTTCCCGGCTGGATCTGCCCCTCGGCTGACGCATCATCAGTTGCTTGTCCGTTGATTCTAACTGCAACTTTCAGATACGACCAGTCTATTCAACGGAGTCAAGAATTCCTGGCTGCGATCAGATTTGTGACGACTTATTCAGCGTTGCGTCGGCCAACTTGACGAATTGGCGAACTCGATCAGCCACGATATTCAGACTCTTGTTCCAGAAGTCGGGCTTACGCAAGTCGAAACCGAGCGTGGATCGAACGGCATCCTCGGCATCTTTGCTCCCGGTGGCAATCAGCAATTTGCGATAGGTGTCTGCAAACTCGCCCCCGGAATCCTGTCCAACGGCATAGACCCCCATCGAGAGCAAATAGCCAAACGTGTACGGGAAGTTGTAGAACGGCAAGCCGGTGATATAGAAATGGAGCTTCGACACCCAGAAACGGGGATTCCATCCGCCGTCGGCCAGCGCATCCATGTACGCGGTTTTCTGAGCGGTCTGCATCAGTTCGCTCAGCTGAGCGGCCGTCAATTCTCCCTTGGCCCGTTCCCGATGGAAACTGTCTTCGAACAGGAACCGGGCATGGATGTTCATCAGGAACGCCACGGAATCTCCCAGAAGTCCATCGAGCATCTGCAGCCGTTCGTAATCTGATTTCGCATGTCGGAAACGCTGTTCACCGAGGACGGCTTCGGCGAATGTCGAAGCTGTTTCAGCAAGATTCATCGGGTAGTCCTGCAGGAAAACGGGTTCATTTCGCAAGACCCAGCTGTGATAGGCATGGCCCAGTTCGTGAGCCAGAGTACTCATGCTGTCCTCGCTGTTGGTGTACGTCATGAAGATGCGTGACTGTTTCGCCGTCGGGAATCCCGTACAGAATCCCCCCTGGTGTTTTCCAGCCCGGTTTTCGGCTTCGACCCAGCCATCCGTCAGCGACATCCGGGCGAAATCGCCAAAATCGGGGCTGAACTGCTGGAAGGCTTCGATGATCTGCGTGCAGGCATCGTCGTACGAAATCTCATCCGCCCCCCCGGCCCCAGGCAACTGTGGCAACGGGGCAGACAGGTCGTACCAGGCGAGTTGTTCGATCCCCATCAACTGGGCTTTCTTCGCGAGATATTCCTTCAAGACGCCTTTGGCTGCGGTGATTGTCGACCACATTGTGTCGAGTGTTTCACGCGTCATCCGGTTGAACCGCAAGGGGACTTCCAGGTGATCACGCAGACCTACGTGGCGATACGTCGTCAGTCGAGTCCCCGCAATATGATTGATCGCATCGGCGCATGTATCTTCGATCGAACCCCAGGCAGCATCCGCTGCAAAGAAGTTGTTTTCGCGGACCTGTCGTTGAGGGGAATCGAACTGAACCTGACCTGGAGATCGAGTGACCAGAGCCCCTTTTTCCTGGACCTGGATCTTAAGCGAACCCGACAAGCGATCAAACAGTCGCCCCCAGGCATGTAGTCCGTCCACGGCTAGATCTGCGGCGAGAACCTCCTGATCGCGAGGCAATCGCAAGGCCGAATTGCGGCGACGAGTTACCAGAAAATATTCGTTTCGTTGTAGCTCGGGTACTGCCCCAACGAGTGCGGCGAAACCTTCGTTGGTTGCTTCCTTGAAGGCAAATTCCACATTTGTCGCGATCTGCTCGCGCAGCGGCATCAGCGTGGAAAGTTCAGCTTGCAATTGCTGATACTGCTTATTCTCGGCATCGGCTGCCGCATAACATTCGACCAAGGCCTTCAGATCTGTGATCCCCGCGTCGAGAAATTCGTATTCGCTGACAAGTTGAACCCAGCGACTGACATTCGCGGGGTCCGAGTTGACGTCCGGCAAGACGTCCGTGGACCGGGCAAATTTCGTCAATCGGGACTTAAAGTCGTTCAGTCGCTGCCGAAACTCGGCCGATGTCGGTGCGGGCGAAAGCGTCTTGAGATCCCAGGAGAGAGGAAATTGCGTGGTTGCCATGTGGTGTCCTGCGGAAATGAATAATCGAGTTGTATTTTTGCGGAAATCGACAGATTTCCGAGGCTAATTCAGCAATGTGAGCAAGCCGTCATCAGCCCGTCGAGCCTTGCAGAGTCAGGACCAGTGATCGTTGTCCGCCGTGATTACGGTGTTCGCACAAGTAGATTCCCTGCCAGGTTCCCAGGCAAAGTTTTCCGCGACTGATCGGGATCGAGACCGAACTGCCAAGCATCGATGCCTTGACGTGTGCGGGCATGTCATCCGGCCCCTCGCACGTGTGAACATACGGAAAATCTTCAGGGGCAATCGCGTTAAACGACGTTTCCAGGTCTCGGGGAACATCGGGGTCGGCATTTTCGTTGATGGTCAACGATGCCGATGTGTGCTGGATGAAAACATGGAGCAACCCGATCTGGACTGACGCCAGTTCCGGTATCGCCTCCAGCACGTGGCGCGTGATCAAATGGAATCCTCGCCGGAACGACGGGAGCGTCAATTGGTGCTGAGACCAGTTCATAGTCACTTTCACAATGCGCGTTGGCCACGCCATCGCAGCCAATGGTCGGCGATGACAATGGCAACCATCGCTTCGGCCATGGGAATGAAACGAGGCAGCAGGCATGGGTCATGCCGACCCTTAGTGCGAATCGTGGCAGGCTCCCCTGAGCTGTTGACTGTCGGTTGCTCGATCGGCAGGCTGCTGGTCGGCTTCACGGCAGCTCGCAGGATAATCGGACGGCCTGTCGTGATCCCCCCGAGCATTCCTCCGTGCCGGTTCGTATCGGTGGAAATCCCTGCATGACCATCACGAGGATGTTCAGGGTCGGGAACAAAGTGGTCGTTATGCGCACTGCCCCGCATCGTCGCGCAGCCGAACCCGATTCCGTATTCCACCCCCAGAACTGCTGGCAGGCTGAACAACGACTTGGCCAAGTCCGCTTTGATTTTGTCGAAAACCGGTTCGCCAAGTCCTGCAGGAACGTTTGTCGCGACGATCTCGGCCGCACCGCCTATCGAATCCCCTTCTTTGCGGATCTGTTCAATCAGTTCAACCATCTTCGCCGCGACGGCAGGATCAGGGCAGCGCACGATGTTCGGCGTTCCATCAGGAAGTCGCTCGACCTGATCGAGTGTTACGGATTCTGGACTCGCGATCGAAGCTTTGATCTCTCCGACTTGTGTGACATAGGCCACGACGCGACCGCCGAAGGCAGCGTCGATAATCTTCTTGGCCACGACACCAGCGGCCACTCGCACGGTGGTTTCACGAGCACTCGATCGACCGCCACCGCGGTAATCGCGAAAGCCATATTTGGCGTCGAAGCTGAAGTCTGCGTGACCAGGCCGATAAAGATCCTTGATGTCTCCATAGTCGCGACTGCGCTGATCTTGATTGCGAATCAGGATCGCCAGGCTCGTGCCGGTTGTTCGACCTTCAAAGACTCCGGAAAGGATCTCGGGAGTGTCAGATTCGTCACGCTGGGTCACGATGTGACTTTGCCCGGGTCGCCGCCGGTTCAGGTCGACGAGCAGATCCTCCACTGAAAGTGATATTCCCGGAGGGACGCCATCAATAATGACAACATTAGCCGGACCGTGGCTTTCCCCGGCGGTGGTGATCCGAAACGATTGACCAAACGAATTTCCTGCCATGATGGGAGAGATTGTAACGCCGAACCTCGTTTCGGTCAGCCGTGGCGATGTCAGACAAAGCTCGCTTTCACCGAATCCTGACCCAATCACCCCTGCCGATCTGAGCGATTCAATCGTTTTAACCCGAATTGTCCCATGCAACCGGCAGGTTTTACGAAGGCGGCAGGGTTTCGCTGTTTGTTCGTTTCTATGGACGACGATATTTCCTGCGTCAACCCCAGCTAGCCGGTGGCATTCGGGCCGCTTCCGACTGCGATGACGTGTGTTTCAAACTGCTGCTTCCGTGATATTCCGCCGTGACAATGAGTAGAGCGATGATGGTCACCCGTGTCTCACTACTGCTGCTCGTGACTGGACTGTTCGCCGGCATGTGGTCGGCGGACAGTCCAGACGGGCAGAGCCCGGCGCAAAAGCAACTTGCCCGCCGCTCCTCAACCCCTCGACTGATTCCTGACCGCAAGGTGAATCAGGCTGCACCGAAGGTTGTCCGCCTTTCGGCCGCAACGATGGACGCATCTATACCTTTTCCGCCGGGGATCACGGCGGGAAAATATATGGTTGTGGACCAGTCCGGAGTGACTCAATGTGTGGCCGTGTCCAGCAACAGTCAAACAAAGGTAGCGACAGAAAACTTCGTCCCCGTCGATCAATATACGGTCCGCAATGGTGAACGACGATGGCATTTCATTCGGATCAGCCAGCCTACGGACGCAAACTCGAATCGACCGATGTGCCGATCGCGTGCGGTAACCCAACGGTAACGCTTGGATAAGCGAGAACGACCTTCAGCTCTTCCCGAATTCGTCGATTCAAACAGCGTTTGTTGATTCCCCCAGATCCTCGACTGGAAGCGGTTTCGGGAGCGAACGTCGGTGTTGGTGAGCCCGTCAGATCAGCCAACTTCTCGTAGTATTCAGAACGCATCATGGGGGCATCGTCGCTTACCAGGTACGTTTGTCCTGGCTTGCCAGATTTCTCGCAGGCCTGGATCGTACGAACTCCATCGTCGACGTGAATCAGGTTCAGCCACGCATCGCCGCGACCAGCGATCGGCTCCCCGGCGCGCAGAGTCGCCACACGGGAGAGCAATCGGTCTGGTCCGTAGATCCCTGACAGCCTCAAGACGTTGGCATAGGGAACAGTTCCCGTCGACAATGCGGTGGAACCATGAGCAGCGAACGACCTGAAAACCAGTTTTTCGGCTTCCAGACAGCAGACCCCGCCAGGTTGAACGGGTTCAGTAACCGACGATTCGTCCACCCATTCCCCTTCCGACTGGCCATAGACACTGCTGCTGGAGACGTACAGAAACCGCTGGCAACTTCGCGCCGAACCGGGACCAACGACCTGTAAAACCGCCTTTAAGCCATCAACATAAACTTCTCGCTGGGATTTGCCCGATCCTCGGTCGTATCCGACGGCAAAGAGCACGGTGTTGGCAACTGGAAAATCCTCAAGAGACTCTGGCTGGCAGATATCACCCATAATGGGGATGACCCCCATCGCCTGCAAATCTGCAGCGTTTGCCGCCGATCGCGTCAGCGCGAAGACTCGGTCTCCTTCGGCCAGCCAGGCGCGCGCCACGCGTCGTCCGAGATATCCGCAACCGACGATCAGCTTGTCCATCGAAGTCGTTCTTTCATCGCTTTCCGCGAATGGGAGGAGCGAGAAATTCGGGAGAGTTCAAGACGATTCCGAGGAATGCCAGGACGTCTTGCGTCAGCTTCGCATCGTCCGCCGGAATCCTGCGGGCGACCATGAAATCGTCGGCCCGTAACAGTCCTTCGAGCCACCGGATCTTCTCCAGCGCCTGATCGCGAAATTCGGCCAGTGCAGTCTCATCAAGGTCATGGCGCAAAAGAGTCGTTTCGTTTTCACTGCGCTGTCGCTGTAATTTGGCCAGAGTCATTCCCTGAGTGCGATAAAGCAGCCCGTTAATGTACGAACGTCGCAGCCGCCCCGTTTCGTCGAACTGGTACATCCGGTCAGGACCGAAATAGACCGACAACCAGCCGGTTTGCCGAAATCCGACGATGATCGATTCTTCACTGTCGATCGGCTGGAATTCCATCCGACGAACAAGCGCCACCGCTTCCTTGAGCAGGTCTTCTCGATCAGCTTCGACACGTGCCATGATGATCTTTCCCGTCGGCCTTTTCTCAATCACGAACCTGCTTCACCAATTTCCTGACAGAAGTGGTGATGTGATCTTCGATATCGCCGTTCCAGCGAAATGCCGGTCGACCATACTCGAACAGGTTCGAGCCACCTTCGTACCCACCTTCTTCCCAGACTCGTCGTGAAGGAATGTAGGCGATCATATCATCTGCGTAGCCGCAGACCCACGTTCCCGTGCCAAACTCACCTTTGAACTTCAATGCGTAGTCCACGACGGTTTCAGCCCCCATCCCGATCACCAGCATTTCCTGCCCCAGTTGCCAGGCATGTATCGGATACGGGTACGACGCGGGAAATTTCTCGCCGGCATCGAGCTGTTTCATCAACCGTCCTGCCCAACGGGCCCGAATAGGATGATTGTCCTGCATCGCGGTTGCCAGATCTTCGCGAGAGACAACTTTCAGATACGGAAGCTCCACTATTTCGAATGCGGTTCGAACGGTCGGTGAAATCGGCTTGAAGTCTTTCTTGAGCGTCTGTTCGACGGCATCTGCCAGCATGTGTCCATACTTCTGACAGAGTTCGACTGTTCGACGAGGAAGCGGATTCTGGTCACCTCCACACGTGTTGACGAACATCGCTGTCGTACCGGGGTGAGTTTGCTCCAGTTCCAGTTGTGCAAAACCGGGATAATCTCCGCACCATTTCGTAAAACTCAGCGTCGTCGGGTGACAGGCATAGCCGAACAGAATTGCTTCCAGCTTGCCATCCGGCCGCGTCACCGTAAGAACCGGAACCGTATGGTCGACGGGGCCAACCAGGGGAGTTCCCTTCGCCAGCAGTTCAGGGATATCGGCTTCGCGATTATTGCGTCGATTGACGGCAAACGTCGTGATCCCCTCACTCTGCTGCAAACTGGCGGGGGCGAGATTGGCGAGTGATTCGCCCACCATCGCAACCAGTCGCGTGATCATCTGCTCGGTGTATTCGCTGACCAGTTTGACCTGATCGGGATCAATGGGGTAATAATCGACAAGATCGTCGCCCAGTCGTGGCCCGCAGTGATTGTGCGAGAACGTCAGGATGATCTGGTCACGCTTCAGACCAAACTTCTTTTGAATCTGGTCGAAGGCGGGATCACTCATCACCTTCGGAACACCCTGAAAATCGCTCGTGATCAGGACGATTTTACGTCCGTGAGAATCTTCCAGAGCCAGAGCCTTCATCCAGAGATCATGCAGCTTGCCGTCCGGGGCTCGCTTCGAACCATATCCTGCAAGCCAGACACTTTTTTCCGGGGTGATCACAACCTTGGCAACGCCAGCTTTCCAGCCAGCGGCGTCAACACTGCGGCTCGCTATCAGGAAGAACGCGACAAATAGAATGACCGAACTTCGCTCGAGAATCGAAGATCGTCTATTCCGACAGTCTTGGTGGCGATCACTCATTTCAATTCACCTCGAAAAAGCGTGCTCACTCAGGTCGACTCACTCAGGTCGACTCACTCAGGCGATCATTCAGAGAAACCGAACTCGACCAGTCGCCAGATCATAGACGGCTCCTGCCAGTGTGACCTGTCCAAATTCCAGGACTTTTTTTGCACCAGGCAATTTTGCCAACTGCTTCATTGACCACTGAACATTCGCTTCGACGGCGCTGTCAATCCGCTCCTCAATTGACAAATCTGGTTTCGGCTTTGGCAGCCCGGGAGTGATCAGTTCCACGAGGGCGTTGACTCCAGGCAACGGATCGAGTTTCCCGTCCATCGCTTGCACCGCGGCAGTAACGGCACCGCACCCGCGATGCCCGACGACCAGAACCAGGGGTGTTTCCAGATGTTCGATGGCATAGCCAAGGCTTCCGACAACGTCGGGGGCAATCACGTTGCCAGCAACTCGGATCACAAACAGGTCACCAAATCCCTGATCAAAAATCAGTTCCACAGGAACGCGAGAATCGCTGCAACCAAGGATCGTCGCAAACGGCTTTTGAGTACTCACCAACTGCTTGCGCCAGTTGGCACTTTCATGGGCATGTCGCGTCTTGCTATCGGCAAATCGAGCATTGCCCTCTTTCAGGCGAAGCAGGGCTTCTGCGCCATCCTTGGGAAACGGTACTTTCGCCGTATCGGAATCAGCAGCCAGTCCGGCGAGTGGTAACGCGACGGTGACACCCGCTGCGGTCAGAACTTCGCGACGAGTCAACTCATTTTCCCACATCGTAAAGCCTCTTGATGATTGAGGATTAACATTCGGCGCGGGTCTCCCTTCCCCGCCGAAACAACCGACCGAAGGTCTCCAAATTCTTAGTGACGTCGCCGTGTTCCCAAAGGGCATGAACCGACCGTCGTTCCCGTCCCGCAAATTTCCCCGTCACGATTAAATGCAGAAACCACGGCACTCGCAAGCAAGTGCCGTGGTCTCAAGTTCGCTCGACAGACATGTGGATCGCGACGGTGGAGTCGCAAGAGTTGGGCGGAATCCGGTAGTGCCAGAGGCACTCACCGTTGAATCGATTCAAGCCCACAAAATAGGTTTGGCACCTCCGGCGGAATCATGGATGTCTGGTCGGGCGGGCAGGGTTATAGGCCTTTTGTCAGGGTCCCACAAGACGGGAATCCCGCACTGTCCGACGGAATTCCCGTCGCCTTGAAGATCGTAACCCGACAGCTTGGCGAGGCGCAACTAAATTTCTGGAAACACTTTGCGCCTGTGACAAAAGTTTGACAGAGACATGACGGACCGATGACACTCGATTTCCGATCTTCGGATACAGTTTCCTCGAATCTGGCATTCGGCAGCACGTCGGGTGGCCTGGTGCGAAGCAATGGATTTGCTTCGGCTCGTTTGAGGGAGCTCTCAACAACGATTGGAAGTCCAATGTCAATTTCCACACCATCTCGTCGCAGTCGCAAGTATTCCAAAGCGGAAGTCCGGCCAGCAACACCGGTCACATCCGATGGAAGCCCGGCGAAAGAACCGGTCTGGGCTCCTTGGTTGCCTGATCGTCTGCGAGCCAACAATATCGACTGGATCGTTCTGACCTGGATGATCGCAATGCATGCCGGGGCCTTGGCGGCTCCGTTCTATTTCAACCTGGAGTCACTGGCGACGGCGTTTGTGCTGCAGTGGTTCACCGCGAGTATTGGGATCTGCCTGGGTTACCACCGATTCCTGTCGCACAAATCGTTCAAGCTGGTGGCACCTGTCCGATTCGTGACTCTGCTGGCAGGTTCGCTTTCCGGCGAGGGATCTCCTCTGGTCTGGGCTGCGACTCACCGCTTGCATCACCAGCGATCCGATCAGGAAGGTGATCCACATTCCCCCCTGATCAGCGCCATCTGGTCACACCTGACCTGGTTGTTCGTCAAGCGGACCCCCGCTCAGCAGCAGGCCCTGTTCAAGAAGTACACCCCGGATCTGATGAATGATCCGATGTTGCAGTTCTTCGAGAAGACCTATTTCCTGTGGCTGGTGGCATCGGGTGTCGCACTGTACGCGGTCGGCGGAATGCCGATGCTGCTGTGGGGCTTGTGTATGCGAATGGTGTTGGTCTATCACGGAACCTGGTGTGTAAATTCCGCGACCCATCTGTGGGGATATCGGAACTATGACGTTCGCGACGAAAGCCGAAACCTATGGTGGGTGGCGATCTGGGCCTGGGGTGAAGGATGGCACAACAATCACCATGCTCATCCACACGTTGCCCTCGCTGGCCATCAATGGTGGGAACTGGACCCGACGTGGTGGGCAATCAAGACTCTGCGATTCTGCCGACTGGCCTATGACGTCGATGACAAGATCCCGCTGAAAACTACAGGACGGGCTCCAGCGGAAGCTGAAGCCGCCTGAGATCGAACGTCGAATTTGCTTTGAATCGGAGCCGCGATCAACCCCTGTTGATCGCGGCTCTGTTGTTGCGTGCCGAGCTTTTTCTCAATTTGCGGGTGCAAAGCCTTATCCATCCTGGAAGTCAAGGAATTGGAATGAGCGACTGTCGTAAGGCGACGCCTTAAGGAACCGCGGAACAAACAAGTGAGTCGAAAGTTCGTCGCGCGGCTCGCAGTTGAGAACGGCTGTACATTTGCTTCGGCCGGTAACGGCATCGAGATTGTTTTTCGCGATTCTTCACCATGACTTCATTGAGGGCCGGAACACCGAGTTTCCTCTCCTCTAGGGAGACACCCCTGACCGAGTCGTCCACTGGAACCGTGACTGGTTTGCCGGTGAGGATGTCCTTTGTCACTTCCTGGAGCTTTCCCGTTTTGTACCACTGCAGACCGATTGTTCGTCTACTCCCGGCAGCCTCACAAAGGCGTTAAAGTTCGGCGGAATATGCCACTCCTGCGATGGTTCTTGCGGATTCTAACGATTAAATCGAATTTGCGGGGGCTTTCGCCCCAGCAGAACGATGCACTATTTCGATAGGTTGATCACGGGATGAATCCAGGGACCAGTGGCAGCGTGCGCTCCTCGGAGACTCCTTTTGCCGATGCCGAGTTCAACTCTACGGAAAGAGTTTGTCGGAATGTGCCGCATCATGAAAGACCACCGATTCCATTTCTGGATGGCACGATGCGCCCGTCGGGTTTGCAATTCGGTGATGTGCTGGGCCGCCATGTCGGTTGCAGCGGCTTCGGCAGCGGATATCGTCGTCGACCACGCCAATGACTCCGGAGTGGGGTCGCTTCGCCAGGGAATGTCGGCCCTGCAATCCGGTGACAGGCTCTCGTTTCAGCCGATCCTGAACGGCACAACATTGGTCAACAGCGGAACGCCTCTGACCCTGAATGCCGCCGGGACGCTTCTCGATTCGACCTCGATTACAGTGACAGACAGCCACGCGTTTACCCTGGCTGCTCCACTGACGGTCAATTGGGCAGGTACCCTGACGCTGAATGGCGTGTTATCAGGGAGCTTAACCACTGGCAGCCTGGCCAATAGTGGACTCGGAACCTTGGTACTGTCCAACACGAACACCTATATCGGCGGAACGACAATCAACGGTGGAACGATCGAGGTTCAAAAGAGCGGTTCGCTCGGAACAGGTACGCTGAACGCGACAAACACCGTCGGCGCGCCAACCCTGGCACTCGGAAATGGCCTCAACGTGAGCAACGCGATTAGTCTGCAAACAGCCTTGACCATCAAATCTGCTGCAGGAACAAGCAATCAATTGAGTGGCGTGATCAGCGGCGCGGCCGCGGCCGATTCCCTGACAACGCTCGGTAGCGGAACGTTGATTCTGAGCGGTGCCAATACGTTTATCGGCGGCGTTCATGTGACGAACGACAGTACGCTCAAACTGTTGAGCAGTACCGCACTGGGTACCGGTACATTGACGAATGCCGGTGTCTTGACCCTGGATCTTGCCAGCGGGTTGACAGTGGCCAACAAGATCACGCTGGGAAATAACATTGTCACCAAGGTCACTGCGGGGACAGCAACGTTGAGTGGCGCGATCGGCCAGACCGTCGCCAGCCAGTTAACGAAAACGGGGGCGGGAACCCTGATCCTGACCGGGGCCAACACCTATACGGGTGGGACCGTCGTCAGTGAAGGGACGTTGCAAGGTAACTCCTCAAGTCTCACAGGGACCATCACCGACAACGCCTCACTGATTTTCAACCAGGCGGGAACCGGAACCTTCGCAGGAACCATCAACGGAGTCGGTGATCTGACCAAGAATGGCAATGGAACACTGATCTTCAGCGGTACGAGCAATCTGGCCACAACGACGAACGTGAATGCCGGTAATCTGCAGGTGACAGGATCACTGGCCGGACCGGTGGATGTGATCAGCGCTGCGGCCGCCCTGTCCGGCGCTGGATCGGTCGGCAGTGTGATCAACAGCGGGTTTGTCCAGCCGGGAACGAGCAGCATTGGCGAACTAACGGTCAACGGAAACTACACCCAGAACTCGGGGGGAACGACCGAGATCAAGATCAATTCTGCGGGTAATGTGCCGGGGGTCAACAACGATCACTTGAACGTTACGGGGCAGGCCACGCTGGGGGGAACACTGAATGTGCTCGCCATCGGTGGAGGCGTTTTCTCGACGGCAACTCAGTATACGATTCTGAACGCACCCGGCGGGGTGACGGGACATTTTTCGCAGGCATCCAGCAGCATGCCAGCTTATGGAGTGAACGTCACCTACAACGCCAATGATGTGGTCATACAGTTACAGTCAACGACCAGCCTGCTGGCTGCTGCGACAACGATGAACCAGGAATCCGTGGGAACCGCACTCGACGCACTGTCTCTGACGGCGTCTGGTCCGCTCTACACGATGATCAACAATCTGGGGATTCAATCGGTGGCTCAACAGCAGCAGTCGATGAATCAGTTGAGTGGCGAAGTGTACGGCGGCCTGCAAACTCTGGCACTGCAGGTTGGTGATCAGTACCAGCAGCGAGTGACAAGTGCTCTGGTCTCGAACGGAAGGTTTCTGCTGGGCGAAACGGATTCCGCACCGGACGGAAGCATCGTCCGTGGACAATCCCCCGAAAGCGACATGGGACGCGGATGGCAACTGGGGTATGGAACGGCCGGTCACATTCGCAGCGACGGCAACGGCGGTGCGCTGAACTACAACCAGGGCGGGGGTCTGATCGGTCTCGATTTCGGAGCAGATGAGACCGGGCGGCTGGGATTTGCCGGGGGAGTTTCATACACCGGGTATCGTGATGGATTCGGCGCGAATGGAAACATGACGTCCTATCAATTCGGTGGATACGGAATCAAGCACGACGATTTCGGTTATATCCTGGCGACGGGAAACTACGGATCGAACTCCTATTCGACGACGCGCAACGTTGTGACATCCGGCCTGACTCAGTCACTGGAATCGAATTTCTCGGGAACTCAAGCCGGTGCCAGCCTGGAAACAGGATTGAACATCACGATGGGGGTATTTCACCTGCAGCCACTGGTCGGCTTGCAGTACCTGTATCTCTTTCAGCAACCGTTCGATGAATCGGGTGGTGCGGCTGCACTGGTTGTCGACCGGACGCGAGCCCATTCGCTGCGGGCCAACGTGGGTGCCCGATTCCTGACCGACGCGTGGGTCACAGAGGGCGGCACAATCTTTACCCCATACTCCCATCTCAGGTTTGTGTCAGACCTGCTCAGTAATGATCGAGTGATCAGTGCGTCTTTCAGCGGAGCCCCAGCCGGCGGCGCCTTCCAATCGCACGGAACGCGGATGGGCCAGAACTACGGAATCATTGGTCAGGGAATGGAAGTTCGCTTCAATGAATTCTGGTCGCTGCTGGGTGGCGTCGATCTGATGTACTCGAACCGCATGGCCATCGCCACTGGTTCGATTACTTCCATGCTGCGCTGGTAAATTGATTTTGGCTCATCTGGCTCACCGGTTTTTCTTACGGCTTACCGACGCCCATTCGCCTTGAGAGGATGTTTACACACATCGTCGTTCGCAAACTCAGAGGAAACCGTGATATTGATGCCAACGTCACGACATCGACGAATACTGCGTCGTGCTTTGATCGCAGCTTCATGCTTGATCGCGGTCGGATTAATGGCGTCGTGGTTTGTCGCCGGAGAACTCGTCGCACCAATGCCGCGTGTCGTCGGTGATCCGCCACGTGAGCTGAACGCGACCGCATTCACTGTAAATAGCGAGTCCGGTTCTGTCATTTCCGGCTGGCATACCAGACCCGATGTCAGCAACGGAGTGATCGTACTTCTGCATGGCATCGGAGGATCTCGCCTGTCGATGCTGGATCGTGCCCGGATGCTGAATGATGAGGGATATGCGACGGTAATGATCGACTTTCAGGCACACGGCGAAAGCCCCGGAAAGGCAATTACCGTCGGACACCTTGAAAGACACGACGTTCGCGCGGCAATCGAGTTCGCACGGCGCGAACATCCGAAAGAGCCAGTCGGCGTGATTGGAGTTTCGCTCGGTGGCGCGGCGACTCTGCTTGCGATGCCGTTGGAGATCGACGCTCTCGTACTCGAATCGGTCTATCCAAACATTCACGCTGCAATTCATAACCGTGTCTCAGCCAAGCTCGGCCCACTTTCCTCGATTCCCGCATCACTTCTGCTGTTCCAGATGCAGCCCCGTCTTGGTATTTCGCCCGCTGAGCTTCGTCCAATCGACCATATGCCTGACATCACGTGTCCGGTATGCATCGCGTCTGGAGCCGCAGACAAACACACAACCAAGGCGGAAACAGAGGCGATGTATTCTGCGACGCCAGAGCCCAAGCAACTTTGGCTGGTTGATGGAGCTGCACACGTGGATCTCTTACGCCACGACCCAATCCAATACCGACAGCAGATTGTCCGATTTCTCAATCGCGTTCTTCGCGCTGATCGGAATGATCAAACGCAGTCGGGGGTCGAGTAACACCGTAGACCTGTTGGTTTGGGGACTCCTTGCAGGCGCTGATTCAGTTTGATTCGCCACCGGCGTCGGGATCGATACGGCGATCCCAGTACCAGATGTCGAGGCCGCTTCGTTGACAGAGGCCGCTGCAACGCAGTCCAACAGGTTCAAATGCGCGACGCGAGCAAAAGACGAAGCAGCCCGCCGCCAGACCTGCCCATCGGCAGATTGGCACGGCAACAGTTGCGATGAATTCCTCGAACAAAAGGCGACTGGCGTCCTCGGCGAGATCCACACGTAACTAACGATCTCCTTGCATATCTGGTAAGCGCCAATTTGCGTCCCCGGTCTACGGCAACATTCATAATCGTCCCCCAACCGAATCGTCCGTCATTGTGCCGTTTCCACTTCGCAGCATGTCTGCAACAAACTTGAATACGGCTTCGTGAGCCGTGCCAGCAGCGGCACCCGGCCCTGCCTCAAGAAACCACCAATCTCCCCTCTGATCACATACGAAGTCGGCAACGATCAACCGGGACTGGAATGCAGAGCCGATCCGTTCAGACCGTTCTGCAAGTATCGTCAAATCCTTCGCTGAAGGGGGAAATCCCGTCGGGGATGGAACGACATGTAAATAGTGGAATGACCATGCGACGGGACGCTGATTGACGATCCAGACTCGGACTTCTTGTGGCGCCTCACCAAACATGAACTCTCCTGCAACTGCCACATTGATCCATCGGCGAGCAAGGATTTTCGTGTCCCATCCAAATGCTCGCCTCAACAAGTCCATTTCGTCAACGAGTTGCTTCCGATTGTTCGCTCTGGATTGTGTGCCACCTCGTTTCCATGACGACTTCGGAGTCCGTACGAAGAGAGGAAACTCCAGATCGTCAGGCAGATCATCGTCAACGCCGATTGCCCATGTCTTCGGCGTAACAATTTCCACTCCACTTTCATTCAAGCGTTGCAGCACGGTGTCGAGGCAAACAAGGTCCTGGCGAAATTCGGGTCGGTCGTAAACATGAGGACGATCAATGACGAGCTTCTGGTAATGGTCTTCGCCATGCTCGTAGCTAAACAGGAAGCCCTCGTCATTCAGCGGAGCCTTTGAAAGATCGACGGCTCCCAACTGAATCAACCATTTGAAGCGTTCGTCTCGAAGCGCCTTGGCATGGGGCAGATCATCTTTGTCGTATAAGAGTTTCAATGGTGCCTCGGCAAGAACGGAACAACGATTCGCCTCGGATACTCCCGGCAATATCACCTACCAGTAACCTGCGGCACCGCACGCTTCAAGATTAAGCCATCGCATTTCCTCGCCACCAGACATTGAACTCTCGGAAACTGACCTGACGCACGGACGCTGATTTCAGGTTCCAGATCAGCGTTCATCAACGTTGATCAGCGCTCACCTCTGTCATCCTCCGCCACAGATTGGAGTTCCGGAATAATTCACGTTCGATTGACCGTTTCTGGATCGCCGAATTTGCGGTTGGCGACGGGCCGGGACTCGTCAACTTCCGAGGAACAAACGACGGAGCGTTTGACGTACTATGCCGAGCGGATCGCGCTGGCGGCATGGTGTTGGCATTTTTAAAGCGGCTGTAAGCCGTCGAAGATGCGTGCTGTGGTCGTCCAAATGCTTTCAGTTGTTGATATCCAAAGTTGCATTAAGGCACTGTTCAACCCGTTCCATCATGTCTTGCGAAAATCGACCGATGATACGATGAACGTCACGACGGTCAATTGTGTCGAGGTGTTCGCACTTTACCGTTGAGTTGTGAAGCAACCCCGTCGCGTGCCCTTCGGGTGATGACACATCAATGAAAAATTGCGATGGTTCTTGCCCGACACGCGTGTTGGTTGACGTAATGATGGCGACGATCGTGGAGTACAACTTTCCGTTCAGTCCGTCGTTTTGCACAACTACGACGGGTCGCACTTTGACACCCTGACCTGACACAAATGAAATCGGAACGAGGAGCACATCTCCTCGACTAATGTGGAGGGCGGAGTTCGTCATAACGATCGTAATCATCCATTTGGGGGTCAGCCCAACCAGCATCTGCAGCCGTTTTGGCGATCAGCGGATACATCTCACGTGGGCGAAATTCATCCTGAGCGAACAGCGATCTAACCTGTTCGAATTGCTCAGCCGAAATCAGGTAGTAGACCCGCTGTGTATGCTCATCAACGACCCGCAACGGTTCGTGGGCAATCACAGCAGATTCAGGAATGTCGACTTGGATTGAGCTCATGGAATGTTCCTTCAACAGTACTTTAAGCTGGCAATTCAGAGGTGTCGAGATCCGATCCGCGATATTTGCGTACATCGTGACGAACAACCGGTGTCGCAGCATACTTCAGTTAAGCCGTCGCATTTCCTCGCCATACATTCAACTCTCGAAAATTGACCGGTGTTACCGGGCGCTGATTTCAAATTCCGGATCAGCGTTCATCAGCGTTGATCAGCGGTCACCCTCTTTCATCCTCTGCCACAGATTGGAGTTCCTGGATGTTCCACGCTAGATTGACCGGCCTCTGGATCGCCGATTTTGCGGTCGACGACGGGCCGAGATTCATCATCTTCCGAGGAACAAACTATGAAGCGTTTGACGTACTATGCCGGGCTGCTCGCCCTGACGGCATGGTGTTGGCAAGGAACCGTGCACGCCGAAGTGAAACTGCCGAATGTGATTGGCAGCAACATGGTCCTGCAGCGTGATCTCGAATTGCCGATCTGGGGCACGGCCGATCCGGGAGAAAAGGTCACCGTCGCCATTGCTGGACAGACCGTCAGCGGTACTGCCGACGCCAACGGACGCTGGTCCGTCAAACTTGCCCGGTTGAAGGACGAAGGCCCTCACGAAATGACCGTGAAGGGCAAGAACGAGATCAAGCTCACCAACATCCTGGTGGGCGAGGTCTGGGTTGGATCAGGCCAGTCGAATATGCAGTGGGCTGTCCAGCAGTCCGTAAACGCCGCCAGCGAAATTCAGACCGCGAAACATCCGAAAATCCGCCTGTTTCTGGTTCCTCTGGTCCCCAGCGGAACTCCAGCCGCCGATGTGAATGCTCGCTGGGTGGAGTGCAGCCCCGAGTCGATTCCGGGCTTTTCGGCGGTATTGTATTTCTTCGGTCGTGAAATCTTCCAGAAGGTCAATGTCCCTGTTGGCCTGATCGCGACCTCATGGGGTGGAACTCGTATTGAACCCTGGATTCCACCCGCCGGATTTGCGGCCATCCCTGAATTAAAGGGAGAACTCGATGGACTCAACGGCGCCATTAAAGTTTACGACCAGCAGATCAAGGCCGCTATTCCAGCTTTGAAGGATTGGGTGGCGAAGGCCGAAGCAGCCGTAGCCGCCAGCAAGGAGATTCCGCCGATCCCTGCTGTTCCGGGACATCCATTGAACAGTAACGGCGCCTCCACAGGCCTGTACAACGGAATGGTCCACGGGATTGTTCCTTTCGGAATTCGCGGAGCAATCTGGTATCAGGGCGAATCCAACCGCGGGCAGCGGATGCATTATCACGACCTGATGAAGGGATTGATTGCCGGCTGGCGAAAGGTCTGGGGACAAGGGGACTTCCCGTTCCTGTTTGTTCAACTGGCCCCCTTCAACTACGGCAACGATCCAAACCACGAACTTCCGGGTATCTGGGAAGCTCAAACAGCTACTCTGAAAGTTCCGGGGACTGGGATGGCCGTCATTACGGACATTACGACACTGAATGACATTCATCCACCCAACAAGCAGGATGTCGGCAAGCGATTGGCGTTGTGGGCGCTGGCCGGGACATATGGTCAAAAGGATCTGATCTATTCAGGCCCGCTGTATGATTCGATGAGTGACGATCTGGAACGCCTGGTCATCAAGTTCAAGCATGGGCAAGGATTGAAATCTCGGGATGACAAGCCGCTGACGTGGTTCACCATTGCCGGAGAAGACAAGAAATTCCACAAGGCGAATGCCGAGATCAAAGGGGATACGGTGATCGTCTCGTCCCCCGCAGTCCCCAAGCCGGTGGCGATCCGGTTTGGCTGGCATCAACTGGCAGAGCCGAATCTGGTCAACAGGGCTGGTTTACCCGCGTCACCGTTCCGAACAGACAATTGGAGCGACGCGGTCCCGTCAGCTCCGTGAGTTTTCTGGTTTCCCCGGTTCGCGAATCTGTGCCCGCCGGGGAACTTATTTCTGACGGCGCGAGGTTGACGCAAATCTGCTTCCTTTTTCGAGAAAACGACTTACGTCACATGCCAGCCAGAAGTGGCCATCGGTTTCCGGGGAGGGTAGCCCACGGTGGCGTTTCTTCGCGAAGCCCCGAATGGGTTAGGTTGAGCCCGGCCAACGCAATCGAAAAGGGCACATC
>Ga0194055_10001565_pt1 | contig 18658 bp, 16 predicted proteins | sample SepL449m_MetaG_FD_155482 | JGI IMG/M metagenome (GOLD analysis project Ga0194055, IMG submission 155482) | Anoxic zone freshwater microbial communities from boreal shield lake in IISD Experimental Lakes Area, Ontario, Canada - Sep2016-L442-9m | ecosystem: Environmental > Aquatic > Freshwater >...
CCTGCCCCTGCCCCTGCCCCTGCCCCTGGAACCCGGCCGGCACGGCCGGCACGGCTCCGGAGTTCGTCCAGGCCGTTGCCGAGGTCACGCTCTCCCAGATGGCCTTCAGGGCCGACGGCTGCGCGAGGCTGGCAGGGGGCTGCGGTGCGCCTCCGGCCGCCGGCTGCCGAAACTGATCCTCGAACTGCTTCACGAACGGCTGCACCGGCTCAACGATATTCGGCGGCAGGATCTCGTCGGCCCGCATGATGATTTCGGCGACGAGGCGGCCACTGCGGCTGGCCACGATCTGGCTGCGGTAGGCCGGGGCGAGCGTGACCGCGAAGAAGGTCACCACCACGCACACCAGCGCGCCCTTGGCGATGCCCAGCAGCAGGCCGAGTTGGTGGTCGAACGCCGACAGGTGGATCGCATTGATGGCACCTGAGATGACGCGAAACACGAGCCACACGGCCAGGGAGGTGCCCACGTAGATCGCCAGCATCGCGATCAGCCGGTTCCACGGAGCCTGTTGGCCAAACATGGGGGCCAGCTGGCCACTGAATCGCAGCGCCAGGAAACCGCTCGCGGCAATCCCCGCGATCCAGGCGATCTGCCAGACCATGCCCTTGAAATAGCCAAGGACCGCGGCTGCCGCGAGGATGCCCAGCATCACCAGGTCATAGCCTTCGATCGCCATCGCCGGTCGGTCTCCGGGGGATGAATGCACTCAGGGCGGAGGAGTGTAGAGGCGATCGCGCCTGCTCATGAAGGGCAGAAATGCGGGTGCTCGAGGGCCGGTTTTCCCCGGCAGCCATGCCTGATCCAAAAAGCCTTCGCAGGCGATGCAGGCTACCGAGAGCCCCCAGTATCTCTGAATTGCGTGCGTTTTGCGGGTTGCTTTTTACTGCGCATACCACCTGCCTTGCCAGGATTGTCTGTTTTGTTGGTTTTTCGTGCGCTCGCGGCTGGAAATGGCGAATAAGGCCGGTCGTATGTTTTTGGCGGTGCAGGGGATGCGCCGCGTCGTTGGCTGACGGTTTTCAGAGCGACGGCCGATACCGATCGAGAGTCTGCGCGGTCCGGAATGGATTCCGGGCCGAGGGGGGCCTTAGCAGGGAAGCGCGCCGTGCCCGGATTCCGAGCGCACATCATCGGCTCGTCCATCATGGGCGCTGGCTACGGCGCGGCCGCATGGCATCTCGGCGGCATGCCCCCGATGACGGCTGCCCTCGGCGCGGGCCTCTGTGCTGCCTCCGGCATGCTCCCCGACCTCGACAGCGGCGAGGGAGTCCCGCTGAAGGAGACGGTGGGTGTTGCGGCCGCGATCATTCCCATGCTGATGATCCAGCGGTTTCAGCAGTGGGGCCTACCGCTTGAGGGCATGATCCTCGCGGCCGCCGCCATCTACGCGACCGTACGGTTCGGGCTCGCCTGGCTGCTCGAAAACTACTCCAAGCAGCGGGGCATGCTCCACAGCGTGCCGGCGGCGGCGATCGCCGGACAGATCACATTCCTGGCGTTTGTTTCGACGGAACCGCTCCACCGCTACTTCATCGCTGGCGCCGTGGTGCTCGGGTTTCTGTCGCATCTCGTGCTCGACGAGATCTGGGCGGTGCGGCAGGGGCTGTTTGGCCCGAAGGTGAAGAAATCGTTCGGCACGGCGCTGAAGTTCGCCGGGCCCGACGTCTGGCCGAATCTCGTCGCCTATGGGATCGTCGTCGCCCTCGGCGCGATCGCCGCGGGCGATGCCCATAGCACAGAACGGATGGCGAGCTACCGGCAGCAGATGGAATACTCGGCCCGGGTCTATCCGCAGGCATACCAGCCGCAGTACCAACCGCCGCAGCAGCAGTACCAGCAGCAGCCATACCAGTTCCGGCGGTAGTCGGCCGCCACTTGCCCCCCGCGCCGGGCCGCGGGATCATGGCCCGCCCTACCCGGACGCCCGCCATGAGTCTTTCCCTTTTCGCCGCCATCCTGCCGAACGCGACTTCGGCCGTGACGCTCGCGGTGGCGCTCGCGGTGATTGCGGCGGCGGCGTTTGCTGGCGGCTCGTCCGTGGCCCTCGCTTCGCTCGGCCATCGGCCGATGCAGGTGCTGCTCTCGTTCACCGGAGGCGTGCTGCTCGGCGTCGGCATGCTCCACCTGCTTCCGCATGCCTGGATGCAGTTGGGCCGCGATCTCGACACCACCATGGCGTGGGCGCTTGGCGGCTTCTTTCTGATGTTTCTTCTGGAGCGGGCATTTCATGCCCACGCCCACCACACCCCCGACGATGGCTGCTGCGACCACGACCACGATCACGACCCTGTGCACGGCCGCGACCACCATCGGCCCGTTCACCACCAGGGTGGCAACCGGTGGGCCTGGTGCGGCGCCTTTGCCGGCCTGACGCTCCACAGCCTGGCCGACGGTGCCGCCCTCGCGGCGAGCGTGAGGTCTGATGCGGCGCATGGGGTGGGGCTGTTCGCCGGCCTGGCGACGTTCCTGGCGATCCTGCTCCACAAACCGCTCGACGCGGGCATCATCGCCACGCTGATGATCGAGTCGCGTGCCTCGCCCCGACTGCGGACGATGGTCAACGCGGCCTACGCAGCGGTCGTGCCGCTCGGCGCGGCGGCGTTTCTCGCCAGCCTGCCGTTTGCGGGCGGCCGCCAGGATGTGGTGCTCGGCATCGCCATGGCCGTGGCGGCCGGAGCCTTCATCTGCATCGCGGCGGCCGACCTGCTTCCGGAGGTGCAGTTCCACAGCCACGACCGCGTGCTGCTCACCACGGCGCTCGCTCTCGGCCTCGCCCTCGCCTGGGGCATCACCGTGGTGGAGAAGTCATCGCACGCCCACGCGATGCATGCACCGGTTGTTTCAGGCACGTCGGGCAGTAACTGACCCCAGCGGCCAATGCCGAACGAGCAATCCAGCTCGGGGCTGCCCGTGCCCGGGAGCCGGGCTCGGCGGCAAGCGAAGCCAGGATGGCGAAGCGTAGCCGGCGTGCAGCGAGCGGAGGGCCGGAGCCCGCAGCGAGCGTCCGGCGACGGGCATGGGCAGCCCCGAGCGGCGCACCACCAGCAGCCCGTGGTTAGTCTGCTTTTTCCTTCGACATGGCGTCAGCCGTTGACGTCGAGTCCTCGAGCGAGCCGCACGCTGCGGACTTCGTCCATGACGTCATCGATGAGGGCGTGCTGCCCGCGGATCGCCGGGAGTTGCGCCTGGAAGCAGGCGGCGATTGCCCCCGCAAGCCCGAGGCCGCCGACGAGATGCCACGTCACCCAGTCGCGGCTCCCCTTCCGACCGGCCGCGGGGTCGGCGGCGCCGCCAAGCGCCACGATGGCCACGATGGCGAGCATGCCGGCCATCGCGAACGGAAAGGCCGACCGCTTGAGCTTCGCGCTTCGCGTTACGAAAGCCTGGTCGAGCCCGTACACCTCGACCACCTCGCGGCACCAGCGGCCGGTGCCGATGAAGTAGGTGACCGTCAGGCTGTTCACGAGCACGACCACCAGCGCGGCGAGCACGCCGGTGAGGCGGTGCACGGTGCCCCAGCGGAGCACGGCGGGGTCGGTCACCCCATGGAGATCGCCTAGCCAGAGGCCGAGACAGGCGGTCGCGGCCAGAAGCACCAGCGCAAACAGGGCGGCCCGCGTAAACACCTGCTCCATGGCTGCAGCGACTCCGGGGGCGGCTTTTGGCAGGCGATCCGGAGCGGGTCGCCTGCGTCGCCGGCAGAGGCGTTATAGGCTGGTGGGCACGAGCGACACCATGACCCCTCCTTTGAGCACGACCGACCGCACGGTTCCCTTGATCGCCATTACGTGCGGCGACCCTTCCGGCATCGGTCCGGAGGTCGCCTGCCTGGCGTGGGCGAATCCTGTGGCGCACGCCCGCGCGGCCCTGCGGGTGGTCGCCGAGCCCGCGATGCTCGCGGCGGCGATTGCAAACCGCCGCGGCATGCCTCCACTGCGGGTGGAGACGGTGGCCACCGCCGACCGCCGACCGTCCACTCCCGACACGCTGCTCGTCATCGAATCGGGCGATCCGACACCGACTCCGCCGATCCGGCTTGCCGAGATTTCCGCAGCCGGCGGTCGCGCCGCGGCCCGGGCCGTCGAGGCGGCCTTCGCGGCGACCCGGACGGGCCAGGTGGCGGCCATCGTCACCGGGCCACTGCATAAGGAGGCGCTCCATGCCGCTGGCTACGACGTGCCTGGCCACACGGAACTGCTCGCGCGGGCCTGCGGCCTGCGCGACGATGCGGCGTCGATGATGCTCTGGCTGCCGGCGGCGGATCGCGTTGGCCTCGGCGTCGTCCACGCCACGCTCCACGAGTCGCTGCGCACGGCACTGGCCCGGCTCTCACCGGCCGCGATCGAGGCGGCCGGCACCCGCCTGGCATCGCTGCTCGCCGCGCTCCTCGGCCGGCCGCCGCGGATCGCGGTGGCGGCACTCAACCCGCACGCCGGCGAAGGTGGACTGTTTGGCGACGACGAGGCCGCGATCGTGGCGCCGGCCGTGGCGGCACTCGCCTCCGTTGGCATCGCCGTCACCGGGCCGCTCCCCGCCGACACGCTCTTCCTCCGGGCGAGCCGGGGAGAGTTCGACGGCGTGGTCGCCCTCTACCACGACCAGGGTCACATCCCGATCAAGCTGCTCGGTATGCACCGCGCGGTCAACATCACCCTTGGCCTGCCGCTGGTGCGAACGAGCGTGGCCCACGGTACGGGATTCGACATTGTGGGCACGGGCCACGCGGATCCCGCGAGCATGCTGGCGGCGATCGATGCCGCGGCGCGGCTCGTGGCGGCCGACTGGCCCGGAGCTACCGCATCAGCTGGAGCGAGTTCACCGCCATCTCGGTGACGTCGATCAGCCCCGCGCTCGCAGGCTGATAGAAGAACGCTGTGGGGTCGATGGAGCCGTTGATCTCCACATCGTGGAAATCGATCACCCCGATCGGCTCGAGCGGGCCGTCGGCGACCGGCCGCGGCCCGGGGATGGCGAGCCACTCGATCCGTTTGGGCACGAGATCGTTTCGGCCGATGGCGATCCGCACCTGCCACGGCATGCCGTCGGGCAGGTCGCAGGCCCGAATGCCGCCTTCCGCCGCGGCGCGGTCCTTGAGCTGGGGGAGCACGTTCGGCAGGGTGTCGGCGATCCATTCTCCCTCGACGAGCCACACCGGCTGGCCTTGCAGATCGACGAGCGTTGCCTTGGTGAACCGAAACCAGTGCCGCAGGAGGCGCATCATCCGCTGGAGACCCCCGAGATACGAGGCGCCGTCAGCGGCGTCGGCGGCCTTGAGCTCAGCCAGTTTGCTCCGCACCCGTCGCACGTCCACCCGCTGCAGCGAGGCAGGCTCCTCGCCGTTGTGCCTGTGCGTCCAGCAGAACAGCCCATCGGAGACCTCCGTGAACTCGAAGGTTTCGGTGTCGCCGGTGAGCGTCGAGTCGAAGCGAAATCGCTGCTCCTCCCCCTGCCCTGACTGCACGTAGCGGCCCGTGCCGACGAGCACCCGGTCACCGATCCGCGCCTTCTGGCGAAACCGCACCGAGAACGCCTGGGCGTGGACGATCACGGCCGCGGAACTAAGCACGATGCGCTCCGCCTGGGCCGCCGCGTCCTCCGACTCGCCCGCGGTGATCGCCACCGGCGTCGCGCCGCTGGGTGTCGCCACGGCTGAGCCGGGATCCGCCGCAGGTGTCGGCTCCACCCGTCGCTGGTAGACGCTCGTAGCCGCGGGGTCGGCCGCGCCTGGGCCTGCCCAGACGGCCACCATCACCAGGGGTGCGATGGCCCATGGCAGGCGGCGGCGACTAGGGAGTTTGGCGAATGGGCTGATCGTCACGATCAGGGTGACTCTGTCGGTTTTGCCAAAGAAACCATCGGCGGAGCGTCGAAACATCTCACGTGGATGGGTCGACCGCGGCCAGCCACCGACGCCTTCATGGGCGGCGAGTGTAGGGAAACGAGCCGAACCGGCCCATGCCGGATCGGGCGGCTTCCCGGCGCGGTCAAAGGGCATGATTTCGGCCTGGAATTTCGGAGAGATAGCAATGCGAACGCGACGTCTGCAGGGATTCGTCGGCATGTCGCTGGCCGCCACGCTCACGGGCTGCACGATCCCGGCGAACTCGCCGTTCACCGGCCTCGCCCAGGTTCGGCCGATCGCCACGCCGCACACCAACGTCCTGCCGCCGGCAGCGATGCTGCAGCACCCCGGCCCGGGTGTCGAGGGGCCAGGCCCCGGCATCATCACGCCGGCCTCCTACGAGGCCGCGCTCGAGGCGGCCGGCGCGGGCGGACCGGGCGGCGCCGGAGGCGCGGCTGATGTCGGCGGCGTCTGCGGGATGGCCCCGACGTCGCAGATCGGCTTCGTCGGTCCCGACGGCATGCAGATTCGCTGGGACGTCTCGGCCAGTGGCGGCTTCGATTCCGAGCCGCTCGTGGCGCCGGGCCGATACGACTTCTCGCAGGGGGCGATCTACCGTCTCAAGGTCACCGACATCCCCGGCCGCGAGGGCATCGAACTCTATCCGTCGCTCGAGGTCGCACCGGTCACGCCCCGCACGGCGGCCTATCTCGCGCACAACGCGGTGCCGTTTCAACTCACCGAAGAAGATCTCGACCAGGTGACGAGCGGCAACTTCGTCACCAAGGTCGTCTATCTCCCCGACGCGGAGTATCAGGAACTCGCCGTAGCCGGTGTGGAGACGCTCGTCAGCACTCGGCTCGACCCGGGATGTGACCCCGTCGTCGAGGCAGATCGCCGCGGCTCGATCCTGGCGATCATCCGTATCGGCAACAAGGATCTCGAGTCGCCGGGCAACGGTGGTGCTGTCGCCGTGGGCGGACTTGCCGGAGCGGGCACCGCTACACCCGCCGGACTTGCCGCTCCGCTCGGGATGCCCTGCGGCGGTGATCCGTCGCAGATGCCTCCCGCCTTCCTTGCCGGCATGACCGCGCCGCAATACGGCATGCCGCACGTGGGCACGCCGATCGGCCTGCCCGGCCCCGCGCACATTCCGCTCGGCGTGCCCGCCGGCCTGCAGCGGCACTCGATCACCAACCACACCAAGATGCACATCCCGCCTCCGTCGCGATCGGTCGGCCTGCACGTGCAGGAGTATCCCGGCCTGAGCTATCCGAAGCCCGCGCGGCACGCCTACGTGCTCGAGCGGCACGACGTGCCCCACGTCCACCTCAAGCAGCCTCACGAGGACCGCACGAGGTGGGTGGGCAACGGCGGGGCGGATCCGGATTCGCTCGAAGCCGGTGCCCGGATGATGCACGGCATGGCCGGCGACGCTCCGTGTCCGCCGGAGCCGATGGAGTGATGAGGAGGAACCGACTTTTCCGAACAGGGACCGTGCTGCGGCTTGCCCGCGGGCTGTTGGCGACCGCCGTCTTCGTCTCGGCATCTTGGCTGGGTCCAACCCACCAGGCTGCTGCGGCGAACGCGGTGGGCACATTCGCCAACACCTACCACCCGGGAGCGATTGGCGCCCCAGGGCGGCCGCAGCCCGGTCCCTGTCCGGAAACGGTTCTCTCTGACCGGGTGCAACCGGTCGAGATTCGTGGCCCCGAGGGGCTCCTGCTCGCGGTCGAGACGGCCGAAGGCTGGTCGCCGCTTCGCCAGGGGCCGCTCCGAATCGGTCTCGTCGTCGGGCAGCCGTATCGCCTGCGGGTCGGCGGTATCCCGGGCCGTGAAGGCGAGGAACTGTTTCCCTCCATCCGCGTGCTGGCGAAGCTCGCCGCACCGGCGGGCATGGCCTGGCGATTCCCGGTGGAGGTGGTCATCGACCGCGACGACCTCGAAACGGCCGCGGATGGGGCGCATGTTCGCCGCGTGGTCTATGCATCGTGCGAATCGGAGCAGCCCGACCCGGTGCCGGCCGGATGGTTTGACGTGAAGCCCGGCGACGACGCGCTCGAAGTGGCCAGCACGCTCGGCGATCCCGTGGTCGAGGTGGTTCTCGGCAACAGGCTGCCACCATCGGGGAGCGTGCCATGACGCGGCGGCCCTCCGGAGATTCACGTGACGCTGCGGCGGCTCCGGCCGCCGTGCGGCTGCGCTGGCTGCGGATCGCTGCCATTGCCGTGGCGGCCGTGTCGCTCGCCTCGTGCCGCGGCCTGCCGACGTCGGCGGTGCTTGGCACGGCGGCGGTCTCGCACGCGATCGATCAGGTCGATTCCGCCGGGCTGGCGATGCCCGATGTCACGCCCACCGATCGTGAATCCGAGGTTGAATCCGAGGTCATGGCGGCCCCGGCAGAGATGCCTGCCGACCATGCCGCGTCTGCAACGACGTGGCAGCTCGACGTGCAGCGGGTGTCGGAGGCGGGCGTCGTTCACCGAGATACCCGCGTGCTGAGGACTGGCCTCGAGAGCCCCTGCCCTCCCCTACCCCGTCTTGGGCATGCCGGCTGCCGAGGCTGCGGCACTCGGGGCGGATGCCCGACCGGCACGTGCGAGCCCGGCTGCCCGCCGACGGCATGCGTGGTGTGCGAGCCGCCGCCACCGCCGGTCGTCGGGCCCTACCTCGTCTGTGATGGCGGCGATCATCAGAAGCCTGCGATTGCCATCGGGCCCGACCGGCTCGGCCACCTCACGGCGGGCGACACCGTGGCCCGTTACCACGCCGCCGACGAGATGCCCGACTCCGACTGCGCACGGCTGGTCACCTCCAACTGCGCGTGCGTGTTCGCGCCGCGGTTTGGAGCCGTTCGCGAGGTGACCCGGCCGCTCGAAGAGGCGAAGCCCGAAGGGCCGCGGGGCTATGCGGCCGACACCTCGGTGGAACTGGAGGAGCGGCGCGAGCCCGTCTGCGGGAAGGTGCAGACGGTCGCCCTCGAGGCGGCGAAGAAGTCGCTACCCGGCATCGCGGTGCAGGATCGGCTCGGTCCGCTCGCGGTCGACCAGGGCGACATGCCCAACGAAGACGACGGCGTCGTGGGGCCAGTCGAAGACATTGCCGACCAGACGCCCGAACTCGAGCGGCAGCGGCAGCGGCCGCTCGTGAAGGTCGGCTTCGACGTGCCGATCGCCTGGACCTGCATCAAGGCGGCCAACGTGCTCATGGGCGAGCAGTCGGCCCAGGTGGTGGCGGTCGATCGCGGCACGGCGACGCTTCGCTTCGAAGAGCCAGGTCGCGCCGAGCTCACGCTCTGTAAACGGGCCGGCACCGACACCGCCCGGTCGGGCGAGGAACTCGACTTCACGATCGTGATGCTCAACTCGGGCGACCGGCCTCTCACTGGCATCGTGCTCGCCGACGCCCTGCCAACGCGGCTCGATTACGTGCCGCAGTCGGCGGCCGCCAGCGTGGAGGCCGACTTCGCCACGGAGACGGGCGACGATGGGTCCACCGTGCTCACCTGGCGGCTCAAGGAGACGCTCCGCCCTGGCGAGAGCGGATTCGTGCGGTTCCGCACGATCGTCAAGTAACCGGCCCGAATCAGTCGCCGGGCCACGGTTGCCGCCGCTGCCGGCACGCGGGTACGATCCCGATTCACTCCCAGGGCCCGTCCGGCCCGCTGCCATTCACTCGAGGGTCTCATGTCGCATCGCCCCGCCGTCCGCCGTCCGCTCGCCTGGCTCGTCCCTTCGCTGCTGGCGGGGATTGCAGCAGCCGTGGTGATTCATCCTGTCTCGGCCCGTCAGCCCGCCGCCATCGCGGAGCCTGCGGCTGACGGACTCGTCGTTCCGCCGCTGCCGCAGGGCACGCCTGAGCAACTCCTCGAGTTCGTGTCTGGTTTGATGCCGCCGAAGGCGCAGCCGAAGTCGCGAGAGGAGGCCCTCACCTATCTCCGGGGTGTGGCTGGTGTATCGGTGCAGGCTGCCGACAAGATCCTGGCCGGCGTGAAGGTCGACGACCCGCTCTACGCCAAGGCCGCCACGCTCAAGCTCGAGAGCCTGATGCGACTCGCGCAGTTTGGCGACGAGCAGGCCGCCGAGGAGATGACGACGTTTGCGGCGACGTTGGCGACGAGCTCGGTACCCTCACTGGCGATGGAGGGCAAGCGGCTGAAGATCGTCGGTGAGGCGCAGAAGATGTTTGCCGAGGAGAAGTTTGACGCCGCCCCCGCTCTGGTGGCTCAGGCGGCGGAACTGATGAAGGCGGCCCCCGGTGACCAGAAGACGGCCATGCTCGTGATGCAACTGGCCGGCGCCCTCGAGCAGATTCCCGATGGCGAGGAGATCGCGGCAAACGCCCTTCAGACATTCGGGCCGATCCTCGAATCGAGCCCCGACCCCAAGATCAAAGAACTCGGCGCGAGCTTCGCCGGCAAGCTCCGTCTCCTCACGCTCCCCGGCAAGCCGATGGAGATCTCTGGCGACCTTCTCGACGGCAAGCCCTTCAACCAGAAGTCGCTCGCCGGCAAGGTGGTGCTTGTCGACTTCTGGGCCACCTGGTGTGGCCCTTGCGTGGCCGAGATTCCCAACATGCTCGAGCAGTACGAGAAGTACCACGCCAAGGGGTTCGAGGTGGTTGGAATCAGCCTCGACGAAGACAAGGAGAAGGTCGACGCCTTCATCGACGAAAATAAGATCCCGTGGCCGATCATCTACGCCGGCAAGGGCTGGCAGGATCCAACGGCCCAGTTCTACGGTATCTCCGGCATTCCGCAGCTGATCCTGATCGGCCGCGATGGCAAGGTGATCACGCTCAATGCCCGCGGCAAAAAGCTGGGTGAGCGGCTCGCCGAGCTCTTCAAGGACGGCGGCTGAGAGGCGGACACCGGCGACATGACCGTGCCTGACATAGCTGGACGCCCTCGGTGGAGCGTGTCGAAGCGGGCCGCCGCCTTCGACTCGTCGGGCATCCGCAAAGCCTTCGACCTGGCGGCGAAGCTCGACGACCCGATCAACCTCTCGATCGGCCAGCCGGATTTCGAGATGCCCCCCGCGGCCCGCGAGGCGGCGAAGGCTGCGGCCGACGCCGGTCGGAACGGCTACACGCCCACGCAAGGCATTCCTGCCCTGCGCGAGCGGCTCGAGGCCGAGGCTCGCCGCGAGACCGGCCAGCCCGATCGGCAGCTCTGCGTGACGAGCGGCTCCAGCGGGGCGCTTGTGCTGGCGCTCATGGCGCTGATCGACCCGGGCGACGAAGTGATCGTTTTCGAGCCGGCGTTCGTGATGTATCGGCCGCTCGTCGAGTTCCTCGGCGGTCGCGTGGTGCCGATCGACACCTCGCCGTCATTCGCGATCGACGTCGATGCGGTGGCGGCAGCGATCACTCCGGCCACGCGGGTGATTCTCCTCAACACTCCGGCAAACCCCACGGGCTTCGTGGCCGATGCCGATACCGTTCGCGACCTTGCCCGGCTCGCTGAGGCGCGAGGCGTGACGCTCGTCAGCGACGAGCTTTATCGCTCCTACTGCTACGACGCCGCCTTCCACTCCCCTGCCCTGCACTCCGAGCAGGTGGTGGTGATCGACGGCTTCTCCAAGTCGCACGCCATGACCGGCTGGCGGGTGGGCTGGATTCACGGCCCGAAGGCGATCATCGACGCCGTCACGATGATGCAGCAATACACCTTCGTCTGCGCCCCGCAGCCGGGCCAGTGGGCGGCGATCGCGGCCCTCGACTGCCCGATGGACCTGCCGCTGGCCGAATGCCGCCGCAAGCGGGACGCGCTCATGGCAGGGCTCCGCGGCCACTACGAGTTCGTGCAGCCCGGCGGCGCCTTCTACCTCTATCCCATGGCGCCCGGCGGCTCGGGCAAGGCGTTCGCCGAGCGGGCGGCGTCCGAGGAGAAGCTGATCGTGGTGCCGGGCAGCGTGTTTGGGCGTGCCGACACCCACTTCCGGATCGCCTACACCGTGAGCGAGCGGACGCTCGACCGCGGCATCGCCGCCCTGCGTCGGCTCGCCGCCACGGGCTGACGGCGCCGCCGCCGTAGCACAGGTTTTCAAGCTGTGATCTCGTAGCGCACGTTTCCAACCTGGGTCTCTTCGTAGCACAGGTTGTTAACCTGTGTGTCTTCCCGGGTCGCCTTGGGCTCGCTGCATCATCACTCGCATGCGATTTCAGAACGGCGAGCAGCCGGATCGGGGGCACGCGCAGAAGTCCGGTGACATGTGCGGACGCCGGGCGCCGATATTCCGTAAGAGCCATGAACTCGCACATGCCGCCGGCTTCGAGCATGTCACCGGCCGGCTGCGGTGGGGGGACGATACGCGGGGATCACATGTGACCCGTCTGAACTATCGTCCGGCCCGGTAGGCTCAGCCGTCGGGCGTGTCGATGAGGTGCTGCAGCCGCGCGGCGAGTTCGGGCGGGAAGCGAGCGGGCCACGAAGCGTCGATCAATCCCACCGAGAGCATGTCGCGAACATGCGTCCTGTCCTTGTAAAGCCCCCGAACGAGATCGGGTAGACTCCGCGGCCTTATTCCCGAGGAGTCTGCTATGAGCCCCCGCACCGCCGCCGACGTCGCGAAGGCGCTCGACCACGCCGTTCTCAAGCCCGAGTTCTCCCGCGATGACCTCGCGAAGCATGCCGCGATGTGCGTGGCCCGCGGCGTGGGCTGTCTCTGCGTGCGGTCGTGCGACGTTGCGGCCGCGGCGAAACTGGTCGCCGGCAGTCCGGTGGTGGTGGCGAGTGTGATCGGCTTCCCACACGGGGCGCAGCGGCCCGAGGTGAAGGCCCTCGAGTCACGGTTGGCGGTCGCCGATGGCGCCCGCGAGCTCGACATGGTGATGAACGTGGGAGCGCTCAAATCGGGCGACGAGGCGGCCGTCCGCGCCGACATCGCGGCGGTGGTGGGCGAGGCGAAGCCGCAGGGCGTGGTCGTGAAGGTAATCCTCGAGACTTGCTATCTCACGCCCGCCGAGATCGCCACCGCCTGCCGGTTGGCGGAATCGGCCGGCGCTGACTTCGTGAAGACTTCCACGGGCTTCGGCATGAAGGCGAGCGGGCCGACGGGGGCCACGCCCGAGGCGGTGCAGGTGATGCTCGACACCGTGGGGGGCCGACTGCAGGTGAAGGCATCCGGCGGCATTCGCACCTGGGACGACGCGGTCCGCTATCTCGACATGGGCTGCACGCGGATCGGCGTAGGCGACGCCGCCGCGATTCTCGGCGGCGGCCCGGCGAAGGGCGACGCGTCGTACTGACGGTTGCTGGCTGGCTCGCCTCGTAGCACAGGTTTCCAACCGGTGCCGCCCCTCGTAGCACAGGTTGTCAACCTGTGAGTGTTCCCGGTTCGCATGAGGCTCGGGGCTGCCCACGCCCGTCGCCGGACGCTCGCTGCGGGCATCCTGCCCTTCGCTCTCTCGATGCTTTCTCCGCTTCGCCATCCTGGCTTCGCGGAGAAAGCAACGCCGGCTCCCGGGCATGGGCAGCCCCTCGCAGCATCATCTCTCGTATACGATTTCGGGCGGACGAGCAGCCGGATCGGGGGCACGCGCAGAAGTCCGGTGACATGTGCGGACGCCGGGCGCCGGTATTCCGCAGGAGCAGCGAACTCGCACATGCCGCCGGCTTCGAGCATGTCACCGGCCGGCTGCGGCGCATGCCATCCCTCTGGCGCACCCTAGAACGCACCCTATGACGCACCAACTGATGGGCCGCGTGGATTGCCCGGCCTACAATGTCGGTCACCTAGGAGGTTCGCCCCATGAGCAGCACTCGATTGCCGTCCACCCTCGCCGAACTCAAGGCCAGCGGCTGGAAGAGCCGCAGCGTGAAGGACGAGGTTCGCGAGAACTTCGTGCGGATGCTCCGGGACGGCGTCGAGCTCTTTCCCGGGATTGTCGGCTACGACGATACGGTGATCCCCGAGATCAGCATCTCCCTGATCGCGGGGCACGACATGCTCTTCCTCGGCGAGAAGGGGCAGGCGAAGAGTCGCGTGATGCGGCTTCTGGTGCAGTTCCTCGACGAGCACCTTCCCTACCTCGACGATCCCGCAATCCCGCTCCACGACGACCCCTTCGCCCCGATCACGTCGGCCGGCCGCCGGCTCGTGGCCTCGCGGGATCCGGCCGACGTGCCGATCGCCTGGTGGCCCCGGGCGGAGCGGTATGCCGAGCGGCTCGCTCCCGGCACGAAGTTCGCCGACATCATCGGCGAGATCGACCCGGCGAAGCTCGCCGGCGGCACGAGCATGTCGAGCGAGGAGGCGCTCCACCTCGGCCTGATTCCGCGGATGCACCGCGGCATCTTCGCGATGAACGAACTGCCCGAACTCGACGAGCTCGTGCAGGTGGGGATGTTCAACATCCTCGAGGAGCGCGACGTTCAGATCCGCGGGTATCCCGTGAAGTTTGACATCGACGTGATGCTCCTCTTCTCGGCGAACCCGTCGACCTACAACCGTTCTGGCAAGGTGATCCCCCAGCTCAAGGACCGGATCGGCGCCGTGATCCACACCCACTACCCGCAGGAACGGGAGCTCGGCATCCAAGTGGCCGAGCAGGAGGCGGGTATCGACCTCGGCGGTGAGTGGCCCGTGGTCGTACCTCACTTCATGAAGCAGGTGCTCGAGCAGGTCACGATCGCGGCGCGGAAGAGCAAGTTCATCGACCAGCAGTCGGGCGTGAGCGCACGGTTTTCAATCGCCAACTACGAAACGCTGGTGGCGAGCGCCCGGCAGCGTGCGGTCCGCCTCGGCGAGCAGCCGTCCGTCCCGCGGATCAGCGATCTGGGGCACCTCGCCACGTCGAGCCTCGGCAAGCTCGAACTCGACCTGATGGGCAGCCACCAGATGACCGAGCGGCAGGTGCTCGAGGCCGTGGTGGCCGAGGCGATCGCGACCGTCTTCGAGGAATACGTCGAGGAGCACGGCCTTGCCGAGATCGCGGCCGCCTTCCGTCAGGGGGCGAAGGTCGAGGTGGGCGACATGGTGCCGAGCGCGGCGTACGAAGCGATTGTCGCCGACGTGCCGGCCGTTTGGCAGAAGGCCTTCGAGGTGAACGCCGCGCGGGATCCGGCGGTGCGTGCCAGTTGCATCGAGTTCGTCCTGGCCGGCCTCTATGCCACCGAGCGGATCAGCCGCCTCCAGTCGCACGGCCGCACCGTCTACGACACGGAAGGGTTTCGCTAGTGCCCACGCGTGACACGCTCGGCGGGATCGTTCACACGTACCAGCGGTACGACCCGGCCCGGATTCCGCCGCCGCGGCCGCCGGCGATTGACCTCGTCACGCCCGCGATGGAGCACCTGCTCGAGTTCGGCGACAGTTCTGAACTGACCGAGGAGCAGCTCGCCGAAGCGATCGTACTGACCCCCGAGCAGATTCGCGGCCTTGGCCCGTCGCTCGAATCGATCCGGCGGCGGCTCGAGGAGGCGCGGCGGAAGATCCTCGAAACCTACGAGACCGATGCGGTGCGGAAGCGGGCGCGGCAGCGGTTTCGCGACGCGGCTCAGCGGGCGCAGCCGCCGGCGAAGTCTCGCGAGGGCTTCGCGAAGGCGGTCCGCGAGGAGCAGATCCGGTCACTGGAGAGGCTGTGGTATGCGCAGGACGACGATCAGTCGCCGTTCGCCGGGCAGCTGGCGGGGCTGATCGAGGTGCTGGGGGAGGTCTATCAGGTCGACGAACTCGCCGCGCGGTGGACGTTCACCGGCCGGGAAAAGCTCACCGTGCCCGAGGCCCTCGAGGTGAAGGAGCGACTGGAGGAGATCGAGGAACTGCTGCGGCAGATCGAGGAGGCGATGAAGAACGCCAAGGTGGCGCTGATCGACATGGAGGCCCTGAGCGGATATCTCGAGCAGGGCGAGCAAGACGAACTCGACCTCCTGCGGCGGCAGATTCAGGAGGCGGTCGAACGGCTGGCTGCCGAGCAGGGGCTCCAGAAGACCAAACGCGGCTACGAGCTGACGCCCCAGGCGCTGCGGCTGTTTCAGGGGAAGTTGCTGGAGCGGATCTTCGCCGACCTCGATCCATCGCGGACCGGCCGGCACCAGGGAGACGTCCAGGGAGAGGGCGCGGTCGAGACGGTGCCGACACGGCCCTACGAGTTTGGCGATTCGGTGGCCCACATGGACATTCCCGGGTCGCTCGTCAACGCGATGCTGCGGCAGGCGGGCGAATCGGCCGGTGCGGCCCGCCCGCTGCGGCTCGACCCGCGTGACATCGAGGTGCACCGCACGCGGAACACGCCCAAGTGCGCCACCACCGTGGTGATGGACATGAGCGGCTCGATGCGCTACGGCGGACTGCATGTGAGCGTGAAGCGGATGGCGCTAGCGCTTCAGGGGCTCGTGCTCCGGGAGTATCCGGGCGACTACGTGCAGTTCATCGAGATGGCGTCGTTTGCGAAGCCGCGGTCGCCGGGCGAGATCGTCTCGCTGATGCCCAAGCCCGTGACGGTCTTCGACTCGGTGGTCCGCCTGCGGGCCGACATGGCCGATCCGGCCATCTCCGCGTCGGACGTGCCCCCCCACTTCACCAACATCCAGCATGCGCTCTCGCTCTCGCGGCAGCATCTCGCGCGGCAGGACACACCCAACAAGCAGGTGATCCTGATCACCGATGGGCTGCCGACGGCGCACTTCGAGGGGAGCCAACTCTACCTGCTCTACCCGCCCCACCGCCGGACCGAGGAGGCCACGATGCGGGAGGCCGAACTCTGTCGCCGCGAGGGGATCGTCGTGAACGTGTTTCTGCTCTCGGGCTGGTCGCAGTCGCGGGCCGACATCCAGTTCGCCTACCGGCTCGCGGAAGCCGCCCATGGAAGGGTGTTCTTCACCGCCGGCAAGGAACTGGAGCGGTTCGTGGTCTGGGACTACCGCGCCAGGCGACGATCCGTCATCGGTTGAGGACGCGCATCACGACGGTGGGCCGCCGCGTCGCTCCCTGGCGAGCATGACAAACGACCCGACGGCGGCAGCGGCGGCAAGGGCCACGAGCGTCCAGAGGGGCACGATCCGCGCCGGAGCGACCTCGCTGCGGTCACGGGCCGACTCTGCCAGATCGATCTCCGGCAGTCCCGCCGCCCGCCGCTGCCGCTCGTTGGCCGCCTGCTGGCGTCCGAGGAAACGTCCCTCGACCTGCCGTTGCCTGACGTCGAACTTTTCGCGGATGGCCGCCATGCCCACCAGAGCCATCAACGAGAACAGTCCGGCCCAGAACCAGCCACTGTCCGTCAAGGGGGGCCGATGCCGCTGCTGAGACGAGTTCACCGAATCCTCCGGGAAAGCGTGAAATGCACGCGTTTCATCACAGTCTAGAACCGAACGTCGAGGCTGCCGATAAACTTTTCGCATGGGTGGTTGTCGAAAATACTTTCCGGCATAAAAATGTAGGGTATGAACGGCTTTGCGAGAGAATTCCGAGACTCAGACGCAGCGGTCGTGGACCTGCTGCGGGGAGACACGTCGCTGGGCATCGGCGAGTTGGCGGATCATCTCGGCGTGACGGCCACGGCCGTTCGCCAGCGGCTGGATCGGCTCATGCAGTCTGGCCTGGTTGAGCGGAGAGCGGTGGCCAAGCCGCGCGGTCGTCCGTCGCATGCCTACAGCCTCACGGCCACCGGCCGACGGCTGGGCGGCGACAACTTTCGCGATCTGGCGATGGTGCTGTGGAAAGAGGTTCGCTCGGTGACGGAGGTGACCGTCCGGCGGGGCCTCCTCAATAGGATCGCCGGGGGGCTGGCCGATGTGTACCGCGACCGCGTGACGGGCAAAACACCGGCTGAGCGGCTTGCAGACGTGGCTGCCGTCTTCACCGACCGCGACGTGGCCTGCTCCGTTGAGCATGGCGCCCTGCCGGTCCTGACAAGCTATTCCTGCCCCTACCCCGACCTGGCGGAACAGGATCGGGCGATCTGTTCCGCCGAACGGCTGATGATCCAGGAACTCGTGGGCACGGCGGTGCAACTCTCGGAATGCCGCCTTGATGGTGCCCCATGCTGCCGGTTCACGGCGGCGGGAACCGAGGGCGATCTGCCGCAAGGGCTTGAAAGAAAGCCGGTTCCATCATCGAATGCCGGTCAGTTTCCCGACCCCTTGACCGCTCCGGAGAGCCTCTGATGACCGTGCCTGCAGCCGATGCCAGTCTCGCCAAGCCATGGATCGAGGGCCGCTTCGAGGAAAACCTCGTCCTCACCACGGTCGAGCAGGCGATCAACTGGGCTCGGCAGTCGAGCATCTGGCCGATGACGTTTGGCCTGGCATGCTGCGCGATCGAGATGATGGCCGCCGGTGCCAGCCGGTATGACATGGACCGCTTCGGGGCCGGTGCCTTTCGCGCCACGCCGCGGCAGGCCGACCTGATGATCGTCGCCGGCACGGTGACCTACAAGATGGCCAGCCGCGTCCGACGGCTCTACAACCTGATGCCCGATCCGAAGTACGTGATCGCGATGGGTGCCTGCACGACCGGTGGCGGCCCGTACTTCAAGTGGGGCTATCACGTCGTCAAGGGCGTCGATCTCGTCGTGCCGGTCGACGTCTACGTGCCCGGGTGCCCGCCGCGTCCCGAGAGCCTCCTCGAGGGGCTGATGCGGATTCAAGACAAGATCCTCGGCCAGCGAATCGCGAAGCAGAAGGGCGGCGTCGGGAAGATCGACGACGAACTGCCCGTGCCTCACCACTCCGGCTACGTCGCGCCGGCGGTGGCCCTTGATGATCTCGTGTTCAACCACCAGAAGGTCCAGCCCTGATCGCGGCGACCGCTGTTGGTTGTCGCTCACTCGTTCCCGTCTCTCCATCCCGCCGCCCCCTGCCCACCCCCAACT
>Ga0194055_10001567_pt1 | contig 18649 bp, 13 predicted proteins | sample SepL449m_MetaG_FD_155482 | JGI IMG/M metagenome (GOLD analysis project Ga0194055, IMG submission 155482) | Anoxic zone freshwater microbial communities from boreal shield lake in IISD Experimental Lakes Area, Ontario, Canada - Sep2016-L442-9m | ecosystem: Environmental > Aquatic > Freshwater >...
GGACGGCGAGCTTCTCGTCTCGCGACAGCTTCTTCTCCTTCGCGATCCGGTTGGCTGCCTCCTTGGCCCCGGTGGCGATGCACAGCCAGTCGGCGATGTAGTTTTCGTGCACGCCGTCCTCGATCGCCGCGATGCCGCCGCACCGCGTGTGGCCGCAGACGATGATGTCTTCGATCTTCAGGTGCACGACGCCGTATTCGAGGATCGCCGAAATGTTGACGTCGTTGAAGGCGATGATGTTGGCGACGTTGCGGTGCACGAACATCGTGCCCGGCTTCGAACCCGTCATCTGGTGCTCGCTGACGCGGGAATCGGAGCAGCCGATCCAGAGCACCTTGGGCCGCTGCTTGGCAGCGATCGCGTGGTAGTAGTTCTCATTGGGCAGAAACTCGCCAGACACGAACTCGGAGTTCCCGTCCAGCAGGTCGTTGATCATGTCGCTCATCGAAATCGCTCCTTGGTTGTGCGGCGTGGGAACAGGCTCCAGAGGGCTCCGAGGCTACCAAGCCGGCAGGTGGGCGGCCACAACCATGCCGGGGTTTTGGGGTCGCCGGTTCGCCGGCCGGGTTTGCCCTTGCGTCGCCGCGGCGGCCGCGTGAAAGTGCTCTCCCGCCCGCCCCGTTCGGCCGGGCACGGAGATTCGCGATGAGCCTGGAGGCACTGCTCGGACCGCTGGCCGGCCACTGGCAGGCGGTAATGACCGCCGCGGTGGTCGCGCTCACGCTCGCCGCGCTGCTCTTCGTGCAGCGGGCTCCCGACATGGTGATGATCGGCGGGGTGGTGCTCCTGCTGGCCGCCGGGGTGATCACGCCCGACGAGGCCCTCAAGGGGATGAGCAACGAGGGCATGGTGACGGTCGCGGCGCTGTTCATCGTAGCGGCGGCCGTCGAGCGGACCGGCGCCCTGGCGTCGCTCGTGGACCGGACGCTCGGCAGGCCGAAGTCGCTGGCCACTGCGCAGGTCCGCACGATGATCGCACCGGGCGTGATCTCCGCGTTCACCAACAACACGCCCGTGGTGGCGCTGATGGTTCCAGCGATCCGCGACTGGGCCAAGAAGAACCGCTTCAGCATCTCCAAGCTGCTGATGCCGATGAACGCCGCGGTCGTGCTCGGCGGCCTCTGCACCCTGATCGGCACGAGCACCAACGTCGTCGTCAGCGGCCTGGTGGCGGCGAAGCGGGGCCAGCCGCTCGGCATGTTCGACATCACCTGGCTGGGCGTGCCGCTGTTCGCCAGCGGGCTCGTCTACCTCATCGTCGCGAGCCGCTTCCTGCTCAAAGATCGGCGACCGCCGATGAGCACCAGCGACGACCCGCGGCAGTACAGCCTGGAGATGGTGGTCGATCAGGGCAGCCCACTGGTGGGCCGCACGATCGAGGCAGCGGGCCTGCGGCACCTGCATGGCCTATTCCTTATGGAGATCGACCGCGGTGGCCGCGTGATCGCCGCCGTCGCCCCGACCGAGCGGCTCCAGGCGGGCGACCGGCTCGTGTTCGTGGGCGTGCTCGACTCCGTGGTGGAGTTGCAGAAGATTCGCGGCCTGCGGCCCGCCACCGACCAGGTGTTCAAGCTCGACGACCCGCGGAGCGAGCGGGTGCTCGTAGAGGCGGTCGTCTCCCCGTCGTGCCCGCTGGTGGGCCGCACGATCCGCGAGGGCCAGTTCCGCTCCACGTACGGTGCGGTGGTGATCGCCGTGGCCCGGGACGGCGAGCGGCTGCAGATGAAGATCGGCGACATCGTGCTCCAGCCGGGTGACACGCTGCTGGTGGAAGCGGGCCAGGCGTTCATCGACCGGCAGCGGTCAAACCGCCACTTCTACCTGGTCAGCGAGGTGACGGGCTCTACCCCGCCGCGGCACGACAAGGCCTGGATCGCCTGCACCGTGCTGGCCGCGATGGTGCTGGCCGCCGCCCTGGAGCTGGTGCCGATGGTAGCGGCGGCCCTGGTGGCGGCCGCTGCGGTCGTTGGGTTGCGGTGCATCTCGTCCACGGAGGCGCGGCGGTCGATCGAATGGGAGTCGCTGCTCCTGATCGCTGCCAGCTTCGGCCTCGCCAGGGCAATCGAAAAGACGGGACTCGCCGAGATGGTCGCCCACTCCACGATCGCTGCAGCCGGCAACAACCCCTACGTGGTGCTCGCCGCGCTCTACCTCGTGACCATGCTGTTTACGGAACTGATGAGCAACAACGCCGCCGCCGTGCTCACCTTCCCGATCGCCTGGCAGACCGCCGCCGACCTCGGCGTCAACCCGATGCCCTTCGTGATGGCGATCACGGTCGCGGCGAGCTGCGGATTCGCCACGCCGATGGGCTATCAGACCAACCTGATGATCTATGGCCCCGGTGGGTACAAGTTCAGCGACTACATGCGGTTCGGCGGCCCGCTCAACCTGCTCGTGATGGCCGTCACAGTCGCCCTGGCACCGCTGATCTGGTCGTTTTGGCCGTAGATGACCGGGTTTCCAACGGTCCGCCCGCGGCATAGGCTAGGAGATTGCGGCGGATCGACCACCGGCATCAGGGCGGCATGAGCGACATTCTCTTCCACTATCACCGGGTCAATCCGACGACGTGGTTCTACTTCGCCTCGCTCCTTTCGATCGCGCTGTTCTTCAAGTTCAACCGGCTGTGGAGCATCCGAAACCTCGACCTGCTCGGGCTGATCCTCCTCGCTCCGGGCATCCTGGCGGTCGAATACGGCGGATATAAGGCGAACGTCGCCGACCAGCAACTGGGGTTCGTCTGGATCTTCGTCGTCACGGGCTGGTTCCTCGCGAGGATGCTCTGCGACTCGATGATGGTCCGCCGCCCGATGCTGGAGCCGAACCTGACCACGGGAGGTCTGGTCTTCCTGGGAGTGTCGCTGCTGGTGTTCCTGCTGGCCAACGTGATCACGACCCGGCCGCAGCGGGATGACATGGCCGGCGCCGCCGCCGCGGATCGCCTCGAGGCCCGCGACGCGGAGGTCGATGCCGACCAGCTAGCCCGCCTCGGCCCCGGCTATCCGCTCCTCTTTGTCCTTCCGCAGATCTCGACCCAGCGGATCTTCTTCGCCCCTGACGGAGCCGACGCCCCGCCGGAGCCGGGCGACTCAAGCCGCCGCGCCGTTCACGAGACCACGGCCCGGATCATGGCGATCGTCTCACAGCTCGCGATCGTCATCGGCATGGTGGTGATCGGCTGGCGACACTTCGAGAACACCCGTCTGGGCATCGCCGCCGCCGTCCTCTACCTGCTCCTCCCCTACACCGCCACCATGACCGGCCGCGTCGATCACGTCCTGCCCGGCGCCCTCGTGCTCTGGGCAATCGCCTCGTACCGCCGCCCCTTCCTCGCCGGCGTGCTCGTGGGCCTCGCGATCGGCACGATCTACTATCCTGTTTTCCTCCTCCCGCTCTGGTGCAGTTTCTACTGGGAGCGGGGCGTGCGCCGCTTCGCGGCGGGCGTGGCCGCCTCGCTGGCGACGCTCGTCGTGGCCCTCTGGTTCACCTCGCCCGACGCCACGGTCTTCCTCGGCCAGCTCCGACAGATGTTTGGCTGGATCTTCCCCAACGAAGTTTCTCTCGAGGGCTTTTGGGCTCTGCCGTCGCAGGACGCCGTCTACCGGCTGCCGGTGCTCGCGGCCTTCGTGGCGATGATGGCGACGCTCGCGATCTGGCCGGCCCCCAAGAACCTCGGCACGCTGATGAGTTGCACGGCGGCCGTGCTCCTCGGCAGCCAGTTTTGGAAGGCCCACAACGGTGGCCTGTTCATGGCCTGGTACCTGCCGGTGCTGCTCCTGGTTGTCTTTCGGCCCAACCTCGAAAACCGTGTGGCGATGCTGATGCTTTCGCCCGAGTGGTTCCCTCGCCGCCGCGCGGCGTGAGAAATCGGGGCGGGGCTGGCGAGCCAACTCGTACCGTCCCGCAGCCGGCCGGCGACATGTGCGCGGGATGAGGCAGCGAGCCCGAAGCGAACCTGGAACACACACAGGTTGAAAACCTGTGCTACAGGGGAGGGCTGCGAGGGGCTACCCGTGCCCGAGAGCCGGCGTTGCTTCCGACGCGCAGCCACGATGGCGAAGCGGAGGAAGCATCGAGCGAGCGAAGGCCTGGAGGGCCGAAGTGAGCGTCCGGCGACGGGCATGGGCAGCCCTGAGCCCGTGGCGGACGTGGAAGGCACACAGGTTGCCAACCTGTGCTACGAGGAGGCCGTGCATGCGTCGCTTCGTCACCCGCGGCGGGGATCGAAGCTCGCCGGTGGGGCGTGGCGGGTCGCGAGCCAGACGCGCCAGCCGCGGGCGTCCCACTCGAAGTTTGTGCCGGTGAGCACCACGAGCGCCTCGAGCACGCGGTCGTTCCGCACCGTCGCCGTGGACCGCTTCGGGCCGCCCCCCATCGACAGGCCACCACCCGCGGGCGTGAAGGTCGCCGACGTCGAGCCTGCTATCGTACCGTCACCACTCACCACGACGTGCTGTGTTTCAAGGGCATCAACGAGCGGTCCCACCGCCGCGGGAACGCCGAGGCGGCCGAGGGCCTCCGCGGCGCGGTTCACCTGCGCATTATCGGCACTCTTGAGCGCCGCCACCAGCGTGGGCACAGCGATGTGCGGGCCGATCACCATGAGCCGCTCGACGGCGGCGATCCTCGTCTCGGGATCGGGATGGTCGAGCGTTGCGGCCACGAGCACGCCGACCGCGTCGGATGAACGGATCCGCGAGAGCGCCTCCACATACCAACTCCGCACCTGAAAGACGGGCTCCTTGGCCAGCGCCGCAGCGACTGCCGGCACCGCCGCCGGATCGGAGATCTCGCGAATCTCCTCAGCCGCCTGGTCGGCCCGCGCCGACTGATCGACCTGTCGCCGCAGTCGCTCGAGCCTGCCGTTCCATTCCTTCTGGGCGAGCGTTGCTCGCTCGGCCCGCTCGAGCAGCTCGATTTCCTGGGCGGTTCGCCAGCCGCCGCGGTGGCGGACGTATCCACGTTCGGCCATCAACTCCTGCTGGGTGGGCTTCGCCGGCTCGTCGGCGGTCACCGCGAGGGTCGAGGCGGCGGCCACGAGAACCGCCAGGCAGAGGTGTGTTCGTCGCGTGATCATGGCAGTGATCTCGGCTCCAGCCCGGTCGGGCCTTGACCGGGTGCCGGTCACGGCAGCCGGGCCGCGTCGTGAATCATTCTCGCATAGGTTGCGGCCACGCGGATCACGAGCGTAGCCACCAGGCAGGCCACGAGGCTCCACGTCAGGAATCCCGCAGCCTGCACGGCCGCCGCAAACCCCCGCGCCGCCGTCTCATCGAGGTGGTCGGCGACGCGGTCGAGCGCCTCGGCAGTGGTGCCCGTGGCTTCGCCCACGGCCACCGCCTCGATCACAGGCCTCGGCAGCCGGCCAGTGGCCGCAAGCGCCTCTGGGAGATCGCGACCGCTCCGGAGGAGATCCTCCACCCGGTGCCGCTCGCAGCCAAAACCGGGTGCCGCGAGGGTCGCAAGTTGCACCATCTCGCCAACGCTGACGCCCGCGTGCGCGGCAAGCGACGCGGCTCGGCACCAGGCCGCCGCCGCCGCCGTGACCGCCGCCGGGCCGATGAGCGGCAGATGACGGCCGACACTCCACGCCCACCCTCGCCGCCGCCAACTGTTTCGAGCCGCCACTCCCACGACGGCGAGCGCGACGACCGTCGCGGCGAGCCCCGAGAGAAACAGCGTCACGCCCCGTTGGCCCGCGAGCCCGAGGCCGAGAAAGTCGAGCGGCGCACCATCGAGGCCGCGAGCGAACCCGGAGACGATGATCATTACCACGATCGCGAGCACCGCCACGACGAGCCGGATGGCCGGACCGACGAGCGCGGCGCGGAGGGTGCGCCGGGTGGCGATCGACCGCGAGAGGGTCTTGGCCGTTTCTGCAAGCACTTCGGCAAGCCGGCCAGTGCGGTCACCCACGAGAAGCATGCCGGCGACGACGTCGGGCATCACGCCGGTGGCCGCACACGCCTCACCGAGCCCGTCGCCGGCCCCGAGTCGGGCCGCCACGCGTTCGAGCGCCGGCCGCCACCGACCGGGCACCCGACCCGCCTCAGACGCCCAGGCACGCCGCAGATCGATGCCGGCGCCAACCGCGATAGACAACCGGTGGAGGATGTCCGCGAGCACCACGTCGGGGATTCGTCGCGAGCCTGCCATCCTCGCCCTCGTTACCCGAGTTCCGCCCACGAATGAAGGCGTTCTAACACACGCCGCCCCCATCTGGTACAACCGCCGTCCTTGCCTCCTGATACCTCTGCCATGACTTCAAGAGCCCACTGGCCCGTTGTCGCGATCGTCGGTGTGGGCATGATCGGCGGCTCCATCGGCAAGGCCGTCAGGGCCCGCCGGCTCGCAGGCCGCGTGCTCGGCATCGGTCGTTCTGCCGAGTCGCTCGCGGCGGCGAAGAAGTCCGGCTGCGTGACCGACACGACCACCGACCTGGCTGCTGCGACCGACGCAGATCTCGTCGTTGTGGCAGCGGGCGTGGGGGCGATCCCCGCGCTCCTCGACGCGGTCGACGCGGTGATCCGCCCAGGCACTCTCCTCACGGACGCGGGCAGCACCAAGGCCTCGATCGTCTCGGGCTGGGAGCGGCGGCGACGGAGCCATCGCGGTCGCTTCGTCGGCAGCCACCCGATCGCAGGCAGCCACCGCCGCGGCTCGGTGGCCGCCGATGCCGACCTGTTCGCCGGCCGCGTCGCCGTGGTCACACCGGCAAAGGCGACGCCGGGAATCGACGCCAACGAGATCGGCGACTTCTGGGCAGCGCTCGGCTCGACCGTCTACATGATGCCGCCCCGCGAGCACGACCGGATTCTCGCCAGCACGAGCCACGCCCCGCACCTGATCGCAGCGGCGCTCGCGGCAGCCACGCCACCCGCGGCCCGCACGTTCACCGCCGGCGGCTGGCGCGACACCACGCGGATCGCCGCCGGTGATCCTGAGCTGTGGGCCGACATCCTCCTCGACAACGCCGGGGAGGTCGGCGACTCGATGAAGCGGTTCGCCACCGCCGCCGAGAAGCTGCTCGCGGCGATCGAACGCGGCGACCGCCGCCGGCTTGTTGAACTCCTCACCCGCGCCAAGGACCGCCGCGATGCTCTGGGTAGTTGACGTCTCGCTTCGCGATGCCGCCGGCGACCATGCCGCCCGCGAGGTGACGGCGGGTGCCGCGGCGCTCGGCATCCCGGCCTGCGGGCGGGCCCGCACCGCGGCGGGCTGGCTGATCGAGGGTGATCTGTCCCGCGACGAGGCCGAGCGACTCGCCACCACCCTGTTCGCCGACCCGGTGACCGAATCGGCCGTCGTGGATGAGATCGGCGCGGCCCGTCTGACACAGCCCCTCGACGGCCTGCCGACGGTGGTGCACGTGCTTCCCAAGGCGGGCGTGACGGATCCGGCCGGCCTCACGGCGCAGGCCGCCGCCGCGGCCCTGGGCCACCGCGTCGTCGTCCGCAGCCTGCGGAAATACTGGCTGCCCTCCCTCGACGCCGCCGACATCGGCCGCCTCGCGGAAAAACTCCTCGCCAACGACGCCATCCAGGATGTCGTCGTCGGTCCGCTCGCGATCTCGTCGCTCTCCGGCGGCCGCACGTGGTCGTTCGCCCAGGAAACGATCCCGCTTGTGGGCCTCGACGACGCCGCTCTCGAGAAGCTCAGCCGCGAGCGATGCCTGGCCCTCTCTGTCCGCGAACTGCATGCCGTTCGCGATCACTTCGTCGCGGTTGGCCGCGATCCCTTCGAAATCGAACTGGAGACGATCGCGCAGACCTGGAGCGAGCACTGCTGCCATAAGACGCTCACCAGCGCCGTCGATCATGTCGGCCCCGCCGGCGCGGCACGCTACGACAACCTCCTGAAGGAGACGGTGTTTGCCGCCACGCGACAGATCCGCGAATCGCTCGGGCCCCGCGACTGGTGCGTGAGCGTGTTCAAGGATAACTCCGGCGTGGTGCGGTTCGACGGCGACCACGACATCTGCGTGAAGGTCGAAACGCACAACCATCCCTCGGCGATCGAGCCCTACGGCGGCGCGGCGACGGGTCTCGGCGGCGTGATCCGCGACGTCCTCGGCACGGGCCTGGGCGCCAAGCCGATCGCCAACCTCGACGTGTTCTGCGTGGCCCCGCCTGACACGCCAGCCGATGAGATTCCCCCAGGCGTCATCCATCCACAGCGGTTGCTCACGGGCGTGGCCGCGGGGGTCCGCGACTACGGCAACCGCATGGGCATTCCTACGATCGCCGGCGCCGTCGCCTTCCATCCGGGCTACATAGGCAACCCGCTCGTGTTCTGCGGCACGGTGGGCATCATGCCCCGGGGCCACGCGGATGCCGCCGTGCATCCGGGCGATCTCGTCGTGGTGGCCGGTGGCCGCACCGGCCGCGACGGCATCCACGGCGCCACCTTTTCGAGCATCGAACTGACGAGCGAGAGCGAGACTGAGAGCGGCGGCGCCGTGCAGATCGGCCACGCGATCAACGAGAAGATGCTCACCGACTTCGTGCTCGAGGCCTCGCGGCAGCGGCTCTTCCATGCGATCACCGACTGTGGTGCCGGCGGTCTCTCGAGCGCGGTGGGCGAGATGGGAGCCACGCTCGGCGCCGACGTCGATCTCGACCGGGTGCCGCTGAAATACGAGGGACTGTCGGCGACCGAGGCCTGGATCTCGGAGGCGCAGGAGCGGATGGTGCTGGCGGTCGGCCCGGCCGACTGGCCAGCCATCGCGAAAATCGCCGCCGACGAGGGCGTCGAAGCCACGCCGATCGGCACCTTCACCGGCTCGGGCCGGATCGTGCTCAAGTGGCAGGGGCGGGTCGCAGGCGAACTCGACTGCCACTTCCTCCACGAGGGCCGACCGCGACAGCGGCTCGTGTCTCGCTCCGTGCCGGTGCCTCCGGAACCGCTCGCCTGGTCGGGCGTCGCTTCGGTGGCCGCGGCGGTCGTGGAGGTGCTCGCGCTGCCCGACGTCGCGAGCAAGGAGCGGATCGTCCGGCAGTACGACCATGAGGTGCAGGGCTGCTCGGTGCTCAAGCCATTGCTGGGCCCCGGCGAGGGGCCAGCCGACGGCACCGTGATCCGCGGTGTGCTGGGCCGCGACCGCGGGATCGTGCTCGGCGTGGGGCTCCGGCACCACATCGGCCGGCTCGATCCCTATCAGATGGCCGCCGGCGGGATCGCGGAGGCGATCGCCAACGCCGTTGCCGCCGGTGCTGATCCCGACCGGATCGCCCTGCTCGACAACTTCTGCTGGGGCGATACGCGACGGACCGAGTCGCTCGGCACGCTCGTCGAGGCCTGCCGCGCCTGCCACGATCTGGCGATCGCGCTGGCAGCGCCGTTCGTGAGCGGTAAGGACAGCCTCAACAACGTGTTCACCTACACCGATGCCGCGGGCGCAGCTCGCGAGATCTCGATTCCTCCCACGCTGCTGATCACTGCGATGGGACAGTTGGACGACGTCCGGCGCGCGGTGTCGCCCGACCTCAAGGCCGCGGGCAATCGCCTGGCGGTCGTGGGCGAGACAAGGGCCGATATGGCGGGCAGCCAGTTGGCGCTCACGGGCCACGTGAGCGGCGGCGACGTGCCGACCGTCGACGTCGCCGCCTTCCGCGCCGCGATCCGTGCCGTGTCGACAGCCCGCCGCGGTGGGCTCGTGCAGTCGTGCCATGACCTATCGGACGGCGGACTCGCAGCGGCGGTCGCCGAAATGGCGATCGCCGGCAAACTCGGCGCGCGGATCGTGCTCGCCGACGTGCCGGCCACGACCGGAGCCGCCGAACACGATCTCGCCATCGCCTTCGCCGAGACGCCGGGCCGATTCGTCTGCGAGGTGCGGCCCAAGCACGCCGCCGCGTTCGCCCAGTGCATGGATGGCATCCGCTGGTCGTGGATCGGCGAGGTGGCCGCGACCCCCGAACTCGAGATCGTCTCGACGACGGGCACGATCGATCGCGTCGCCGTCGACCGCCTGGCACGGGCGTGGCATGGGGAGAACGTTTGAATGCTGTCGCCACGAGCCCTGATCCTCCGCGCTCCCGGCACCAACTGCGACCACGAGACCGCTCACGCCTTCGAGCGGGCTGGCGGACTCGCCCGCCGCGTGCACGTGCGGGCCCTCGCCGAGCGGCCAGCGATCGCCGACGACTGCCAGATCCTCTGCATCCCCGGCGGGTTTTCGTATGGAGACGACATCGCCAGCGGCCGCATCTTCGCGCTCGAACTCAAGACGCGGCTCGGTGACGCGCTCGTGAAGTTCCGTGACAAGGGAGGCCTGGTGCTCGGTATCTGCAACGGCTTCCAGGTGCTGCTCCAGACCGGCCTGCTGCTCGCCGATCCGACGACCGGGCTGCCGGAGGCGGCGCTCGCCCACAACACCTCGGGGCGGTTCATCGACCGCTGGGTGCGGCTGTCGTGCAGCCCGAGCCCGTGCGTGTTTCTCAAAGGCCTCTCCGAACTCGAGTTACCCGTGGCCCATGGCGAGGGCCGGTTCGTCCTCCGTGAACCTGCGCGGCTGGAGTCGCTCCGTGCAGCGGGGCAGTTGCCGCTCACGTATTCGGCCGACGAAACAGGCCGACTGACAAACCCAAACGGGGCGCTGGGCGACGTGGCCGGCGCCTGCGACCCCACCGGCCGCGTATTCGGACTGATGCCTCATCCCGAGCGATTCGTCGACGCCACGCAGCATCCGTCGTGGCCGGGCCGTCTCGACCCCGCCGCCCCGGGCGCCGGCCTCATGCTGTTCATCAACGCCGTGAAGGCCACGGCGTAGGGCGGGCGCGAGCGCGAAGCGAACCGGGAAGGCACACAGGTTGAAAACCTGTGCTACGGGACGCTGTGCTACGGGAGGCTGCGAGGGGTTGCCCGTGCCCCGGAGCCGGCGTTGCTGGCCAGCGCAGGCAGGATGCCGAAGCGCAGCCAGCATCGAGAGAGCGCAGGCAGGATGCCGTAGCGAACGTCCGGTGCAGGGGCATGGGCAACCCCGAGCCTCATGCGACCTGGGAAGGCACACAGGTTGCCAACCTGTGCTACGGGAGGATGCGAGGGATTGCCCATGGGCCGTAGCGAACATCCGGCGCAGGGGCATGGGCAACCCCGAGCGATGGGGCAGGCAGCGTGCACTCCGGAAAACCAGCCATTCCCCCCCATCACCGTTGACCCGGCTGGCGCCTTCCACTACTTCCCCATCTTCCCATCACCCCCGCGCACCGCCCCGTGGCGGCCACCACACCCATGCGGCCTCCTCCGGCGATCGCCCGCTGGCTGCTCCCGATCCTCGCGAGCCTGCTCGCGGCGACCGGCTGTCGGCTGTTGGGTTTCGCGGCCGTTGTCCACGACCCGTTCCGAGACGAGCCAGTGGCTGTTGGCAGCCGCGAGACACCGGCCCGCCGCACCATCCCCCTGGAGGTGATCTTCGTCCGCTGCTCGGCCGAGGACCGGCAGCTCCGCGAGGCGATCTGGGAACATGTCGACGAGCAGGTGATCTCCGACGAACGACGCCGGGCGCTCAACGCCAACGGTCTCCGAGTCGGCGTGGTGACGGGGCAACTGCCCGCCGAGTTTGCCAACCGACTGGTCACCTCGCCGGTGGATGAGTCCGTGGGCGACGTCGCCGGCATCGATCCCACCCGCTCGCGGCGGCTGCTCCAACTGCTTCCCGGCCGACGCAGCGAACTGGTGACGGCGACGCGGCTTTCGAACCTCGTGCTCTTGGAGCAGTGCGCCGGCGAGGTCTGTGGAGGCACCTTCCACGATGCGACACCGCTCCTCGCCCTCGAAGCCACGCCGGCAGCCGACGGCCGCGTGAGGCTCGACGCCGTGCCGGAGATCAAGCACGGCCCCGTCGAGAAGTCGTGGGCCGGCGAGGACGGCATGTTTCGGCTCGAAGCGGGCCAACGGCGGCACCGGATGGACCACCTTGCGGTTGATGTCACGCTCCCCACCGGCGGCCTTCTTCTCGTCGGCTGTGCCGGTGAGCCGGCGACCACCGTCGGCGACGGCCTGCTCCGAGAGCATGGCGAGGGCGACCAAGGTACGTTGCGACTGATCGCGATCCGACCACTCGCTCGCAGCGTCGACCCAGCCTTCGCCGCCGCCGGCACCGAAAGCGACGATTCCGGCGAGTGAAGATGCGGGGAATGGGCTTCTGCGGTGCCTTGGCGGATGCAGGACGGTTCGCCGCTGTTGGTTGTCCGTCGCGGCGTGCTGTGGCCGATGTTCGGGAAGAAGAGCGCCTCCAGAGGATTCAGGCACGCATGTCAGCCGAGACCACCAGCACCGCAGCGCCCGTCCGTCACCGCCCGAAGTCGTTCACCGTGTTCGCCGCCGCGTTCATCGCGGGTGCCGCGGCAGCGGTCGGCGTGAACCGCGTGCTCGACGTGCAACTCGCGCAGCGGCGGCCTCAGGTCGAATGCGAGCCGATCTTCGTGGCCCTGCGGCCGCTCGCCCAAGGCGCGCCAGTCACGGTCTGGGACGTGGCGCTCAAGGACTGGCCCAAGGCGATGCTGCCCTCGTCGGCCCTGCGGGCGGGCGACACCTTCGAAGGCTACGTGCTGCGGCATCCCGTCCGCGAGGGCCAGCCCCTCCTCACGGTGCAACTCGTCAAGTCGGGAGTCGCCACAGCGGGCACCGTCGCCACCGAAACATTCACACCGGCCGTGCCGGCCGCATCGGCCGTGCCAACGGCGCCACCGTCGACCTCGACGCAGGCCGACCCCTGGATGCCATCGGAGTTGATCGGACAGCTGACTCCGGCGCCGGCCGTGGCTCAGGTCGCTCCGGTCGAGACCGTTCCGCAGGCTGACGATCGCGAGTCACAGGGCGTGCAAGAGACGGCCGTCGTCACGAAAACCGTCGAGCCTCCGCAACCAACTGCCACCGAAGTTGTTACGACGAGTCCGCCGGCTCCCGACACCGAGCAGACGGTCGTCGCTCCAGAGGCCGCCGAGCCCACGCCGGTCGAGCCGCAACTGGCTCCCACGATCGCGTCCGCGGCGCAGCCGATGCCGCCGTCGCCCACCGACATCGATCCGCCTACGCGGCCGCAGCCGACCGTCGGAGTGGAGAATGACCTTGACGAGATGAGCGAGGCGGTTGCCACGGACGTCCAGTCGATGCCTTCGGTGATGAAGGCCAGCGGCCAGCCGGTCGCACAGTCAACGCGGCCGGCGAAAGGTGACGCCGGACGGTATCTCGTCGTACCGGAACGGATCGCCCTCCAGGCCGACACCTCGTTTACCACACCGCGGCCGGAGCCGCCCGGGCCGCCTGCCACACTGACTGCCAAGCCGGGCGCTACGCCCCGCCCGGCCGCCGCGACACCCCAGTCGTCGGCGCGGAGAGGCACGCAGCCACGGCCCCAAGCCGCCGGCAGCCAGCAGCCCCAGCAACAGAAAGCGCAGTCGCAGTCTGCCGCCCGCGACCAGAAGCAGGCCGCCGTTCCGCAAAAAAAATCCTGGGGCGGCATGTTTCCCAACGTGGCCGCGGGTATCGAAGCGATGAGCGGCTCGTGGCAGCGGCCCACGGCCGAGCAGGCCACGCCCACCACGCAGCCAAAGCGCCGCTAGAGCGCATCTCGGATAGGGGTAGCACTCTCGAGCCCACTGCGAACGGGGAGGACACACAGGTTGAAAACCTGTGCTACGTGAGGCAGCGAGGGGCTGCCCATGCCCGGGAGCCGGCGTTGCTGACGAGCGCAGCCATGGATGGCAAAGCGAAGTCAGCATCGAGCGAGCGCAGGCCTGGAGGGCCGCAGCGAGCGTCCGGCGACGGGCATGGGTAGCCCCTCGCCTCGCGAAAGCTTTTGGATCAAGCGCGACACGTATCAGGGCCCTTCGGGCTGTGGCGAGTCGACGACTCGATATTCACCGCCTGAGTCGGCGGCGAGTCGGGCGAGTCGCGGCGAGCGGCGACCCTCGCCGCCGCCAAACTGGGCCACCATGCACCGCGCCTTCCCGAGCGACCGTACGAGCCGGCGCTGTTCGTCTGCGGTGAGGTCGTCGTTCTCGTCGGCATCCGTGAGCACGAAGATCGCATCCGGGGCGAGCTTCAAGGCCGCGGCGATCGCCTCGTAGTGCCGCGTGCCCCCGTCGGCGTCGACAGCGTCGACGAACCGCCTGACCGCCCGCTTGGCCTCGTCGTCAGCGAAGATCGGCCGGCCACGGTGGCCCTGGGGCGCGAAGACCATGAGCCGCTCGTTGTAGAAGATGACGTGAAACTGCCGTGACTCTCCGAGCGCCTCAATGCTCGCGAGGAGCTCTTGCTTGGCGGCGGCGAGTGGTCGGCCGGAGGGTTCGCCCATGCTCGCCGAGTGGTCGAAGACGTAGACAAACTTCTGACCCGGCGCCTCGAGACCGAAGATGCCGGCGCGCGACTGGCCCGGCGAGAGTGGCCCCGCGGTGCGGCCGTCCTCGCCGCAGCGGCCCGTCGCGGCCACGACCGCGACGCCCACGGCGACGAGGCAGCGGATCCACCGCGACGTCACGATCATGGCTCGATCACGATCTTGCCGATCAGGCCGCCCGACCGCGTCACCGTGGCCGACTCCTGCAACGCGTGCGCCTCCGCGGTCTGGGCCAGGGGCAGCACCCGGTCGATCGGCACCCGCAGCCGGCCCGCGGCGAGCCAGCGATTGATGTCGGCGGCAGCTGCGGCCTGCTCCGCATGGCTCGCCTTGAACATCGCGAACCCGTGCAGCGAGCAACCCTTCACGTAGAACGGACCCACGGGAAACGCGGGCCGGGCATCGCGGCCCGCCATCAGGATCATCCGCCCGCCCTCGGCGAGGATCGAAACGGCGCGGTCGAAGTCGGGTTCCCGCTGGGTCTCCCAGTAGACGTTCACGCCGTCGGCCGCCACAGCCCGCGCCCGCGCGACGATCTCGGGGTCGCGGTAATCAAGGACGACGTCGGCGCCAAACCCGAGGACACGGGCCTGCTTCTCGGGAACGCCGGCGGTGGCGATCACCGTCGCCCCGAGGGCCTTGGCGATCTGCACCACCGCCGAGCCGACGCCACCGGAGCCACCGTTGACAAACACCGTCTCTCCAGGCCGCACGCCCGCGCGGCCGACGAGCCCGAGGTGCGCGGTGATCGACACCAGCGCGGCCGCGGCCGCCTCGCGATCGGAAACGCCAGCGGGCGTGGGATAGAGCCACCGCTCATCGACGGCGGCGAGTTCCGAGAACGTGCCCTGCCGCCCAAGCAGACCCTGGTTGGATCCCCAGACCCGCATGCCCGGCCGCAAGCGGTCGACCTCATCGCCGACGGCCACGACTTCACCCGCAAGGTCGCAACCCACGACAAACGGCCGTGGCAGCGGCATCGCGACGGCGCCGCTCCTGACGTAGGTATCGATCGGGTTGACCGCGCAGGCCCGCACCCGAACCAGTACGTCCCGCGGGCCAAACGCCGGATCGGGCAAGTCGCCGTGCACGATCATCTCGGTCGGGCCCGGCCGCTCGATGAATGCCGCCTTCATCGCGGCGCTCCACCGCCGGCCGACCGCCCCGAGGCAGCGATCGCCGCACCCGCCACCGCCATCACCAGACCGATGCCCGAAACTCCCCAGAGCAGTTTGGCCACTCCCGCGGCGTGCGCGGCGAACTGCTGCAGCCGAAGTTCTTCCTGCGTCGCCGGTCGAGCGACACCCGACCTGGCCATCGACTGCCACGCCAAGTGCACATCAGCGGGGGGAGCAGCGCTCACGGCGGCTCGAATTTTCGTGACCGTTGTCGGCTGGGGAAAGAAGAGCCCGCCGATGGGCACGAGCGACGACGCAAGGACCGCGGCGCCGATGGCGACCGCGCAGCCCGCGACCACCAGTCCCCGCCCCAGCCCCGAACGGGGCACCACTGTGCCGCGAGGTTGGTCCACGGCATAGGCCGCGAGATCGCGAAGTCGCGGCACGTCGATCTCGCGACCGCAAGCGGCGCACGCCGTCCGGCCGCCGGCCTGGCCGGCCGTCACCGACACGATGGCGGAGCATGTGCACGGCAGCAGAAAGGTGCGTTCGGCTGTCGCCATCTGTGGTTCGAGGAGAGAGACTGCGGGTTGAAAGACAGCCTCCACCGGCCCGGCGATTTTCGTCCCCGGCGACGGCAGAGATTCTCCGGCCGATTCCTTTTACCATTCGGGCCCGAGAATCGACCGAAAAACCAAATTTCCCCTGAAAAAAAACTGGCCCCGGGAGCCCCGGAGCGACATAATGTTTCGTCCCCCGGAAACCATCGATGATGCCGACGGTTCCCTGTTTTTTTTGCGCCTCTTGCCCAGTATGTGGGTCAAGGGGCTTTCTCCCCGCCCTTGGTGGGGTTGTCGGTCAGATGGCGAGTGTGTGGAGGAGTCTCGAACCGGTTCCGCTCGCGGATGCCCGGCCGTGGCTCGCGCCACTGGACTTGCCTGCCCCTTGAATCACACTGACCGCTCTCCGAATGATGCTTTGGTGCCGGTGGCACCCCGCGGGCCGGAGGAAACCGGCCATGGACTTGATCGAACGATTCGCGAAGGAGCTCCGCCTTGTACGACTCGCTGCTGGATGAACTCGAGGATGATGTTGTCTCCAATCCCCAAGAGGTCGAGGAACTGACGGAGAAGGTCGTCGATGCCGAAGAGGCCGACGCCGAACTTCTCGTCGAAGACGCCGACGTCCCCGGGATTGCCGACGGTGACATCGAGGCGGAGGTCGAACAGGAGGTAGACGCCTCGGGCGACGCCGAAGAATCGCTGATCGAGCAGGTCGAGAACTGGTCTGACGATCCGGTCCGCATGTACCTGACGCAGATGGGCGAGATCCCGCTGCTCACCCGGGCGCAGGAAATCCATCTCGCCCGCCAGATCGAGACCACCCGGGCTCAGTTCCGCGCCAAACTGCTCGAGTGCGAGTATGCATGCCAGCAGGCCTACCGAGTGCTCGTTCGCGTGCACAAGGGCGAACTGCCGTTCGACCGCACCGTGCAGGTCTCGGTGACCGACCGCCTGGAGAAGGAGCAAATTCTCGGCCGACTGCCGCACAACCTGCGGACGCTCGAGGTGCTCCTCAAGCAGAATAAGGCCGATTACCGGATCGCCCTGTCGAAAAAGCACCGCATGGCGGAGCGTCGCGAGGCCTGGGCCCGGCTCGGCTGCCGCCGCAGCCGCTGCGTACGGCTCATCGAGGAACTCGGCCTGCGGACCCAGCGAATCGAAGCTGTGATCCCAACGCTGGAGCGGTTCGTGGAACGCATTCGCGAACTCAAGTCGAAGATCGACGCCCACAAGAAGTCGAAGCAGCCGCCGTCCGGCCGTCAGAAACTCGTCGAGGAGTACCGGCAGATTCTCAAGAGCTGCCAGGAGACGCCCCGAAGCCTGAAGCGACGGGTCGACGAGATCCGCGGCATCTTCGCGAAGTATCAGCAGGCCAAGCGGGGCCTGTCGGAAGGCAACCTCCGCCTCGTGGTGTCGATCGCGAAGAAGTACCGCAACCGCGGCCTCTCCTTCCTCGATCTCATCCAAGAGGGCAATGCCGGCCTGATGCGGGCGGTCGATAAGTTCGAGTATCGCCGCGGCTTCAAGTTCTGCACCTATGCCACCTGGTGGATCCGGCAGGCGATCACCCGTGCGGTGGCCGACCAGAGCCGCACGATCCGCATCCCGGTGCACATGGTGGAAACCATGAGCCGCGTGCGGAACGTGGCCCGCCAACTCCTGCAGGAGTACGGCCGCGAGCCGACGATCGAGGAGATCGCCGCCCGAGCCGGCACGCCAGTGGACGAGACGCGTCGCGTGACGGCCATGAGCCGCTACCCGATCAGCCTTGACCGTCCGGTGGGCAACAGCGAGGACAGCCACTTCGGCGACCTGCTCCCCGACACCGGCGCCGAGAACCCGGCCGTCGGCGCCGCCCAGGAAATGCTCCGCAACCGGATCGCGAAGGTCTTGAAGAGCCTTTCGTATCGCGAGCGGGAGATCATCAAGCTTCGCTACGGCCTCGGCGATGGCTACAGCTACACGCTGGAGGAAGTGGGCCACATCTTCAAGGTGACCCGCGAGCGGATCCGGCAGATCGAGGCCAAGGCTGTCCGCAAGCTCCAGGCTCCGGCCCGCAGCGAAGAGCTCTCGGGCTTCATTGACTGAATATACGGCTGCACGGCCATCCATGGCCCGTGCAGCCTTTGGGGGCCAGTGGCCCGCCCTCCAGGCGGGCAGTCCAGCTCACGGCTGCACGGCCATCCATGGCCCGTGCAGCCTTTGGGGGCCAGTGGCCCGCCCTCCAGGCGGGCAGTCCAGCTCACGGCTGCACGGCCATCCATGGCCCGGGTTGCCAACGGGTGCAGGTTGCCAACCTGCACCTACGTAGCCGCAGGTTGGCAACCTGCGGAAAAACGACCGTAGCACAACGCCCTATGGACTCTAGCGCGCGGCCTACCAGCGCCGCCACCCGCAATCCCCTCGCTGCCGATCGTGGCTTCCTGGATCCACCGCACCGGCAGCCCCGAGCCCACGCGAGAGCCCGCGGCCGGTCGGCTTCCACGAACCAAGGATGGCCACCGGCACCCGCTGCTATCATCCGCATCCGTCACTCACCCCTGGAGTCCGCCGCATGCACCGCCTCGCCCTCGCCGCCCTGCTCTGCTCCGCCCTTCCCACGATTGCCGCTGAACCCGCCCCCT
>Ga0194055_10001570_pt1 | contig 18616 bp, 15 predicted proteins | sample SepL449m_MetaG_FD_155482 | JGI IMG/M metagenome (GOLD analysis project Ga0194055, IMG submission 155482) | Anoxic zone freshwater microbial communities from boreal shield lake in IISD Experimental Lakes Area, Ontario, Canada - Sep2016-L442-9m | ecosystem: Environmental > Aquatic > Freshwater >...
GTGGTGGCTCGGGGCGACTGGAGGGGGTAGAACGTGGGGCGACCTCGCTTCGTCCACCGCTCGCCGGGCACGCCTCATCCGCAGAACATCGCCATCTGAGTTTGAGGATTGGCTGGGGGTGGACTGGGGGTGGACTGGTTGCCGAGCTACGGGGCGATTCTCCGCGTCGGCATCTGCTGCCGGCGGGTGGGCGAAGAATCGAGTGCACCCAATTTCTCTGTAACCGCCATTGCGTTCTCGAGGTGAAGCGCCGATCCGCCAATCCCCCAACGGATCCACTCGCCCGAACCAATTGATTTGCGTCAGCTTCGTGGGAGGGGTTGGGCGGAATGCTCGTGAACGATCAGACGGAAAACGAGCGTCTGTGGAAGGTGGGGAGGGTGGTGTAGCGGAGGATTTCGGCTCCTCTTTGGAAGAGGAGGGAGCGGGTGAAGAGACTCGAACTCTCGACATCTTCCTTGGCAAGGAAGTGCTCTACCAACTGAGCTACACCCGCGTTAACGCGAATGGGAATTTAAGCGGATCGAGGGAATCGTGCAAGCAATTTTTTAGAAAATCTCCCCGACGAAGATGGCCGATCTTTAGCGGATGTTTTGTCGAAGTCTGGGAATGCTTTGCCCTGGCACCCTCGAGCAATTTTCATTCGCGGATTATTTGGGGTCGGGGCTTAATCGGCCGCTGGAAGTGATGCGCCAGCGTTTTCCTGCCCACCAAATGCGGGGGTGAAGCCAAGCGCCAACCGCGCAAAGGCACTCGGTTGCCCCCGCCACAATCATCGTGGGGAAAAGCCATTGCAGAGAAAAGCCCAGCGATTTTCGGAGGGAACAAAAACAGATCCAGCGGGCGATTTGCACGGCCACCGCAAAGCCCCAGGCGGCGGATGGGTTCCAGTATCCGAGGCTCGCTCCCACGCCGAGGCCGATCCCCGCGACCAGTCCGTTGGTGAGAGATTTTCCCACAAATCCCCGGGGATTGCAGACCCGATAAGTGACCGCCACCCGGCGTTGGTGCCGCCAATAGGCGAGCCAATCGAGAGGATCACTTTCGAGGGTCACGAGCAGGCGACTGAGCTGGACGACCTTGCCATCGGCGACTAAGGCCGCCCCGATTTGATGGTCTTCCGCTAAGCAATCGCCAAAGGCACTCCACCCGCCGATGGATTCGATGTCGTTCTGCCTGAACCCCGTACACGCTCCGAGAGTGAAGCGAAGGCGCCCAAATTTTTGCACGCAAGCCAATCCCGGCCAGAGCTCGAGAAGCACGGCCGCGACGTCGAGACACTCGGGCCAGGACCGATGCCCCCGCATCCGATAGCCCGAAGTCAACGCGTTGGCTCCACTGGCAATCCACTGGTGGCGAAAGGTTTCCAGCCAATCGGCATCAATGACCGCTTCGCTGTCGCTTAAAACCCAGTCGGAGTGAAGTGCTACCGGGGTCATTTGGATGAGCTTGTTGATTTTCGGATTGAGGGCGAAACCCGGCTGGGTTCCGACGAGGCAAATCTTCCGAGTCGGGAAGGCAACTTGGAGGGCGAGACAGATTTCCATCTCTGGTGAGTCGGGTTCGACCCCAAGAATCAGCTGATCTTCTGCGCGCATCGCTTCGAGAAGGGTGAGAAGATTTTCGCGCAATCGAGGGACGCCGGCTTTGAGGGGCCGGAGCAGGGTCACAGGGGGAGTGGCTGGTTGATCTGCAGTGGGGAAGGGCGAGGGAGATCGCCATCGTCGGAGGAGGAGCGCTCCCAGCGCCGCATAGGCAACGCTCCCTAATCCGAGAAGAACCAACCCTCCGCAGAAGAGCGCTGAGGTGATGTTCATGCCTTGCCTAGTGGTGTGGAGAAGCGCCTAATCATCAGGGTGAGGCAGGTCAGATTGCCTGCCCTTCGACTGTTTTGAAACACCTGATTATTACCGCAGATGACTTTGGGCGGAGCCCCACGATCAATGCCGCGATCGAACGGGCCCACCGCTCTGGCGTGCTCACCCAAGCCAGCTTGATGGTCAATGAACCCGCTGCGGCTGAGGCGGTGGCGATGGCTCGTCGTTGTCCCGGCTTGCAGGTGGGGCTCCACCTCACTCTCTGTGCGGGACTGGCTAGTCAGGTTTCGCTGCTGACCGACCTCCATGGAAATTTGCCGGTGTCCCCGACGCGGGCGGGACTTCGCTACGCTTTCTCCCCCCGGCTGATTCCTGCCCTCCAAGACGAAATCGCTGGTCAATTTGATCGCTTTCTCTCCTTCGGTCTGCCTCCCACTTATTGGGACGGTCACCTCCATCTGCATCTCCATCCGACGATCTTTCGTCTCGGACTGCCGATCGCTCTTCAGCGAGGGTTTCGAGCGATTCGTTTGGTGCGTGAACCCTCCCCGCGATCGTTGATCAGTGGAATTTTTCATCTTCTGAGTCGGGCGGCTCAACCCACGCTTCTCGCCCAGGGCGTGGAATTTTCCGACCGAATTTTCGGGTTGCGACAGACCGGCAAAATGACCCAATCCATTCTCCAGCAACTGATTGAAAAAATACCAGAAGGGCTGAGTGAAATTTACTTTCACCCGGGAGCCGAGCCCGAGGAATTCGATTATCCATCGATGGCCGCCCTCCTGGAGTCGCTCGGAGTTGTGCTTACGCACCTGCCACGGCAAATCGAGGGGTGACCTCGATGGGCCCCGCATAGACCACCTCCACGGCCGTTCCTCCCGCCTCATCGAGGCGCTTCCGAACACTACTCACGGCTAAGTCGGGACGATTGCAATCCCGACTCAAGTGCCCGAGCACCGCCCGTTTCAATCGCCATTCCAGCAACTCCACGAGGGCATCTCCCACGGCGGTATTCGAAAGGTGACCATGCCGGGACATGATCCGCTGCTTCACTCCCCAGGGGCGCCGGGTGTCTTCTTGGAGAAGCTTTTCGTCGTAGTTGGTATCGATCAAAATCGTCTGAGCCATCCGCACCCGCTCTTGGACGAGTTTGGTTGCCTGACCGAGATCGGTTAAAATTCCCAAGGTATCTCCTTGATGATGAATCACAAAGCCCACGGGATCGACGGCATCGTGGGGCACAGGAAAGGTTTCGATGGTGGTGTCGCCGATGGTAAAGCTGCTTCCCGTGACAAAGCGTTTCCAATCTTTCCGGAGGTCTGGAGCATCTTTTTCCAGTGCTTCCGCGGTGAGGCGGTTGCAGTAGATCGGCGTAGAATGGCGCTTGGACCAGACCCTTAATCCTCGCGCATGGTCGCAGTGCTCGTGGGTCAAAAGAATCCCGTCCACCTCATCAGGGGAGAGATGACAAGCCGCCAAGCGTTTTTCCATCTGCGTAGCGCTGATCCCGCCATCAATGAGTAGGCGCGTTGAAGCCGTCTCGACTAAGGCGCAGTTGCCAGCACTTCCGCTCGCGAGAATGGTTATGGAAAACATCGACCACACTCAACCGCACAAACCTTTTTTGAGCAAAGCACAAACGGAGAGATCCTCGAGATGGGCGGTTCAGGAAATGGATGAAGTCCCGATGGATTACCGAACGCCGATTCTTGGGAAACTTGTGATCAAGGTGATTTCCTTGGAGAAAAAGTGCCCACTTTGATCGGAAACCCTTTATTGATTTGGAGTGATCCGTGCGATCTGAGTGCGAAATCATCCGAGAGAAATTTTCCCAACCCCAACAAATTCCGCTACTTTTTGATCACTGATGAGCCAAACGACTGACCGCTTTGAATTGCAGACCCGGATCGCCGTGGGCAATGCGGGCTTGGTTTACCGCGGAGTCGACAAGCTGACGCGTCGGCGTGTGGCCTTGAAGTTGCTCGTGGACACAGGGTTACCTTATCCGCTCGACGGCCAAGCACTGCTCCGCGACGCCGCCCGGGTTCGGCGGACGGCGGGAAATAATATCGCCCAAATGCTCGAGGTCATCGACGACGAGGAGGGGGTGGTTTTGGTCTATGAATACGCCGACGGGGTGAACTGGGTCGATGCGGTGAAGGAACGAAAACTCGATGGGGCGCAAGCTTTGGATGTGGCCGCTCAAATCCTTAGTGCGCTGGCGGTTGGTGAGGCGATTCGCTTGCCCCACGGAGAAATCAAGCCCGCGAATTTGATCCTCGGTGAACTTCCCACGGGACGATTATTCGTCTGGGTTTTAGACTGGGGCTTGGCTCGTTATCGGGCGGAAGTGCCTGGAGACGCGCTCCCTTGGCTCGACCCTGATCAGCTTCGCCGTGCCGAGCCTTCGGCGGAAGCCGATCTCTTTGCTACGGGAGCTTGCCTTTATTGGTTACTCACTGGGACCGCCCCTGTCGTCGGTCAGACCGTGGAAGAACTGGTCGCCGCTTGGTCGGGGTATGCTCCCCAGTCTCTGAGCCTCGCCCGTCCAGATTTGCCTCCCAAATTGACCCGCTGGGTGAACTCGCTGATTGATCCCCAAAGGCGCTCCCGTTTTTCTACAGTCAGCCAAGCGCGGCAATCTCTGGCGGCGCTTCACCCTCCGACGCCTCCGATTCTTCCCGAGATTTTTCGACCGCGTCCCAAAGTAGCCCAGGCTGTTCTTAGCTCCGCCCCTGTGCGGCGGCCGCGGGTCGTCGCCGTTCCCGTAGTCAGCTTGCCCACGGCACCGCTCGAGGAAATTTCCCCGGAAAACTCTGATCAGCCAATCGAGTGGGCCACTGAGGAGATTCCGCCCGAGGGAGAGGGGGAAGGGGAATCGGCAATCTCCTTAGAAGTCGTGGGCGATGGGGCCAGTGAGGAGGCGGAAAGAGAGTCGGCTGGGGATGATGACGCTTCTTGGATCGAATCAGAGAACGGGGCGGAGAACGGCGTCGAGGAAGCGTGGTCGAGCGAGTTTGCCGCTGGGGAGGGATTCGTTGGGGATGAGGATGCGCCCGTTTTCGAAACCCCTGCCACGGCGGCGGAGCGTTGGTGGACAACAGTTTGTGGCCTGATCGTCTTGGGGCTGGCTTGGTTTTTTCTTTATCGCTCGGCACCGGTGTCCAAGAGCCATCCGCCCACGGGACCATCCATGATCGCAGCGGAAAATTTTGATTACCCTCTGGGCTCGTCACTTGCAGGGCAAAAGGGCGGAAGTGGTTGGGGTGGAGCTTGGAAAACTGGCGGGAGTTGGTTCACTTGGAAAGCTCCCCAAGGATTGATCGAAGCGTCGGCTCTCCCCAACCCTGCAGGGGGAGCGAGTGGCCAGATGCTTCTGGTCACGAATGAAGGCTTTGTTTTTCGGCGGGCGCTCGGCGATCGAGGGGCATTTATCGATGATCTGCAAGGGGGAAAGTGGTTGGCGAGTTTCGATGTCGCCTTCTTTTCCGAGTCCAAGGCCGCTGAGCCGCGTCAGATGCAGTGGAACTTTTTCAGTGGCTCAAACATCGATGAATTGATTCGGGTGAACCTCACCGAAAATGCGGGGAAGATCACCGTAAGCACCTTTCCAGAGCAAGGATCGGCGACTTTGCCGGGTCCGTCTAACCAGTTGCAGCACATCGTGATCGGCTTTGAGGCAACCCCTGCGGGAGCGAAGCTGGCAGGGAAATTTCATCTGACCCTGAGGATTTGGCTGAACAGTCCTGCGGGGAACCCGCTCCTCACCACCACCGCCAGCGGAGTTGAATTGCCAGGGCATTTTGGGGTGCGGTTTCAAGGGGAAAAGACCACCAGTCCGCTGACGCTTCGTTTGGATCGTTTGCGCTTCGGTCGCACGCCACAGGATCTGCTTCCGTGAGCTCGGCGATCGATTTTTCTCTTCATCGGGCTTCTCGACTCGCTCGACTGCGGCTCGACCTTGCTGATTTTGAGGAAAAGTTCACTCGGAGTTCTGGTCCTGGTGGTCAGCATGTGAACAAGGTGTCGACGGCGGTGCATCTTTGCCACCGGCCGACGGGGATCATGGTGACTGCTCAAGATACCCGGTCGCAGTCCGCGAATCGTCAACTCGCTTGGGATCGAGTGCTCGACGCCATCGAGCAAGCTCGTCGGGAAATTCTGGCGGCGGAGCGGGCGGAGCGGGCGAAGCTTCGGCGTCAAAACTCCCCTAGACCTCGGGGGGTTAAGGAACGGATTTTGAAGAATAAAAAAAAGCGATCTCAGGTGAAAAAACTTCGCCAGAAAGATTGGTGATCGGTCCTCCAATCGAGAACCAGTGACGGAGTTTTTGGTGATCCTTGCTCGCCATCGGTGCGTCCATCCGCGTAAGTTTGGCGATCATGATAATACGCGAAGGCATTGTTGATACGCATCCCAAGGCGCTCAAAATCAATCTGGATTCTCCATTTTACGGGACCTTCGCGGAAATCGGCGCGGGTCAGGAGGTGGTTCGCTGGTTCTTTCGTGTTGGCGGGGCGGCGGGGACGATCGCCAAGAGCGTTTCAGCTTATGATATGGCGGTGAGCGATGCGATTTATGGGGAAACCCAACGCTATGTTTCCCGCGAGCGTCTGCAGGCGATGCTCGACCATGAGTTTCAACTGAACATTGATCGACTGAATGAAATTCGGGGGGACACCACGGCCTTTTTCGCTTTCGCCGATACGGTGGTGGCCCGGAGTTATCAAGGTGGCAACGAGTGCCACGGATGGATGGGGGTGAAATTTCAATCGCACCCGCGCGATGAGCCCAGCCAGATTATTATTCACGTTCGGATGCTCGACACCGAGGCCGCCCTCCAGCAGGAGGCCTTGGGAATTGTCGGGGTGAACCTCCTCTACGGGGCGTTTTTTCTGCATCACGAGCCCGAGCAACTCGTGGAAAGTTTACTCGATAAACTGAGCACGGGACGAATTGAGATTGATCTGATCGACTTTAAAGGGATCGAGTTTCGTTATGTCGATAACCGGCTGATGTCGCTCAAGCTCGTGCAACTCGGACTGAGTGGGGCGGCGATGTTTGGACCGGATCGGGCGGTCCTCCAGCCTAGTGAAGCGCTGCATAAAAAGGCGATTCTCGTTGAGCGCGGAAGCTTCCGTCCCGTGACCCATGTCAATGTGGATATGCTGGAGGCCGCTCTGGAGAAGTTCTCCGCCGATCCTCAGGTCGCAGGGAAAACGGTTCTCCCCGTGATGGAACTGACGATGCGCAATCTCCTTGCGGGCGGGAGCATGGTTGATCGTCGAGACTTTCTGGCTCGGGCGGATTTGCTGGGGGCGTGTGGCTACACCGTTTTGATTTCGGACTTCTTTGAATACTATCGTCTGGCTGCCTATCTGGCTTGGCGGACGAAAGAGCGAATTGGGATCGTCATGGGGGCCGCGAGCTTGATCGAGCTCTTTGATGAGAAGTATTATTCGCAACTGCCTGGGGGAATTCTCGAATCATTCGGACGCCTTTTCAAAAACGATTTGCAAGTCTTTGTCTATCCCTTGCGACCGCATCACACCGATCCGATGACTACTTTAGAAACTCTTGAGGTGGCTCCAGAGCTTCGCAAACTGCACGGCTATCTGACCGACCGAGGGAGCTTCAAACAGCTCGATAATTTCACGCCAGAGTATCTCCATATTTTTTCTCGAGATGTGCTCCACCGGATTGCTACCCAAGATACGGAGTGGGAAAAAATGGTCCCCTCTGCGGTTGCTGAAATGATCAAAACCCGAGCGTTCTTCGGTTATGTGCGCGCCCGCCCCGAATGACCTTGTTCAAGCAAAGCTTCCAGTGGCTGGGTGGGTGGCGTTTCGCTGAGGATCGCGGAGGTTTTTCTCCATTGAATTGTGGCCTGGATTGACTTCCATTTTCGTTCGGAGATTCTCGGGTTAAATTGCTCTGCTCACTTAATTGTGCCGCAGTCTCTGGGCTCATCAGAGGGTGATCCGCAGAGGAAACACCCTACCCTGTATCTGCTTCACGGGCTGACCGATGACCATACGAGTTGGCTTCGGTTGAGTTCGATCGAGCGTTACGCGACGAAAAAAAATCTCGCGGTGGTCATGCCGGCCGTTGGGCGAAGTTTCTATCAAAATATGTATGCAGGGCCCCGCTACTGGACCTTCGTCAGCGAAGAGTTGCCCCGAATCTGCCAAGCCTTTTTTCCTTTGGCGGCCGAACGGGAAAACCGCTTCGCCGCAGGACTTTCTATGGGGGGATACGGGGCGATGCGTCTCGGTCTGGCCTGTCCCGAAAAGTTTGCGGCTGTGGCCAGTCTTTCTGGGGCATTGGATTTGGCGCGTCGACTTCGGGAGGCGGGTCGGGATGGGGCTCTCCTCAACCGCCCAGAATATATCGGTGCTTTTGGTCCTGATTTGGCCTGCACGGGCACGGAGACGGACTTATTTTTTCTCGCGGAAAAGTGCCAGCAATCTGGTCAGGCAATGCCCCAAATCTATCTGGGGTGCGGGATGGAAGACCCGTTGATCGGAGAGACTCGGGCGTTTCGTCAGCACCTCGATTCCTTATCTTGGGCGGTGACTTATCGAGAAGCCTCTGGGGCTCACGATTGGGGTTATTGGGACGCGGAAATTCAGCGGGTGGTGGATTGGCTTCCGCTCAAAAGGGAGAAACTTTGAGTGACGAAGGGCGGGGGCTGGAGGCTTGGACGTTTGGTTGTACGCGCAGCATCACCGCGGCGGCGATTAAGCCAAGAAAACCGCAGGTGAACCAGACAAGGGTGGGGTTCACGGAGAAGAGGCGAAATCCGAGTTGAGGTCCGAGGATTCCTGCTCCGCTCCAAGCTAGGGAAAGCGTTCCCATATAGCGCCCGCGCATTTGTTCAGGAGCGATCCGCGCCAGGTAGGCACTGGATGTCGGGGAGCTGATCATTTCGCCGAAAGTGAAAATTGTCATGGCGATCCAGAGGGTAAAAATCGAGTTGGCAAAGGCATTGAGGGCAAAGCCAAGTCCCGCGAGGGCGTGGCCGAAGGCGATGACGCGTCGGGGATCGAAGCGAAGGGTGGCGGTGGTCAAGGGTAACTCGACGAGGACGATTAAGGCGCCGTTCCAGCCGAGGAGTAGTCCGTAGACGGTCTCGGGTGGGAGATGCCAAGGACCGAAGTGAGCGGTTAAACCTAATCGAATCACCTGAAGCGAGTAAGTGGATCCGAACTGCGAAAAAATCAGGGTGGCAAAGAAGGCGGCGATCCAGAGCGCGTGGAAAGTCCGATCGACTCGCAATTGATTCCAGGCGAGGCGCATGGGGGTCTTTTGGGTGAGTCGTCGGAGGCCATGAGGGAGCCAAGCGAGGGCGATACAACCGTAGATGGCGGTGGTCAGGGCGTCGCCTGCGAAGAGCCAAAAAAGAGAGGTATTGGCTAAGATACCGCCCAGTGAAACACCGAAGGCAAACCCTGCATTGGCGGCGAGTCGGAGAGCGGCGGAAGCGCGGACCTGCTGGCTTTCAGGGACAATGTCGGCGAGGAGGGCGCTGATTGCTGGATGATAAATGCCCCCAGCCATCCCGGCGAGGGTCGTCCATAAAATGATCATCGGCAATGAGTTCGCCGAATAGAGGAGCATGAAAAAAGTGGCGGCGGAGAAAGTCCCGATGACAATCGTGTGGCGTCGGCCGAGATGGTCAGATAGCCAGCCTCCGATGGCACTGCCGAAGAAAGATCCGATCCCAAAAGCGCTCACGGCCCAAGCGGCGGCGGTTAAGGAGTGTCCTTGGCGGGTTAAATAAATCGTCAGAAACGGCCAGATGAACGTGCCGAAGCGATTGATGAAAGTGCCCGCGAAGAGGACCCAGAAGGCCCGCGGAAGAGATCGAAGATCCTCGAAAAGTGGTGCGGGTGGAGGCAGCTGGGGCATGGCTACGGAGCGGCTACACGAGGCATTGGAAGGGCTTTATTGGAGTGAAGGCTCCATTAAAAATCATCTCTGAATTCCACCTCTGAATGGTCGATAGAGACCAGTTCCCAACCCCAAGGTTTCCAAGTTCTCCGTGCCCAGACAAAGACAAAGGGGGATTTGAGCTGGTTGACCTGGTTCACGATGAGCGCGGCGAGCGGACCACCTTGCCCGGCGATTTTTAAGGAGGTGCTGATCTGGACTTCGGCACCGGTGATCAGCGGAGTCGGGAGAGACGAGGTGATGGTGAGAAGAAAGAATGATTGGAAAATTTGTCGGCCATCCTTGATGAAATTCTTTTTGTCATGACCCCATCGATCAGAGTAATTCTCGGCAACTAAATCTGTCACGGTGTCCCAATTTCGTTTTTCTACCGCCTTGAGAAAGTCAGCCGTGTGCACGCGGGCTTGGCGTTCTGGCGTCCACAGCCAATGAAAAAAGATTGCCGCAGCCACCACGACTCCTAAGCAAGCAAAGATAAGTTTCTGACGAACCATGGGAAAGACTGAAAACAGATATCGAGAGAATGTCGCGGTGATTCTTCGAAATGCACGTGGGGAGATTCTGATTTGTGAGCGACTGGATCGGGCTGGGGCTTGGCAATTTCCCCAGGGTGGGGTGGAAGTGGGGGAGACGCCCGAGCAGGCTTTGTTTCGAGAAGTCTGGGAGGAAATCGGAGTCCAGATGGCGGATTATCGGATTGTCGATGCTCGTGGACCCTATCGTTATCTTTATGGAAAAGGCCGGACGAAGCGGGGCTATCATGGGAAAGTGCAGCGCTACTTTCTTTGCGACTACACGGGCGAGGACAATGCCATCCAAGTTGCCACCGAGCATCCCGAGTTTCGAGGGTTTCGCTGGATCCCCCCGAATCAGTTTGATTTCGAATGGCTTCCTCCGATGAAGCAAACGGTCTACTCGGCGGTCTTTTTTGACTTTTTTGGAATAAAATCAGCCTATTGGTATGAATTCTGTTGAAGGATTTGGGGATTTTTTCTAGAGAAGAACTCACCACTATGTTGACTCTCCAAACTTTCTCACTCGTCATGACCACCTTCCTTGGATGCGTCTGGTGGGCTTGTCGAGACGAGCAACTTTAGAGAATTCTTTGATCGTGGCAGGGGGTGGCATCCCTCTAGCTAGTTGAGATCCTTATGGCACGGATCGATGCGTATTTTAAGTTCATGAAGGAGCAGAAGGCTTCTGACCTTCACCTCTCTACGGGAAACCCTCCGATGCTCCGGATTCATGGGGAACTGGTCAGGGTGGATCTGCCGGCACTGGAAAATGACGATCTGAAATCGTTGGTTTATGAGATTGCGACCGAGCAAAAAATCAAAGTTTTTGAGGAAACAGGCGACGTCGACTTTGGCTATGAGTTCCCCGGACAGGCGCGTTACCGGGCAAACTTTTTCAATCAAAAAAGTGGGATCTCAGCGGTCTTTCGCTTGATTCCCAGTAAAATTCTCACCGCCGAAGAGTTGGGGCTCCCGCCGGTGCTCAAGCGATTTGCGATGTTAAAAAAAGGACTGGTTCTCGTCACGGGCCCGACGGGATCGGGGAAGTCTACTACCTTGGCGGCGATGCTTGATTACGCGAATTTGCATCGAAAAGATCACATCATCACCGTCGAAGACCCGATCGAATTTGTGCACCGCTCACAGCAGTCACTGGTCAACCACCGGGAGGTTGGCGTGCACACGAAGTCATTTGCATCGGCTCTACGGGGGGCGTTGCGCGAAGATCCTGACATTATTTTGGTCGGTGAAATGCGCGACTTAGAGACCATTGAACTAGCCTTGACGGCCTCGGCCACGGGGCACCTCGTCTTTGGCACCCTCCACACTCCGAGTGCGCCAAAGACGATTGATCGGGTGATCGATGTCTTTCCCGCAGGGCAACAGAATCAGATTCGTGCTGGTCTGTCGGAATCCCTCAAGGGGGTGGTTGCGCAGAATCTTTTTCGGCGCATTGATCAGCCTGGGCGGGTGGCGGCGCTCGAGGTCCTCGTGGTGGATACGCCGATCGCCAATCTGATCCGTGAAGGGAAGACGCATCAGATTTCGGGAATGATGCAGGTCGGGAAAAAGAAAGGAAACCAACCGCTGGACGATGCGATCATGGAGCACCTTCGAGCGGGACGAATTTCCGCGGAGGAAGCTTATGATAAAGCGCAGGATCGGAAGAAGTTCCGTGTTTTTCTGAAGACGCCCCCGGATGAGATGGACGAGTGACGAGCGGTGCGGGAGAAGCGGGTGGAGTGCGTGGTCATGGTGGCGAGAGTGTGGCAGGTGGTGCGGAGGTGGGAAGAAGAGTGGATTGATCCGCCGCCCGAAGGACGTGCAGTGCGTCTCGACGCGCCAGTCGGAGTCGTGGCAGAGTTTTCCTGATGAAGATTATTGTGACCTGTGGGCCGAGTTACGAACCGATCGATGAGGTTCGACGGATCACCAACTTTTCCACGGGAGCACTGGGGAGTCGTTTAGCTTCGGCGCTGGCTGAGGCTGGGCATGAGGTGATTTGTCTGAAGGGGGTAGCGTCGACCACCTTGGAGAGGGTGTCGCAGGCGGAGACTATTCCATTTACGACGAACGCCGATTTGCTTGAGCGACTGGAAGAGCTTGGGCAAACGAGGTCGGTGGGGGCGATTTTCCACGCGGCGGCCTTGGCTGATTTCAGGGTGCACTGGGAAGGTGTGGGGCGGAGAAAAATCTCCAGTCGGGAGGGACCGATTACCTTGACCCTCGTGCCCGCGGAGAAGGTGATGGGGAAGCTTCGGGGATACTTTCCGCAGGCCAAGTTGATTGGGTGGAAGTATGAATTGGATGGGGGGATGGAGGAGTTATTGGAGAAGGGCGAACGGCAAATGGTGGAGAATCACACTGATTATTGTATCCTTAATGGAGCGGCATACGGAGAGGGATTTGGAGTGCAAGAGAGAGGGAAGGCACTCATTCATTGTGTTAATCCTCAGGCACTTTGCGGATGGGCGAAAGAGTTGGTTGTGGGCATCGGAAAGGAAGCGGAGATCGTCCGCCCTCTGGGCGGCTAGCTTCGAGCGGCCAGAAATCGGAAGATTTGTTCGGCGAGTTTTTTGCCGATTCCCGTGGTGCCTTCGATGGCTTCTTGGCTGGCAGTGCGGAGCCGAGTGACGCTCCCAAATTTTTCCAAGAGAACCTTCTTTTTGGGGTCGGTCATTCCGGGGCAATCGTCGAGCAGACTCTCGGCGATGCGGCGCTTCATGAGAAGTTGATGGTAGCCATTGGCAAAGCGATGTGCCTCATCGCGAATGCGTTGGAGCATTTTCAAGGCGCCACAATCGTGAGAGAGGATGAGGGGCAGGGGATTATTTGGGCGATAAATTTCCTCGAATTCCTTGGCTAACCCGATGATGGGGAGATCGTTTAAACCGAGGCGTTGGAGTTCGTGACAGGCGGAAGATAGTTGGCCTTTTCCGCCGTCGACGATCACGAGTTGGGGAAGTCTGGGGATGCCTCGGTTCTCTGGCTCTTCGGCGACGCGGGCGACGGCATCGCGGAGTTTTTCTTGAGAGTAGTCTGGCGAATAATCGACGTGCGACTCTGTGGGATCGGCGACCAGAGGTGCGCGAGCGCTGATGGAGGCGGCTTCGAGTAAGACGCGGGAATAGCGTCGGCGAACCACCTCGGCCATGCTGGCGAAGTCGTCTTGGCCGGCGACGGTGCGGATCCGATAGCGGCGGTAGAGGTGGTTGGCGGGTTTCCCGTCGATGAAGCAAACCATACTGGCGACGATGTGAGTGCTACTGATGTTGGAAATATCGAAGCATTCCATGCGGCGCGGCGGAGCATCGAGGAGGAGGATTTCGCCGAGGGCCGCGAGGTCGATGAGGGGATTAATCGTGCTGGTGACGCCGAGGCGGTGGCGTTGGTCGCGGTTGTAGCGAGCCATTGGTTTGGTCGTCTTTCGCAAGTCATCGAGCATGTTGCGGATTTCGGCGGCCTTTTCGAAGTCGAGGGCAGTAGCGGCTTTGCGCATTTCGGCGTCGAGGGTGTCGAGAAGATCTTTGGATTGTCCGTCGAGGAATTCGCAGGCTTGGTCGATGCGCTGGCGATATTCGGCGGCGGTTAAGTCGGCGAGTTTCATGGGGACTTGGTAGGTCGAAGACTTGAGTTCGCGTTCCGTGGGCGTGCCTCGGCCGAAGGTTAAGACGCCAAATTTTTTCCGCATGAAGGCGATAGTTTGGCGAAGGGCACCGGAGTGGGCGAAGGGGCCGAAGTAGCGAGCTTGATCCTCTTTTTTAAAACGAGAAAGGCGGAAGCGTGGCCATTCTTCGAGCAGATCGACTTTGACGAGGAGGAAGCGTTTGTCGTCGCGGAAACTGACATTGTAGCGGGGGCGGAATTCTTTAATGAGGCGACCTTCGAGAAGGAGAGCCTCGGGTTCGCTACCGGCGATGTGCCATTCAAAATCCCAGATGCTTTCGAGGAGGGCGCGGGTTTTGATATCGGCGCGCATCGCGCGACTGGGCATGAAATACTGGCTGACGCGTTTGCGGAGATCGCGAGCTTTGCCGACATAAATGACGCGATGGAAGCGATCGCGCATTAAGTAGACGCCGGGTTTGTGGGGGACATCGCGGAGTTTTATTTTGGGGTCAGCTTTTTCGGGTGGTGGCATGAAGAGCAGAGAGCCGAGAAGAAAGGGTGAGTGATTTGAAGGGGTGAAAGGTGGGGTTTATTTGTCGGGTTGGGAAAGGAGATCGGCGATGAGCGCGGTCCAACCTGTTTGATGAGAAGCACCTAAGCCGCGGCCGGTTTCGCCGCAGAAGTGTTCGTGGAAGAGAACGTGATCACGCCAATGGGGATCGTTGGCGTAGTGGGGATGGTCAGCGAAACAGGGGCGGGCGCCGGTTTGATCAGGAAGGAAAAGCAGGCTGACTCGGTGGGTTAATTGATCGGCGATTTGGGAGAGATTCATGAGGACGCCCGAGCGGGTGGGGAACTCTAATTGGAAGGAGTCGCCGTAGAAGTCGTGGTAGCGTCTGAGGGCTTCGATGAGGAGATAGTTCATGGGGAGCCAGACGGGGCCGCGCCAGTTGGAGTTTCCTCCGAACATGGCACCTTGGGATTCGGCGGGTTCGTAGCTGATGGAGTAGTCGACTCCCCCGATGGGCAGATGATAGGGGGCGTGGCCATAGACTTGGGAAAGCGACCGGATGCCGAAGGGGGAGAGGAATTCTTTTTCGTCGAAGACTCTGGGTAAGATGCGAACGAGGCGCTTGAGTTTTGGGATGGCGAGCATGCGGCGGACGGAAACGGAGGTGGAAGTCCGCTTTTTCACGTAGGAGATATTGGTGGCGAGATCGGGACGATTTTTGACGAACCACTTGAGGCGTTTTTGGAAATTGGGGAGTCGTTCGATGTCTTTTTGGTCGATAATTTCGACGCCGAAAAGAGGGAGGAGACCGACCATGGATCGGACCTTGAGGGGGATGGCGTCGTGGCCTTCGATGAGAAGTTGATCGTAATAGAAGCCATCGAGTTCATCCCACAAGCCGCCATTGCCCATCGAGTTCATGGCGGTGAGGATTTGGGCGGTATGCTCGAGGAACTTGGAGGCGATGTCATCGTATTGGGGTTTTTCTTTGGCGAGTTCGAGAGCGATTCCGAGCATCGTCGAGCAGTAAAAAGCCATCCAAGCGGTGCCATCGGCTTGGGCGAGGGATTGGCCAGTGGGCAGGGGTTTAGAGCGATCGAAGAGGCCGATATTATCTAAGCCGAGAAATCCTCCAGCGAAGAGGTGATTGCCTTGGGGATCCTTGCGATTGACCCACCAAGTAAAATTGATGAGGAGCTTTTGGAAAGCGCGTTCGAGGAAAAGGACATCGGGAGTTCCGGACTCGGCATCGATTTGATAGACGCGGAGACAGGCGTAGGCGTGGACGGGAGGATTGACATCATGGAGGTTCCATTCGTAGGCGGGGATGGCGCCACTGGGGTGCATAAACCACTCTCGGAGAAAGAGGAGGAGCTGTTCTTTGGCAAAATGGGGATCGACCCTTGCCATGGGGATCATGTGAAAAGCTAAGTCCCAGGAGGCATACCAAGGATATTCCCACTTATCGGGAACGGAGATGACGTCGTCGTTGTGGAGGTGCTTCCAGTCTTGGTTGCGGATGGGATTGGGGGAGGGAGATCGGGGAGATTTAGCATCCCCGGCTAACCAATCTTTGACGACATAATGATAGAATTGTTTGGACCATAGTAGCCCTGCGTAGGTTTGGCGGAGGACATTTTGGCGTTCGGACGAGAGGCCTGGTGGATATTTGGTTTGGAAAAAGGCGTCGGCTTCTGCGCGGCGAGTGGCGAAAATTTGATCGAAATCCTCGAAGGGTTTTTCGGGCCAATCGTTGAGGGGAGCGAGGCGCAACTGGATCACCCTCTGGCCGCCTGGGGGAATATCGAGGATCAAGTGGGGGGCGACTTTGGTGCCAACGCCGTGGGGATTGAGCGCGTCTACTTTGCCGTGGATGATGGCTTCGTGGAAGGCGTCTTTGAGATAAGGGGAGTGGTTGGGTGTCTTAAAAATCCGCTCGTGGTTGGTCTCATTTTCGGTGAAGAGCCAGGGGGCGTCGGTGGAGGTGGCGAGGCGAAAATCGCCGAGGGCAGGATGGGAGGCGATGACCGAGCGGGGGTCATGGGGAGTGCGCCGGATTTGCGGTCGGGCGGATTCGGTTGAGTGATTCCACGACCAAGTGTTTCTGAACCAGAGTGTGGGGAGGAGATGGAGGCGAGCGGAGTCTGGTCCGCGGTTGGCGAGGGTTATGCGGATGAGAATATCGTCTGGGCTGGCTTTGGCGTATTCGGCGATGACATCGAAGTAGCGGGATTCGGCAAAGACCCCGGTGTCTTCGAGTTCGAATTCGCGATCCATTTTGCCGCGTCGGGCATTTTCTTCGAGGAGTTGGGTGTAGGGGAAAGCGGCTTGGGGGTATTTGTAAAGGGCTCGGAGATAGGAGTGGGTGGGGGTGGAATCGAGATAGTGCCAGACTTCTTTGGCGTCTTCGCCGTGGTTGCCTTCGGGGTTGGTCAGTCCAAAAATTCGTTCTTTGAGAATGGGGTCGCGTTCGTTCCAGAGGGCGAGGGCGAAGCAGAGTCGGGCGTGTCGGTCGGAGATCCCGAGGAGGCCATCTTCGCCCCAGCGATAGGCGCGGCTTCGGGCATTGTCGTGGGAGAAATAGTTCCAGGCATCGCCATCGGGTGAATAATCCTCGCGGACCGTTCCCCATTGGCGCTCGGAAAGGTAGGGGCCCCAGCGTTTCCAGTTGGCTACCCGGCTTTCCTCTTCGGTGAGTCGGCGGTGTTCGGGTGTAGCGCTTTGGGTCATGGAATACCTTAGATGGATTGGGAGTCTTCAGTCAATTAAGGGAGAGTGGAAGGATTGCTCGCCTCGGGGGTTTGGTTGGTTAGGGTGGATGTTTTCGCTTTCAGCTTACGCCGATGAAACTCTCGACCATTACTTCTACACTTGCGCAAATGGGGATGAAACCCACCCGCAGTCTTGGGCAAAATTTTTTGCACGATCAAAACCTTGCGGAGTGGATTGTCGCCCAGCTGGGTTTGAAGTCTGGGGAGATGTGGTTGGAGCTGGGGCCGGGACTTGGGGCCTTGACGGAGTATGCGGTCGCCCGATCGGCGAACGGTTTGTTGATTGAGAAAGACGGGCGGATGGTCACTTTTTTGAAAGAGCAGTTTCCGGGCGTGGAGATTGTGCATGGGGATGCCACGGAGTTTGATTTGCGGGGGTTGTTTAGTCGGGGACCCGTGAAGGTTTTAGGGAATTTGCCTTACTACGTTTCGAGCCAGATTCTCTTTCAGTTTACCGCCGAGCCGAGTCCCGTCAGCCTGTTGATCTTTACTTTACAGAAAGAATTGGCCGAGCGTTTGGCGGCGGGACCGCGGACGAAGGCGTATGGGGCCCTGACATTATTGATCGGTCGGCGGTGGAAGGTGAAGTATCTGCGGACCCTGCCGGGTTCCGTCTTTCATCCCGCACCGAATGTGGATTCGGCGATTGTGTTGATGACGCCGAGGCCGGTGGGGGAGGTTGAGGAGTGCGATGGGGCGCGCTTCCGGAGTTTGGTGAAGCAAGGATTTGCGCAGCGTCGGAAGCAGCTTCGGAAGAACCTTGCGGATCAAGGGTTTGATTGGGGGGCGCTTTGTTTGGCGCTGGGGGTGGAGGAGACGACGAGGGCGGAAGAGCTTTCATTGGAGCAGTGGATTGCGTTGACGAACTTTGCGACCCAGACCGTTCCGCAGGCTGGGGGAGTGGGGGCGCAGGATGTGCATGGGGAAATCTTTGATGTCGTGGATGAGGAGGATCGGGTGACGGGGCAGACGACGCGCTTTAATGTGCACGCGCAAAAGCTGAGGCATCGGGCGGTGCATATTTTTGTTTTTAATGGGCGAGGCGATCTGTTTTTGCAGAAGCGATCGCGATGGAAAGACAAGCACCCTGGGCAATGGGATTCGAGTGCGGCGGGCCATGTGGGAGCTGGGGAAGACTATGCGGGGACAGCCACGCGGGAGATTGTGGAGGAGCTTGGGGTGGAGACGGAGTTGACGGAGATGGGGGCGCTTTCGGCGAGTCCGGAAACGGGCTGGGAGTTTGTCCGAATCTATCGTGGGGAGCATGAAGGCCCGTTTCGGCTGCCGCCTGCGGAGATTGAGAGTGGGGCATTTTTCACTCGGGAACAGATTGCGGAGTGGATTGAGAAGCGGCCTGGGGACTTTGCGCCGGGCTTTTTAGCGTGCTGGCGGGCGATGGAAAATCTCCGCTGAGGAGAAGGGGAAAGGCTTAGATTTCCA
>Ga0194055_10001571_pt1 | contig 18614 bp, 20 predicted proteins | sample SepL449m_MetaG_FD_155482 | JGI IMG/M metagenome (GOLD analysis project Ga0194055, IMG submission 155482) | Anoxic zone freshwater microbial communities from boreal shield lake in IISD Experimental Lakes Area, Ontario, Canada - Sep2016-L442-9m | ecosystem: Environmental > Aquatic > Freshwater >...
CTATTGCAACTAGCCCGGTGTCGCCAACTAATGTGTTCGAGTTAGATTCTAGTCCGCGTAGAAATCGTCGTAACAGCCCAAGATGGGCTATTGTTTTCCCGTCAACTGTGCCTACGATTCTGACTTCGGGTCGTGCGGCATACCAACTTCTAGTGCCACTATATACATTTGAATGATCAGGAAACGCCCTAGAAAGTAGACTTGCATAAGATTCGTGATCTTCTTTCCGAATCTCATCTTCCCATTTTGTAGTCCATTCTATATTGATACTACCTATCATGTATCTAACATATCAAAAACAAGGATGATTTACTATTGTTTAAGCATAAGCGTATTGGAGGTTTATCCGGCTGTCAGAATGACGGCAGGGGCCAGCGGGAACGCTATTGCAACTATTCTTTAAGAAAGAAGCTCAACTAATCCCATCTTTATTTGTTTAACTTGATTTTGTTTTCTAGTGTCTGCTTCGGCGGCATATTCTTCGCTCATGTTGTTGTGTTCTTCAACGAGATTGTCGCCAACATAAAGCGAGGCAGCAGACGGTACATTGAAGTGTTGTGAAACTGCAAAAACTGTCGATGCTTCCATTTCAACGCCAAAGTAGCCATCTCTAGTCCATTTTTTTACATCGTCTAAAGTCTCGCCTATCATTGCTTGGCAAGTTACCATTGGGCCGTTCCAGACCTTTGAGCCATCTTCCTTTAATGCTTTTGTGATTCTTTCACTAAGTCCTGCATTGGGACTATGTATGTTGCTTTCTCTGTTGTAGATTTTTGCTGAACTTTCCTCGCTGAAACTATTCGTGGGGACTATAAAATCACCCTGCATGATGCCAGGCTTTAGCCCACCACAAGAACCCAGTAATATGTTCTTTTTTGACCCAAACAAACAGGCCCAATGCAAATATTCACTTAACCAAGCCCCACCATAGCCTATTGCAAACCAGATAGTCTTATCGCCAATTTTTAATTCTTTCGCAAACCTAAGAAATTCGTGCGGCAACTCGTTGATTTCTGCTTCAAGACCGAGGTTTTGAATCGCCTCTTTAAGCTGTGATAGCACTCTTTGTTCGTAAAGGGTACCGTAGCAAAGCATTGCATCAACTTTATAATTGGCTGGGAACCCTAGGTGTGCACGGTATTGGTCTGCAGAAATACTTCTATACATTGTATAATTGTATCAAATACCAAAGGGTATTAGAATAACAGATACAAATTAGGGTTGAAAAACAGAGGTGTCTGCTTCGGAACTAAATCGTATCTGTTATGTATCTTTGGAGGGCCAGCGGGGAAGCTACCGCAACTATAATTAGGGCTTCTTTGACTTTAAAGCCAACCAGTCCGGGACTTCAATAAAGCTGATTTCTTCCCAACTATCAATCTCTTCCTCTGTGACATCATAAATTGCTTGGTACGCAGTCTCCACGCTACCGTGGAGAGCATCCGAAAAGTCTAGGCCAAGCTTTATTGCTACGCTTTTTAACTCTTTTTCATTTTTTGCTTCAATTTCTACAAAACTAGGTATCCAGGGCCAAGTGTCTAGTTCTATTTCTGTGCTTCCAAGTTTCCAGCTTTCGCGCTTTGTTTCTTGAAATGACTTTGATTCCATACCGATTGATTCAAGAAAGCTACAGGTCGCATCAAAATTTTCTACAACTACATTTACTTCTTTAGTACCGTGAACAGTTCTATCGTTTAGCTGCTTGTAGCTTAGAGTGATTTTATCTCCTTCGTTTCGAACCCTAACCCAACCACCGATTTTATAGAGCCTTTTATCTGGGTAGTCATAAACCTTACGGGTCATGAGCCTTTCTTCGGCAATAAGTTTTGCACCAATACTCAGTAGTAGCTTTCTCATTGACACTAAATTTATATCAAGCCATTTTGCTTCAATTTCAGTCTTCATTTGTCTAAGTATATCAAAAAAACAGAGGCAAATCACATAAGACCACCAAACAAAAAACTCCCAAAAAGGGAGTTCTTTGTTTGGAGGGCCCAGTGAGACTCGAACTCACGACATGCTGCTTAAAAGGCAGCCGCTCTAACCAACTGAGCTATGGGCCCTCGTCGAACTATTGCTTAAGTTTACGTAAAATTAGTATAAACTAATTTACTTCAACTATCGCAACAGTTCTCCTCTCGATGCTACAAACAGACTTTAAGGTCTTGGTTTGTTCCATCGTGGAAGAAAAAATACTAGGAATTGTGCACTTAAAGCTTAGGTATCTGCTAGAAATCCACAGATTTCTAGCCTGCTCCACCGCTTTATTTCTCCTCTCGATGTAACAAACAGACTTTAAGGTCTTGGTTTGTTCCATCGTAAAAGAGAAAATCTCAGAATTTCGCCGGGGAACTACTTACAATCTACGCATAATTTTAACAAATTCTGCTCCGATTTCCGTAGCTTGTCTTCCTCTCGATGTAACAAACAGACTTCGGAGGTCTTGGTTTGTTCCATCGTGGAAGAAAAAAAGGAGGGCTTAGGTTTTGTATAGATTTTAAGGTATTTTGTATCTTTGAACCCCAATATTATAAGCTTTCGAACCTGAAAAATCAAACCTAATGGCCGAACTTTTGTATGGCACCACTTAGTAGTATGTAGGCTTTATAGATTTGTTCAAAATTAGATTCTCTTCCGGGCTGAACTCTAAGAGGGGAGGCTAGTTCGATCTGAGCAATAGGCAGCACTAATCCAGATTCAGTAGCTTCTTGTTGCATATGACTACGGGTCGTGTAGGGCTTGGCAGCTTTAAAACTAGTACGCAAGGGCACACCATTCTTAGTTTTGGGGGCACCCTCTGACAAAGACATGTACCAAGGGTTGATATCTACCTTTAAATCCAAATCTCTTGCCTCGTCACTTAGCCACTCGGCAAACTCCTGACTTTCTTCGGTGGGCTCATCGCCAATCCCAATAGCAATATCGCTGTTTCGGCCCGATTCCAGCTGCGCCGGTGTAATAAATTTGTTTGAACCTATGCCGTGAATCGAAAGTGCCAGCTTGGCCCCCTTTTGAACAATTATTAAACCAGCTTCTTCCTTAATCGCATGTTCACCTTCGTAATTCGCATCAGAAGTTTGTCTGCCGAGGGGAACAATGGCAAAGGTGCCGTGGTCGGTCGCCAGCACACTAACAAGACCTCCCGTACCCCAATCGGCCTCTTTGGGCTCTGCTTTTCTTATTTGTTCGGTTGCATGCTCGGCTGTTAGTAATACCGGCAAGTCGCCCTCGGTTATTCTTAGCTCATTTTCGGTTACGGCCGAACCTTCCCGGTAGCCCTCTTCGGTAGCAGTTGGGCTAAAGGCTCTTTCGGCTGCTTCGATTCGCTCGGTTATTTCTTGGGCCTTTGTTTCTGGAAGCGAGACTAATCCGATACTGATTTGTCGATTTTGCATATCAAGATCATAAGCAAGATCATCGAAGTATCTAAGAGCTTCATCGAAAATTATTTCGGCCTCTCTTTTTAATCTCTCATGATGTTTATCGACTTCTTTTTCATCTGTAGATTCGATCTGTTTTGAATTATCAGCCAATGAAGCTTCTACAAATTTCTTTTTTTCAGAATCATATTCTTGTACGCTGCTGTTTATTTCCATAGATAAATTATAACAGTATGTTTGGTTTTAAAAAGCTTAAGCCGGTATCCTAGTGGTATGCGTCGCCCAAGCTTAATTATAATATGTTGCCTGGGTTTTATGGCAGGCCTGCTATTGGGTTATAATTTTATCTTTCAACCTAACGGTTTTTGGCTACTATTTGTAGCTATCGGAATCACCTCATGCTTCCTATTATCTGCCAAATTAAAGATAGTGCCACTACTTTTGGTCTGTGTGATTTGCGGATTGGCCTACACAACGAGCTATATCAATACCCAGGCCGAGCAATCAGCATCGCGCGATGTCTACCGTAAGACCGTTGTAGTTGGTACGGTGAGGGGCGATCCGTATTGGGACAAAGACAGAAACTATGTTTTTTCGCTTGCAGATGTGGCTATCGATGGCCAAGCCAAAAGTTCAGAAATAAGAATTAAAACTTTTTCTTCGGCCGTCAAAGAAGGGTATCGAGTAAGAGTAGAAGGCAAGGTATTTCCGATATTAGCCAAGCCCAAATACCAAATCAGCTACGGCACCGTTGAAATAATTAATTTTGATCAGCCGCTAATAATTAAAATCAAACAGGCATTTTATGGCGGTTCCGACAAAGCCCTCAGCCCTGACGCCGCCGCTTTCATGAAAGGTATTTTGGTTGGCGCCCGCACCTCGCTAGCTCAACCGCTGCAGGATACACTCAATGCCGTGGGTCTTTCGCATGTTGTGGCAGTATCGGGCTACAACCTTACTATTCTTGTTGTTTTGCTCGCTAGGATTCTGAAAAAACGTTGGCTATGGGGCAGTTTGGTTATATCGCTATTATTAGTCTGGTCCTTTACACTGCTAACTGGCATGTCGGCTTCGATTTTGCGCGCTGCAATTATGGCTACTGTATTTTTGGCAGCAGGTTATTATGGAAAACGGGTTAGTGTGTTTGTATGCATTAGTCTGACGGCAGTCGCCACACTGCTCATTAACCCAACCCTAGCCATCGAAGATATCGGCTGGCAGCTATCGTTTTTATCGCTCACGGGCATAGTTGTATTGTCGCCAATCATCAGGCTCATACTGCCCAAGAAAACCAAAATAGTCAGTGAGCTTTTAGCGATTACACTGGCGGCGCAAATCGCCACAATACCTTACTTACTTTACTTATTTGGTGGCTATTCTGTCGTGGCAGTGGTTGCCAATGTTGCATTGATGCCATTAATTCCACTGCTTATGCTTGCTGGTTTTATACTGTCTATTGTTGGCATAATAGCACCCAACCATGCGTACCTACTTGGAGGCCCCGTCAATAAGGGCGTGGAGCTGATATTTGGATTCCTAGGATATCTCAAGGCGCAGTCTAGCTTCCAGATGGCCATCCACCCCGATATAGCGAGTCTGGCATTTTGGTATAGCTGTCTGGTGGTACTAGCGCTAATTACATATAACAAAAATCGTGATAGCGAGCTGTTGCCTTTTCAAAAGTCCGAACAATTGGTAAGATAGCAGTATTCTATATCTGTAAAAAAAGGAAACCAAAGACATGTCAGGACACAGTAAGTGGGCCTCCATAAAGCATAAAAAAGGTGCAACCGATGCCAAGCGCGGCAAAGTATTCACTAAAATGGCAGCCGAAATTGCCGTGGCAGCCCAGAGCGGTGCAGACCCTGCAATGAATTTCAAATTACGGCTCGCAATCCAAAAAGCCAAGGCGGCTAATGTTCCAGCCGGCAATATTGAGCGTGCCATTGCCAAAGGGAGCGGCCAAGCTGGAGGCGCAAAACTCGAAGAGTTATTGTACGAAGGTTACGGACCAGCCGGGGTGGCAATTATGGTTAAAGCGCTAAGTGATAATCATAACCGCACCGGCCCAGATGTTAAATCGACCTTCACTAAGCACGGCGGCAATCTTGGCTCGCAGGGCTCAGTGGCTTATATGTTTGAGCAAAAAGGCGTAATTGTTTGCAAGCCAAATATCGACAACGACAGTGCAGAACTCAGCGCAATCGATGCCGGCGCCGATGATATCGACGATAGTGGCGATCAGCTCGTGGTACTAACTTCGCCAGGCAAGCTCGAGGCGGTGCGTGATGCAATTGGCGAAGACAATGTCGAGAGTGCCGAAGTACAGCAAACACCCAGCCAGAGCGTGGTGGTCGATGACGAGTCTAAGGCCAAGACTCTATTAAACCTGATAGACTCACTCGAGGATCTAGACGATGTAGTTGAGGTCACGGGCAATTTTGACATTCCCGAAGAAGTTATGAGTACGCTGGAATAATGCTAGACACTATCCTAAAAACCATTCGTGAAGCTGCAGAGAGTCAGGTCTTTGTACATGCGCTTTGGGTAGAAGGGTCGGTTGCGCAAGGCGAGAGTGATGAGTACTCGGACCTCGATGTCTGGCTAGAGGTCGACCCAGACAAGGTAGATGAAACTTACAAAGTAGTCAAAAATGCTCTGGCAACGATTGGTCCGATCAACCTAGAGTACGAAGTCCATAAAGATAACGATCAGCGACACATTATTTATCATATTGAAGGTACATCGGAATTTCTAACTATAGATGTAAATGTCCAGCCATTTCCAGGTACTAGTGGCTTTGATGAGGGCGTAGATATTATTAATATAATCTTCAATAAAGACGCAAAGTTCAAGTTTTATAAATCGGAACCCAAAGTTTTTAACGAGAAAGCAAGCAAGCAAAGAATGCTCGACTATTACCGAGCGATGCGGCCTAATGTTCTCAAGAACATTCGGCGTAATAAGCCAATCGAGGCTAAGATTTATTATGACAACATAGTAGAAATGGCCATCAAATACTTGCGTCGAAAAAACCAACTTGATGCTAAACTTTCGTATAATCACAAGCACTTGCATCGAGATTTACCAGATCAAGCGCAAAAGTTTGAGTATTTTATCTTTGTTCAGCCAGGTGAGTTAGAGGCCAAACTTGGCGAGCTGGCTGAGTGGTTGAAGAATTTATGAAGATACTCGGCATAGATCCCGGAACTGCTACCACTGGTTTTGGTCTAATATCTAAAAATGGAGCAAAACTCACGCTATTAGATTGCGGTATAGTATCGACACCAAAAACCCTCGATATGCCCAAGCGACTAACCATACTCTTTGATGACCTAACCGAGATAATAAGGCACCATAAACCAGACTCCGTGGCCGTCGAAAAATTATTTTTTACAAGTAATATCACGACTGCAATGTCCGTTAGTCAGGCTCGCGGGATAATCTTGCTGGTGGCGGCCCAGCAAAACATCCCTATCGCCGAATACACTCCTCTACAAGTCAAAATGTCGGCCACCGGCTACGGCAAGGCCACAAAGAAGCAGGTACAGGAGATGGTCAAAAAAATACTCAAACTCAACACCACACCGAAGCCTGATGACGCAGCCGATGCACTAGCAATAGCGATTTGCCATAGCGCCAACTCTATCTACGGTAAATAATTGTTCGGCATTTGTTTATTCTGCTGTTATAATTAAATCTATGATAGCAAGAATCAATGGTGTGATTGCCGAAAAAACCCCTAACGGCGTAATTGTCGACCTGGTTGGCATTGGCTACGATATTGTTGTGCCACTCAACTATCTCGTGACTTTGTCGGCTGGAGATAAAGCAGTATTTTACATAGCCGAAAACATCAAAGAAGACGAATATACGCTATTCGGATTTCCCGACCAGCCAAGCCGAACCCTGTACTATAAGCTAACCAGCGTCAATGGAGTGGGGCCTAAGGCTGCTATTTCGATTCTTTCAACGTATAAATCTGATGAAGTGCAAAACGCCATATTAAAGGATGATGTTAGTATTTTTAGTAGCGTATCTGGCATCGGCAAAAAGACGGCTCAGCGTATAATACTAGAGCTAAAGGGCAAACTGGTTGATGTTAGTATTGATACCGATAACGAATCCGACCAAGCCTTCCTGGCGCTTATTAGTCTGGGCTACAGTGCACGTGATGCCAAGCTAGCTCTTAAGGGGGTAGATGAAAGTCTTTCTACTCAAGAGCGCATTAAGCTGGGCCTAAAAGGAGCTAGCAAATGATTGAGCGCCAAGATGACATTATTACACCAGAAGACATTATAGAAAAAGAACCCCAGGAAGCTGTTTTTGAGAAGTCGTTGCGTCCAGCAGACTTCAATCAGTATATAGGGCAAGAACAAATCAAAAAGGCCCTGAAGGTTGCCATTGAAGCTACTAAAAAGCGCAACGAACCGCTTGATCATATCTTGCTTTATGGCCCACCCGGATTAGGCAAAACCACGCTCGCTCATGTGATAGCAAATGAGCTCAAGGGTAACCTCAAAGTTACTAGTGGACCAGCAGTAGAGAAGGCCGCCGACCTAGCCTCTTTGCTTACCAGCCTAGAGGACGGCGATATATTATTCATCGACGAAATACATCGCCTACCTAGAGGAGTTGAAGAAATTTTGTATTCAGCTATGGAGGACTATGTTATAGATATTATCCTTGGCAAAGGTCCTTCTGCTCAAAGCTTAAGGTTAGATTTACCGAAGTTCACACTAATCGGTGCTACCACCAGATTTGGTGCGCTGTCATCGCCTCTGCGAGACAGATTCGGTATCGTAAATCGCCTAGACTATTACAAGGAAGAAGAGATAGAACGAATCTTGGCTCGCTCTGCAAATCTTTTGGGAATCGAGCTCCAAAAAAACTCTCTCGAGCAGATGTCTAAACGCTCTCGCCTGACACCAAGAATTGCTAATCGACTACTTAAGCGTGTGCGCGATTGGGCTCAGGTTCATGGTGATGATACTATTAACCAAGAAGCCCTCGAAGCTACGTTGGCAATTCTAGAAATTGATGACAAGGGTTTAGACGCTTCAGATAGACGTGTGCTGGACGCAATTATTAGCAAGTATTCGGGTGGTCCAGTCGGAGTTAGCGCAATCGCTGCCGCTACTGGCGAAGAACGCCAGACTATCGAAGATGTTTATGAGCCATTCCTTATTCAGCTTGGTTTCTTGGAGCGCACCAGCCGTGGGCGCAAGGTTACGGACAGCGGATATTTGCATCTTGGCGTACAGCCACCAGAGTCATCCCAGCAAAGTAGCCTGTTATAGTAGTTATAAATAGGCTAAAATAAACCAATGGAAGAAAACGAACTAAAAAGCTATCCCGGACAGACTGAAGGTGAGATAACCCAGGCCATTATTTACAAGCACTTCATGGCCGTGGCTCCAATTTTTATCGCTATGTTTATAGTGGCCTTAGCGGCTGTTGCAGCAGCAGTTTTATATAACCAATACAGCTCATCGTTGCCAGACGGCAATCCATACTCTGGCCTGATTTCAATTGCTGGATTTTTGGTTTTCGCTACTATCGTATTACTCTGTATTGCTACATTTTGGATCTGGAGAAGAAATAAAATAGTGATTACCAACCAACATATTGTTGATATCGATCAGATCGGCTTATTTAATCGAAAAGTCGCAACACTGAGGTTAGAAGAGATTCAAGACATTAGCGCATCAGTTAGAGGGCCAATGCAGATAGTTCTAAAATACGGCACAATTATAATCCAAACGGCGGGTGAGCGCGAAAACTTTGTGTTCGATTTCGTACCCAATCCTTACGAATTAGAGCACTATATTATAGAGAACCGCAAAAAATTCGGTTCAAAAAATACTGGCTTAAAGAAATAAATAATTTACCATTTGTTGCTGCTAGTTGGTGCTGCTAAGTTGGTAGATGCCCCTGGACGGGTCGCTTCCGAGACCCTTCAGATCTTTATCATTCTTATTTTCAAGGGTTGCCTGCAATACAAAGCTGCTAGGCGGGTTACCGGTAACTATATAAATATATTCAGCCCCTGTTTTGGGATCTTTGGGTATCTTTTTGATAAAAGGGGTGGCGCCAGACTCTAGAGCAGACAGTTTTGCAGGGTAGGTGCCACTTTCGTTATAGTAGTTTTCTAGTGCCGCTTTAATAACCCTGAGATCAGACTTGCGTGAAGCGTCGCGGGCTCTAGATGGTCCGCTAACTAGACCAGGGATAATAAGTACTGCAAAAAACCCTACTACAATCACAACCACAACCACATCTAAGATTGTAAAGCCGGGTTTTTTGGTATTGAAGTTTTTGAATAAAGAAAACATATATCTGTAGGTTATTGTATAACCCTTATGATTTGTAGGTCAATAGCAGTTTCATTTATGTCATGCTTTACATTTGAATACTATGTCTATACACTGCCGTCATGAAAAAGCCTCTTCTTGCGCTGATAGTTCTCATGTCGGTAATTGTGCTTACTGCACTACCGGTCCGTGCGGCAGTTAAGAGTGTTCTTATTACAGAAGTCCAGACCGGCGGATTAAGCTCGGCAGGCGAAGAGTTCGTCGAAATACAAAATACTACAACAGCTGATATCGATATCTCAGGCTGGACACTATACTACAAGTCTGCCACCGGAACTACTTGGTCTAAAAAAGCTACAGTACCAAATGGACTTCTGGCTGCGGGGAAGTTTTGGGTCTTCGCATCCAACCTAGCCGGCAATACCATCTATTCGAGTGGGTTATCGCAAACTGGTGGTAACATCCAGTTGCGTGATAAACAGGCCGCAGTAGTAGATCAATTTGGTTGGGGTATCGGCAACGCTTCACTTGGCAAACCAGCCAGTCCTTCTGAGCCGGGTCAAAGCATGTATCGAATTTATAGCTTTGATTTACTAAAAATGCTAAATACCGATGATAATTTTGTAGATTTCGATCTGACTGTCTCGCCAACAGCTGGAAGTATACCAAAAGTAGACGTCATACAGGATGACCCAGAGGTCGCGACCTACCCAGCTCTAGAATTAAGCGAGCTACTGCCTGACCCAGCTAGCCCATTAACAGATAGCACAGATGAGTACATAGAAATATATAACCCCACTGCGAACCTGGTTGATTTGTCTGGCTGGAAATTGCGCGATGAATCGGGCGATGAGTACTTGATAAAAAATATGCAGATCGATTCTCTCGCTCATCTTGCGATATACGTTACAGATTCTAAAATAACCCTCAATAATACTGGCGATAGTGTAGTCCTAATAGACCCTAACGGCAAGGTAGTAGACGAGTCTGCCAATTACGGCAATGCAGAGGTTGGATTAAGCTGGATCAAAATAGCCGGAGAATGGCAATGGGCTGAGGTATCGACCCCAGGTGAAATTAACTCGACAGTCTTTGTCGAGTCTAGTACCAGCCCTTCTGCAGCAGTAAAAAATGTTAAGAAAGCTGCCGTCAAAAAAGCAGCTACTAAGACAACACCCAAGGTGGCAGCAACCAAGACAACAAAGGCCAAGGCTGCTTCCGCTTCATCAGGTAAAAAATCTGACGGCACCGGAATCGACTCCCAGCAATCTCAATCGCAGGGATCAAAATGGTGGTCCTGGTTGCTTGTATCGGCAGGAATCGCTACCATAGGTTATGGAATATATGAATACCGAACAGAAATTAACCTATTCTTCAAAAAGCTTGGATCATACTTTAGATCTAGGCCTAAAGTTGGCTAAACTTTGTAGCCCGCCGTTTCTTATTGAATTAGTCGGCGACTTGGGTGGTGGTAAGACTGCGCTGGTAAAGGCTATTGCCAAAGGTTTGGGCATAACCCAAACAGTTACTAGCCCGTCTTATAATATTCATCGTAGCTACAGCTCGTCTGAGGGTACCAAGCTCGAACACTTCGACCTATACCGACTTAATGATGACGAAATAGTCCAAAACGAGCTAATCGACGCTCTAGCCGATGATAAGGCCATAGTATGCGTGGAGTGGGCACAGCACTTTGCGGGGCATAGCTCGGACAACCGCTTAACCATTGAATGCCATTATGAAAGTCCAAGCTCTCGACGCTATGAAATATCTGGATTTGGCAAGGCTGCCCAAACAATAATTTCGGAGCTCAAACGATGATACTGGCGATCCGTAGCGACAAACCCGAAGCAGAGCTATACTTAGTAGATAACAAAAAAATTGTTAAAGAACTCAAATGGCCAGCGCATCGGGAGCTAGCCGATACGCTGCTTGGTAAAATTACCAATCTAATGGACTCGGCAGGTACTGATTTGCAGTCTATCGGTGGCATTATAATTCATACCGGAGAAGGCTCTTTTACTGGCCTGCGTATTGGCACCACAGTTGCCAACGCCCTGGCTTACGGGCTGACAATACCAATCGTCTCGGCAGAATCTGATAAGTGGATAATGCATGGGCTGGAAAAACTAGAAAATCAGCAGTCGGGCAAATATGTTGTGCCAAAGTACAGCAGCGAGCCAAATATTACCAAATCCAAAAAAGCTTCAGCTTGAAGAATTGTTCATTTAGGGGTTTAATAGTATTAGATAATAAAGTATTTAAATTTTGATTTCAATAATTAGTTTTTGCTTACAATTGGGTAAAAACACTACTTAGAAAGGTAGGTGTTTATGTTGTTAATATATGCAATCCTTGCTCTTATGGTAGGCGGGGGAGTTGGCTATGGAGCCAATATAGTAGTTACCAAACAAAAGACCAATGACGCCGATAATAAGGCCAAAAAAATGCTTGATGAAGCCAAAGAGGACGCCAAGAAAAAAGTCCTGGAGGCCAAAGAAGAAGCCATTAAGATAGCCGAGGAATCTAAAAAAGAAGAACGCGAAAGACGCAATAAACTTGATGCATCTGAAAAGCGTGTTGCGGACCGCGAAACACTGCTAGATAACAAGTTTGATCAAATCGAAAAACGCACTGACAATCTTAATCGCAGCGAAAAGGAAATCGAAGCAATCAAGGACGAGATTCGAGCAATAAGAACTCGCCAAGAAGAAAACCTCCAAAAAATTGCTAAACTCAAAAAAGAAGATGCCCAGGCAAAACTCATGGAAATGACGGAGCGCGATATTAAAAATGACTTGGTCGAATATATTGAAAAGCGCAAGCGCGATGCCACCGAAAACGCCGATGAAACCGCTAAAGAGATAATGACAAGCGCTATGGAGCGCTTGGCCACAGGCACCGCCACAGAGCGAACTATTAGTACTGTGGCGATTCCAAGCGACGAAGTTAAGGGCAAAATAATTGGCAAGGAAGGCCGCAATATTCAGGCCCTTGAGAGGCTTACTGGAGTCGAGGTTATTATCGATGAAAGCCCTGGAGTTATTACAATCTCGGGCTTTAATCCAATACGAAGACAGGTCGCCAAAAAAGCTCTCGAGGCACTGATTGCTGACGGTCGGATTCATCCTGCAAAAATTGAAGAAGTGGTAATTAAGGCTCAAAAAGAAATCGATGAAGAAATCAAAAAAGCTGGCGAACAGGCTGCTCGCGAAGCGAAGGTTATGGGTCTCCCTCCAGAAATATCTAATACCATGGGAATGCTAAAGTACCGTACTAGCTATAGCCAGAACGTTTTGCACCATTCTGTCGAGATGGCCCACCTGGCCGCAATGATTGCCGAAGAGATTGGAGCCGATGTACAGGTTTCTCGCACAGCAGCATTTTTGCACGATCTTGGTAAGGCTGTTAGCCATGAAATAGAAGGTAAACACCACCATATTACTGGCGATATGATGCGCAAGGCTGGTTTTGATGAGGCCACTACACATGCCGCCGAGGCACATCACGACGATATAGAAGCCACCACCCCAGAGGCTTTGATTGTTAGAGTCGTCGATGCACTAAGCGGTGGTCGACCTGGTGCCAGAGGTGATAAGCTAGAAAACTATGTAAAGCGAATGACTGAGCTTGAAAATGTCACCAACGCTTTTAGTGGAATCAAAAAGAGTTATGCCATTAGTGCCGGTAGGGAAATCCGAGTGTTTGTTGACCCGGAGGAGATTGATGACCTAACTGCTATTAAGCTAGCTCGAGATATTGCTACCAAAATTGAGGCTACACTCAAATATCCTGGCACCATTAAGGTCAATATTATTCGCGAAACACGCGCTGAGGAGTATGCTAAATAAATGAAAGTTTTATACATTGGTGATATCGTAGCAAAAATCGGCAGACGGGCAGTAGCGCAAGTTTTGCCGAAACTTATCGAAGAGAAGCAAATAGATTTTGTAATTGCACAGGCCGAAAATATGAGTACCGGTAATGGCATTACAGCTAAAGCTATAAAAGAAGTTGAGGATGCTGGAGTAGATTTCTTTACCGGCGGTAACCATAGTTTTAAAAAGCCTGAAGGTGTCGAAATGATGAACCGGCCCAACTCGAATATCATCAGGCCAGCTAATTATCCTGGACGAACGCCAGGCAGGGGATGGCAGATTGCTAAGACGCCTTTTGGTAATATATTGGTAATCAATGTTTTAGGACAAACATTTAATGGCCCTCAGCTCGATCACCCGCTAAAAGTTATCGATGCAATATTAGAAGATAACAAAGACGAAAAGCTGGTTGCCACTATTGTAGATTTTCATGCCGATTTAAGTTCCGAAAAAGTTGCTATCGGCTTTTATCTGGATGGCCGTGTTAGTGCCGTCGTTGGTAGCCATACCCATGTTGCCACGGCCGATGCCAGTGTGTTGCCTGGTGGCACAGCTCGTATTAGTGACGTTGGTATGACTGGTCCTGTAGATTCTGTGCTAGGTGTTAAGAAAGAAATAATTATAGAAAAGTGGCTCAACCAGCTTCCCAATAAGTTCGATTGGCCCAAAGTTGGGATTGTACAATTTAGCTCGGTACTAATAGACATTGGCCCAGATCAAAAAGCCCGCAGTATCGAGCAGATTTTGATTAATACGGAGGTTAGCTAAGGTGATAAAACCTGAACTAGTGCAAGAAATTGCCAACAAAACCAAGTTGTCTAAAAAGAAAATAGAGCTAGTTATTGATACCATGACGGCTGTGATAGGCAAGGAAGTCGGCAAGGGCGATAAAGTACTTATTAGCGGCTTCGGAGCATTTTATTCGGCACATCGAAGGGCACGAAATGGGATTAACCCAATCACTAAAGAGCCAATGCAAATTAAAGATATGCTCCTGCCTAAGTTCAGGGCGGGTGAGCAATTTAAGCGTGCTGTAAAAAATAAAAGATAACACTATAATTTATTTAGCGTAAGCCCTATAATACATCTATGCGATCACCAATTATTGACCAAAAAATCCTTGATTCAATCAAAAAAGCGCGATCTAAAAAATTTGAAGTTTTTATGACGACAGATGATTCGCTCAAGGGCTTCGTGTTGCTAGCCCTGCCTGCCCAAACTAGAAAGCAGATAGTCAAGTCATTGGACAATTCTGATTTGGCTAAAATTTTGACTACCCTAGACCCCGATAAAGCCACAGACATATTGCAGGAGCTGCCAAATCGCAGAGCTAAACATTTGACAGAATCGCTGGATGGCGATGCTAAAGAAAAAGTAGAGTTACTGCTCAGCTTTAATCCCAAGACAGCAGCTGGTCTGATGAATCTAGATTATATAGTAACGCCACCAGGAACACACTTTGAAGATCTGTCGGTAGATATCCAAGAACACGAAAAACGCACTGGAAAATTCCCATCGATATTCGTAATTGACAACGGCAGGCTACTCGGCGAGTTGCCGGGGTCAGTTTTGGCAATGCACAAAGGTAAAGAAAAAATTGATGAGCATATCAAACGAGTACCACATATTAGATATGACAATGATGAACATACTGTTATAGATTCGTTCTTGAAGCATCCACACGACAAGGTAGTAGTGCTTGATGAAAACGAAGATATCATCGGTGTCATCCACTCCGATGATTTGCTGTCCTTGCTCAATAAAAAACGCACCAATGACCTCTATGGCTTAGCTGGTGTTAATCGTGAAGAAAACTCCTCTGACAGCATGTTCGCCAAGGTTAAATTCAGGTGGCTTTGGCTTATTATCAACCTTGGTACTGCATTCATGGCTGCCTCTGTTGTAGGTATGTACGAGGGAACCATATCGAAGTTTACGCTGCTAGCCGTATATATGCCGATCGTGGCCGGTATGGGTGGTAACGCAGCAACTCAGACTCTAGCCGTTACGGTGCGTGGGATTGTGATGAATGAGATTAGTCTTAAAAATTCTTTCAAATACATTGTCCGAGAGATAGGCGCAGGTGTGATCAATGGCCTTATTAACGGCTTTTTGGTCGCTATGGTAGCAGTATTTATTAACAAAAATCCAATGCTAGGGTTGGTCTTGGCGATAGCTATGGTATTTAATTTATTTATTGCTGCTTTTGCCGGCGCTTTGATACCTTTAGTTATGAAAAAACTCGGTAAAGACCCGGCCACATCGGCCACTATATTTATAACTACCTGTACTGATGTCGGTGGCTTCTTTGTATTCTTGAGCCTAGCACAAATGATGTTAAAATAATTAAAAAGGAGACCTTGCAGTGCCAAATGAAGATACAACAGATACTCCGGATAGCCAAGATACTAAGTACGAATCTAGCGAAGGGGATAGCGCTCAGTTGCTAAGCGGAACTGCTGGTTCAAAAAAATCTAACAAGAAGAATCAAAAGTTTTATAAAAAAACATGGTTTTGGCTCACTTTGGCCTTATCTATTGCAGCTGCTGCGTTAGTAATATTTCTTGCTATATTTTTTACTAACCAGAACAGTAATAAACAAGCCGCAATTGATGGCTGGCATTCTATAGCTCAGCAGGCTACTTCGCTGGCGAGTCTTGCTAGCACCATCCAAGACCAAGCAAGTTTCGATAAGTATAATCTAGAGCTTAAAAAGCTGAATAAATCTGTAGCGGACAAAAAGTTTAATACGCAAAAGTTGAAGTACAAGTCACAAGACATCGAAAATTATTCCGAGTTCTTAGATAGCTATGGCAATTACACGCTGGAGTCTTCGCAGTATGCTGATAAAATTATCGATTTTACAGACAGCGAAGCCGATAAGCTCAAAGACTTATCGGTGATAGCTAAAACTGCCTCAGAAAAATTTAAAAATGATGCTAAGTTTTTGAATGAAGCAATGCCGGCCTCGGCTTTTGAAATACAAGCTGCACTTTCCGAATCTAACAAGACCATACTAACAGGCCAGCTTTCTGTGAAGTCTAAACAAGCAGCCGAGCAGGCCCAGACAGCTAAAGAAGTAGCCGACAAAAAGGCAGCTGAGACAACAGCCGGCAATTACCTTAATGCATACTTGGCTGGTAATGCAGCACTTATCCGGCAGTATATGACCGAGGGCTTCCAAAAAGAATATGATTTTAATCAGCTCACTGCAGAATCTCGAACTGTTGTGTACCCGGCTAGCTTTAGGATATTGACCAGCCTAATGGTAGACTCCAGCAGGTACAAGGTTCAGGCCAATGTGCTATTTAAGCAGCGAGATGGTTCAAGCCAGTACACCAACAGTAATGAGCTCAATATTATATATAATACAACTTCTGCTAGCTGGCTAGTAGACAGTATCAAGGAAGGTAGTACCTTTTAGTAACTGATTCTGATCAATTAAAAAAAGCCGAATACTTTCGGCTTTTTTTAATGGGGCGAGTGATGGGGCTTGAACCCACGACCTCCTGGACCACAACCAGGCGCTCTAACCAACTGAGCTACACCCGCCACGGCGTCAGACAACTACTTACAGCCTACACATAATTTTAACAAATTCTGCTTCGGCTTCCGTAGCTTGTCTTCCTTTTCGATGTAAGAACGGCCGTTAAAACATAAGCATATGGTGCCCCCGGCAGGATTCGAACCTACGACCTACGGTTTAGAAAACCGTTGCTCTATCCAGCTGAGCTACAGGGGCCTATATAACTATTATAACGCAGATACAAATTAATCCCGACAGGCGGGATAATTTTTTATGGAGCGGGTAGCGGGAATCAAACCCGCATCACCTGCTTGGAAGGCAGGAGTAATAATCATTATACGATACCCGCATACAGAAGCGGCGCACAATGTGCGCCAACTTACTGGATCAAATTGACAATAAAATATCAATTTGGGATATGAAAAGAAATAAAAAGGTGCAAGGACTATAAATAAGCGCCTACAAGTTAAAAATTATAAACCATTTAGGCTTATTTCGCAACACCCAGCACCCATTCGCTCACTTCATATTTGATTTTCACCTCAGCCAGTGCGATAATATTAACAAGCAATATTAATAAATAATTAAAAGGAGACACGATGAATAAAATATTAAAATATGGTGCAGTTTCGGGTGCGATGGCATCGCTTTTGCCAGTTGTAGCCCATGCCGCAACTGATAGCTACGCAACCACCGATGCAGCTCCAATTGAAGCTGCTACTGGAGGAGCCTTGATAGTGTTTTTTATAGTGTGGGGATTTTTTGTAATTGCCGGCTTTGCACTATTCGTTTTTTGGATTATTATGCTAATAGATGTGTTCAAAAGAACCAACTGGAAGCAAGAAAGCGATAAGACGCTTTGGATTGTGCTCATAATTGTGCTTGGTTGGATCGGTGCAGCAGCGTATTACTTTGCAGTAAAACGCGAGCTCGACGCCAAAAAGCCAGCTGTCAAATAATTTTAATTAATACTATTGCAACAAAAGGGGTCTTCGAGAGGCCTCTTTTGTTATTAGCTAGGTATATCGACAAGACCTAGCAGGATAGCTCAAAATATGATAAAATAATCAGGTTTAGCGCCCTTAGCTCAGCTGGATAGAGCGTCTGGCTTCGGACCAGAAGGCCGGGGGTTCGAATCCCTCAGGGCGCACCATAAGTTTATACTCGAGTAGCCATTGGAGCGATTGCTTGAAGCGATTTTAGAAACCAAGACTAAAGTCTGCTAAAGTAAATCGAGAGAAGAAATAAAGCAGAAACTCATGCGGTTTTTTTCTACGATGGGACAAACCAAGACCTCCGAAGTCTGTTTGTTACATCGAGAGGAGAAATAAAGCGAGAGTGCAGGCTAGAAATCTAATGGATTTCTAGCAGATACCTAAGCTTTATTTGGACGAGGGCCAGTAGCTCAGTTGGTTAGAGCGGCTGCCTCTTAAGCAGCATGTCGCGGGTTCGAATCCCGCCTGGCCCTCCATAGTGTTTGCTTTTTCTACGATGGAACAAACCAAGACCTCCAAAG
>Ga0194055_10001572_pt1 | contig 18613 bp, 17 predicted proteins | sample SepL449m_MetaG_FD_155482 | JGI IMG/M metagenome (GOLD analysis project Ga0194055, IMG submission 155482) | Anoxic zone freshwater microbial communities from boreal shield lake in IISD Experimental Lakes Area, Ontario, Canada - Sep2016-L442-9m | ecosystem: Environmental > Aquatic > Freshwater >...
TTCGCCGACGTTTAGTGCTTTTTCGAGCAAACCCATTGCCCGAAGTGTAGCCGCGCGCGGCGCCCGGCGAGCCTGCTTAAACGGCGCCCTGCGGGTGGCCGTGACGGATTGTGTCGGCGCCCGCCCGGCTGTGGGCGCGCGCCCTGTCACCGCGACGGTTCAGTTGGCGCACAACTTCGTCGGCGATATGACCAATCGCCGCCGCCATGTCGCGCTCGTGAGCTTTGGCGTTGATCGTGCCACCCTTGATGTGGAGGTTCGCTTCAGCCTTCTGGCCGTCAGCAATCTTCGGGTTGTGCTCCTCGGCGAGGATCACCTCGCAGTGGACATGCTCGGGCACACGGCGTTTGATCTTGGCGAAGCGCTTAGCCACGAGCGCGCGCAGCTCTCCATTGATCTCGATATTGGTCCCGGTCAGGTCGATACGCATAGGGAGTCCTTTTTCGTGATGGAGTTATTTCAAATGTACCACCGACGAGCGCTAGGCAACAGAGCAATAAGTCACAGCGCTTACGCGGCAAGTTTCGACTCCGAGCAGCGCCTTTGCGCAGAGCTCGAGCGTCGCTCCTGTAGTGCACACGTCGTCGATCAGGATTACTTGAAGCGGCGCCTTGCCCGCCGCCCGCACCTGCAGGCCGCGGCCGCCCAAGCGATCGCTGCGGCCCAGCCCTCGCTGCCCTCGGGCGATCGATCTTTCTCGCCGAAGCGGCCGCTGGCGCGGCAGCATTACGATCCGCGACAGCGCCACCGCCAGCAGCTCGGCATGGTCGAAGCCTCGCTGGCGAAGACGGATTGGGCTGGCGGGGACGGGAACGAGGGTGGCGCCGGTTGGGAACGCGCGTGGCGGCAGTGCGTCAACTAACTGCCGCGCCATCAGCGCCGCGAGCGCGGTGGCGGAGTGAAACTTGAGCGCGTGGACTAGCGCCCGCGCTGGCCCTTCGAACTCAAGCGGCGACCAGTGCTGGTCCAGAACGCTACCGCGGCGACGCGCCGCCAACGGCTCGATCCAAGGGAGCTGCAGACGGCACTCCTCACAGAGACGATCATCCGCTCGCTTGCGGCAAGCCCAGCAGAGCGGCGGGACGAGCAGATTGAGCGCCGCGTGAAGCATCACGGCAACTTTGGCGCGCCATTCGCGTCGCCGCCAGCAGCTGTCTGCGACGATCAAGGCTGATGCCGGTAACAACTCTGATCCTGCCGCTCGCTGCCGTGGCCGACAGCTCATGGACGATCGACCCAGGGCCGATCCTGATGATCTTGATCCTCGGCGGGCTCTATCTGCCGCGCTGGTGGAGAGTGCGACGCGACGATGGAGCCGTCGCGGCGCCCGTCTGGCGCCTGCTCAGCTTCTTGGTCGGCCTGACCGCACTGGCTACCGCACTGCTCTCGCCGATCGACGTTCTCGCCGAGCAATCTTTCAGCTTTCACATGGCCCAGCACATGTTGCTGCTCGACCTCGTACCGATCTTCTGCATCCTCGGCCTGAACAAGATTCTGCTGCGACCGGCGACGCGGCGCCTGCAAGCGCTGGAGCGCGCGCTAGGGCCGCTGATGCACCCTTGGGTTGCCGTCGTGCTCTACATCGTCGCGATGTGGGCCTGGCACGTACCGGCGGCCTACGACTCGGCGCTCGAAAACGTCACCTTCCACGTGCTTGAGCACGTCTGCTTCCTCAGCGTCGGTTTTCTCTACTGGTGGCAGCTGCTCTCGCCGATTCGCTCACGCTTTCGTGGCGGTGCGATGGGGCCGCTGCTTTATATGGTCTCGACCAAGATCGGCGTTGGGCTGCTGGGAATCCTGCTGACCTTCGCGCCCAACCCGCTCTACTCGTACTACGACGTCCGTGAAGGAGTCTTCGGCCTTAGCGCCGGTGTTGATCAGCAGATCGGCGGCGAGCTGATGGCGCTGGAGCAGACGATCGTGATGGGGATCGCGCTGGCCTACCTGCTGTTCCGGGCAATCGACCAGAGCGAGCGTGAGCAGAAACGGCGCGAGGCGCTTGAAGACCGCGCCGAAGAGCAGCGCAGTTAGCCGCTCAGCGTTGCGCCGTCTTCGACCTGCAGCGATTCGCCGGCCGCGGCCTCAACCGTGACGGCTCCGCTTACCGTCACGCGCTCGCCGAAGCTGACGTCGCCTTTGACTGTCAGGCGCTCGGCGGCCGCTAGCGAGGGGGCGCCGTGCGCGAAGCGAGCCTCAAATTCTTCGATCAAGCGGAAGTAATCGCCGTCTAGCTCGGCGAGCGGCGCGCGGCCAGCGCAGGCCGCCGCCAGGGCGATCTGGCCGTCGGCGCCGAGCTCGTAGGCGTCGGAACGCAGCACCAGCAGGTCATCGGTCGTCTTGACCGGCAGGAAGCGCGAGCGCGGCACGCGGATCGCCTTCGCGCCGGGGATCACCGCGATCGCCGCGCCGATCGCCGACTCCAGTTGGACGACCGGCACTGAGTCCTCGTCAGAAGGGTCAACGGTTTTGCGGTTGACGATCATCGGCAGATCGATCACACCGTCGTCGCCGAGCGCAGCACCCAAGGCCTGAAGATCAAGCCAGATGCTGTTGGTGTTGAAGTAGCGGTGGCGTTCAGTGTCGGCGAACGCCTCGAGGTCTTGATCCGGCGTCTGCGCGATCTCGCGCAGCACCAGCGTTCCATCGGCGCGCCGCGCAATGTGGCCGCCTTTGCGATCGGCGGCGGTGCGGTCGGCGACCTCGATCACGAACGGCGCCTGCTCAGCAGCGATCCAGCAGAGGATCGCCGGGTCGAGCACGGCGCCAAGGTTGTCGGCGTTGGCAACGAAGGCGTAGCGGTAGCCGGCGCCGAGCATCTGCTCCAACATCCCGGAGCCGACCAGCGCCGGGTAGATGTCGCCATGTCCAGGCGGGCTCCATTCAAGCTCTGGGTCGGCGGGCCACGCGACAGGAGCGAAGCTTCCGTCGTCGACCAGCTTCGGCACTCGGCCCTGAAGAAAATCTGCTGGCAGATCGCCCGACAGCTGCCCGTGCGAAGCCAAAGCAGCCAGCGACGGCTCCCGCGTGCGGAAGCTGTTGAGCAGTACCAGCGGCAACCGTGCTCCGCCATGCTTCGCTCGCAGCGCCTCAATCTGGCGCGCCGTTATGTCGAGGAAGCTAAGCCCGTCCTTGACCTCCAGCAGCGACTTTGGGCCGGCCAACCCCATGCTCGTTCCCAGCCCCCCGTTGAGTTTGATCACGACGGTCTGATCGAGCAGCGCTGCGATTAGTTGGCTATCGACTTCAAGTCGTTCGGCGTCGGGGAGATCGGTGACCGCTTCTAGCTCCGACTCGGCCAGCATGCCGAGATCGCCTGCAGCGAGCCGCTGAAGCTGCCCGGCGAAGCTAGCGACGGTTGCCGCCGCGGCGCCATCGGCCTCAAGCTTGGCGATTGCAGCTGCTGTCGGGTCGTCGCTCACGGGCGCCATCGTCGCACAGCCGGCCCGTTCAGCCGTCGTGCGGCGCCGGTGAGAAGACCTTCAGGTAGGCGAGCTGCTCGTCGCTGAGCGAATCGATCGCAACACCAAGCGCGTCGAGCTTCAGCCTGGCGACCTCGCGGTCAACCTCTTCTGGGACCGGATGAACAGCGGCGCTGAGCGGCTCAGCTGCTTTGACGAGCCCCTCGACGACGAGTGCCTGCGATGCGAACGAAAGGTCCATCACGGCCGACGGGTGACCGTCGGCGGCGGCGAGATTCACTACTCGGCCGTGGGCCAGCAGGTTGATTCGGCGCCCGTTGATCTCGAACTCCTCAACCAGCGGGCGCACCTCGCGGCGTGAGCCGGCGACGCGCTCCAAGGCTGGAAGATCGATCTCAACATCGAAGTGGCCGGCGTTGGCGAGGATTGCGCCGTCACGCATCGCCACAAAGTGCTCTTCGCTGAGAACTTCGCGCCCGCCGGTGACGGTGATGAATACGTCGCCGCGTGCCGCCGCCTCCAGCGCGGGCATCACCTCAAAGCCCTCCATCCGCGCCTCCAGCGCGCGCAGCGGATCAACCTCGCAGACGATCACCGTCGCCCCGAGCCCTTTTGCCCGCAGCGCGATCCCTTTGCCGGTCCAGCCGTAGCCGAGTACTACGACGACAGCGCCGGCAAGCAGCACGTTGGTTGCGCGCAAGATCCCGTCGATCGTTGACTGCCCTGTGCCGTAACGGTCATTGAAGGCCCGTTCGGTGCGCGACTCGTTGACGGCGATCACCGGGCACGAAAGGCCACCGGCGCGTTCAAGAGCGCGCAGCTGAACCAGCCCGGTCGTCGTCTCCTCGGTGGCGCCAATCATCTGCGCTGCGACCGCGTCATCGCCGCCGTGGAGCGCCTCGATCAGTTCGGCGCCGTCGTCGATCGCGATCTGCGGGCGGCCGGCGACGAGCGCGGCAACGTGCTCGTGGTACTGCGCCAGCGTCTCGCCATGGATCGCATGAACCTCGACGCCATCGTTTTCGACCAATGCCGCGGCAACGTCATCCTGCGTTGAAAGCGGGTTGGCCGAGCAAAGCGCAACCTCAGCACCCGCGCCGGAGAGAGCGCGGACGAGGTTTGCCGTCTCAGCCGTCACGTGCAGGCAGATCGCAATCTTCACGCCGTCGAGCGGCCGCTCAGCAGCGAAGCGCTCGGCTACGCGGCTTAGCACCGGCATCTGCCCGGCCGCCCACTCGATCCTCGCCAGCCCGGAGGCCGCGAGGGTCAAGTCTGCAACGTCAGATTTGGGCAGGACTAACTCCTTAGTAGCGGTAGCTGTCTGGCTTGTACGGGCCCTCGACCGGCACGCCGATGTAAGCGGCCTGGTCGTCACGCAGCTCTGTCAGGTTGATGTTCAGCGCGTCAAGGTGGAGCCGCGCGACCTTCTCATCAAGGTGCTTAGGCAGCACGTAGACCTGCTTTTCGTACTCGTCGTTCTTCGTAAACAGTTCGATCTGAGCGATCGTCTGGTTCGTGAACGAGGCCGACATCACGAACGACGGGTGGCCGGTCGCGTTGCCGAGGTTCAGCAGGCGCCCTTCCGAGAGCATGATGATCGAGTTGCCGGCGGGGAAGATCCACTCGTCGACCTGCGGCTTGATGTTGTTGCGCTCGATGCCACTCAGCTCCATCAGCCCGGCGATATCAATCTCATTGTCGAAGTGACCGATGTTGCCGACAATCGCTTGGTGCTTCATCCGCCCCATCTGCTCAACCGTGATGATGTCGCGGTTGCCGGTGGTCGTGATGAAAATGTCGGCGCTCTCGAGATTGTTCTCGAGCGTGTCGACTTGGTAGCCCTGCATTGAGGCTTGGAGCGCACAGATCGGGTCGATCTCGGTGACGATCACGCGGGCACCCTGTGCGCGCAGCGATTCAGCCGAGCCCTTGCCGACGTCGCCGAAGCCGCAGACGACGGCCGTCTTGCCGGCCAGCATCACGTCGGTGGCACGGAAGATGCCGTCAACTAGCGAGTGGCGGCAGCCATAGAGGTTGTCGAACTTCGACTTCGTGACCGAGTCGTTGACGTTGATCGCGGGGAACAGCAGGTCGCCGTTCTCAGCCATCTGCGTTAGGCGCAGAACGCCGGTCGTCGTCTCCTCGGTGACGCCCTTGATGCCAGCCGCAATCTTCGTGTAGCGCTCGGCGTCCTCGGTCAGCGAGCGCTGCAGCAGGCCAAGGAATACCTGGAACTCTTCTGACTCAGCGTCGGCCGGGTTGGGAACTGCGCCGGCGGCTTCGAATTCGCGGCCCTTATGGACCAGCATCGTCGCGTCGCCACCGTCGTCGAGGATCATGTTCGGACCACCGTCAGGCCAATTCACGGCCTGCTCGGTGCACCACCAGTACTCCTCCAGCGTTTCGCCCTTCCAGGCGAAGACAGGAACGCCGGTCGGCTGATCGACCGTTCCTTCAGGACCGACAACGACCGCAGAGGCAGCGTGGTCCTGAGTTGAAAAGATGTTGCATGAGCACCAGCGAACCTCGGCGCCGAGCGCAACGAGCGTCTCGATCAGCACGGCGGTCTGGATCGTCATGTGCAGCGAGCCGGTGATGCGGGCGCCCTTGAGCGGCTGGGCGGCGGCGAACTCTTCGCGCGTCTTCATCAGGCCGGGCATCTCGTTCTCGGCAAGGCGGATCTCTTTGCGGCCAAATTCGGCCAGCTCGAGGTCGGCAACCTTGTAGTCATTGTCGGTTAGTACGGCGGTGGTGGTCATTAGGCAGCTGTCTCCATTGTTTCGTTGGTTGTCAAGGCGGCGATGATGCGGGCGTGTTTCTCCTGCTCCCAGCGCAGCCATTCATCAGCAGATACGGTTTCGGGGCGCTGCGGCTCGGCTTCCAGCCAGCTGTCAACCGCCCCATCGAGTGCTTCGTCGCGGCGCAATCTCAGTGCGAAGGCAACGTCGCCTAGGCCAATCTCATGTTCGGCCAGCAGCTCACGCAGCGTGCGCAGCCTTTGCAGCTCGCCGGCGCCGTACTGGCGGTAACCGGACTCCGTGCGGGCCGGCTCGATCAGGCCGATTCGCTCGATGTAGCGCAGCATTCGCGGCGTCCAGCCGGTCGTTTGCGCCGCTTCGTGGATTGTTAGCGCTTCCATTGAAGGACAACCTTATCAAAGCTTTGTCAAGGTTGGGCCAGATTTGGCCTGGCGCCGCTACTCCTGCTCTGCTAGGCCCTTCTTCAGCGCCGTAATCACTGCGATATCGGCCGGATCCTGCTGGTTGCAGATCGCAAGGTAGGTCGAGAACAGGTCGCCGAGCAGAATAAGCGAGAAAGCGCGCTCAACAGCCGTCTGACCAATCGAACTGACGACGTGAACCGAGGCGCCGTCGGCTTCGATCAAAGAGCGAGTTAGCTCGATCCGCCGCGCGATCCGCTGCGGGTCGTCGCTGTCCTGGAAGAAGACGGCGCTGAAGCGACCAAAGTTAGCGGCAGAGCCCCAGCCGACGATCTCGTTGTGGTCGAGCTCCGGCAACACCGAAGCGAAGGCGAGCTGGTTGGCATTCTCGTTGACCTGCGTCTTCCAGCGGCTCGCTACCGCCTCGGTCAATCCGTAGCCGGCAATGACGGGGACCGTCCCGTGGATCGAACGGGCGAGGCTCTTGGCCAGCGAATCCTCGGCCGAGTCAGGCCCCCACTCGATTGCGAGCTGTTCAAGGTGGTCTGCCGCGACATCAACCTCGGTGGTCAGCCGCGGTCCTGCGCCGCAGGCGGCAGCAACCTCCAGCGCGGCGACAGTCATGTAAGCGACGGCAGCGCGGGGCTGCAGCCCGCCGGCAACCGGGATCACCGGCACGCCCTCGGCCCGCGCAGCCTGCGCCAAACTCCCGCCGGTCGTCACGACTACACGGTTCGTGCCGATGATTCCAGCGGCCTCGAAGCATGCCAGCGTCTCCTCCGTCTCGCCCGAATAGCTCGCGCAGAGAACTGTCGTCTCGGAGGTAGTCCAACCCGGCAGCGAATAGCCCGCCGAGCTGAGTATTGGCCTTGAAGCTTGGTCGCCGAGAATTCCGCGCGCCAGGCGGCCGCCGATTCCCGAGCCGCCCATCCCAGCGACGAGCAGGCCGCCGGGCGAATCAACCTGCGGCAGTTCGGCCGACTCAACTTTGAAGACGGCATCGCGCAGCTGCTCGGGAAGTGAGAGCACATCGGCGATCTGGTCGGTCGGGTCGACCTTCGCGACGGCGGCGCGGTCGAGCGGCTGTGTGGATGAATCGTCGGCGGTCATATTGGCTCCTTGCGGCAAGTGTGCCGAAGCGGGCAGGCCGATGCCTTCAGGGTCGACTCTAAGCCTCTTCGGCGAACAGTTTCTCGCCCGCACCGACGGTCGCTCCGCCGGCAACGTTTACGCGCGGCCCGACAACGGCAAACTCACTAACGCGGGCCTTATCGCCAACGCTTGCGCCGGGAGAGATGATTGCGTCGTGAACCAGAGCGCCTGCGCCGATGCGGCAGCCGTCGAGTACTGCCGACGATTCGATGCTGGCGCCGGCGGCGACCTCTACACCATCGCCGAGCGCCGCCCCCGGGCCTACCGTCGCGCCAGCGGCAATCGTGCAGTTGTCACCGACGATGGAAGGTCCGATCAGCTCGCCTTCGATCTTGCAGCGCTCGCCAATGGCCAGCCCGCGGCCGTCGAGGCGCGCACCGGCTTCGCTCTCGACCGCGCCGCTGAGGATGTCGGCGGTTGCTTGGAGGTAGCGATCGGGCGTGCCGATGTCGAGCCAGTAGGCGTCGCGGTCGGCGACGGCATAGAGCCCCGCGCCAACGAGCTCGGGCCAAACTTCACGCTCGATCGAGACGGCGCGACCGGGCTCGATCAGATCGAGCACGCTGCGCTCGAGCACGTAGGCGCCAGCGCTGATCAGGTCGGTATCGATCTCGCTCGCTTCAGGCTTCTCAAGGAAGCCGAGCACCGCGCCGTCGTCAGCGATCCGCACGAGACCGAAGCTCGACGGGTCTTCGACCGGAACCAGAGAGAGAGTCGCTTGCGCGCCGAGATCGCGGTGGGCCGTAATCTGAGCGGCCAGATCGAGGTCGGTCAGAATGTCGCCGTTGCACATCACGAAGCGCTCGCCGAGCCCGTCCGGCAGCTGCTGGTCGGCGAATAGCAGCGCGCCGCCGGTGCCGAGCGGCTCACTCTCAGTCACGTAACTGATCTGCAGGCCGAAGCGACCACCGTCGCCGAGTGCCTCGCGCATCGCGTCTGGTTTAAAACCGCAGGCCATCACGACCTCGGCGATGCCATTGGCCGCCAACCACTCCAGCATGTAGGCCATCATCGGACGGTCAACCAGCTTGACTGCCGGCTTCGGCAGCTCCGACGTCAACGGCCGCAAGCGGGTTCCCTCGCCGCCGACGAGGATTACGGCGCGCATTGCTTTAGGCCCGGCCGACGCCCTCGTAGCGAAGGCCTGCAGCGACCGCCGCTTTCGGATCGAAGAGGTTGCGCCCATCGATCAAGACATCGCCGGCCATCGCTGCCGCGACCGCTCCGAGATCGAGCTGCGCGAACTCATCCCATTCGGTAACGAGCACGACAGCGTCGGCGCCACTGACTGCGCTGAGCGCGTCGGAGGCAAACTCGACGCCGGGCATCATCTCGGCCGCTACGTCCTTAGCGATCGGGTCATAGGCGGTGACGCTCGAGCCGGCGGCCTGCAGGCGCGCAGCAAGCACCAACGATGACGCTTCGCGCATGTCATCGGTGTTCGGCTTAAATGCCACACCGAGCAGCGCAACGCGCTTGCCAACGAGCGAGCCGAGGTGCTTTTCAAGCTTGCCGATCACGCGGCGCTTCTGAAGTTCGTTGACCTCGATCACGGCGCCAAGCAGCTGGAAGTGGTAGCCGCTGTTGCCCGCCAGTTGCTTGAGCGCGCTGACGTCTTTGGGGAAGCAGCTGCCGCCGAAGCCAATCCCAGGCTGGAGGAACTTCGGCCCGATTCTCTGGTCGAGGCCCATTCCGCGCGCAACCTCGGTCACATCGGCGCCGGTCTCCTCGCAGACGTTGGCGATCTCGTTGATGAATGAGATCTTCGTCGCGAGAAAGGCGTTGGCGGCCAGCTTGACCATCTCGGCGCTAGCAACGTCGGTGCGAACTAGTTCACTGCGGCCCTTGCCGTCGTACTCGGCGCTCAGCAGTGGCCGGTAGAGATCGGCGACCGCGTCGCCTGCCCAGCCACCGTCGTCACCGATGACGACGCGGTCTGGGTCGAGGAAGTCAGCCAGCGCCGTTCCCTCCTTGAGGAATTCAGGGCAGGAGACGTAGCTGAAGCCCTCCTTGCCCTGCTCAGCGAAGATCCGCTCGATCGCCGCACCGGTGCCAACCGGAACGGTCGACTTCATCACCAGAGCGTGTTCATCAGACGGCGGCATCGCTTCGACGACGGCATGGACGGCGCTTAGATCGGCATCGCCGGAGTAGGTCGGCGGCGTGCCGACGGCGACGAACAGCAGCCGCGTCTGCTCGAGCGCTTCAGCCAGGTCGGTCGAGAAGTGAAGCCGCTCGCGGTTGCGTTCGATCGCTTCGGCTAGCCCGGGCTCGTGGATCGGCACTTCGCCTCGCTGCAGGCCAGCGATCTTCTCGGCATCAATGTCAACGCACCAGGCTTCGCTGCCGAGCTCGGCAAAGCCGACGGCGGTGCAGAGCCCGACATAGCCGGTCCCAATAACTCCAATTGCTTCGCGGTCAGGTTTGCTCATCAGCGAGGCGCGAAGCGTACCGACGAGCAGTCGAAAAACACGGTTGCTAACTACCAAGCGGCGTCAGCGAGCGCGCAATCGCCAGCATCTGCGGATTTGTCAGCGTCTGCGAAAGCGTGTTTGAAACCCAATAGACGCCCTTCGGCGTGCGCAGAGCGACCAACCTGAGGCGCGTTCCGTCATAGAAGAGTTCGAAGTCGCGACCGCCCATCTTCATCGTCTCGCTTGGCGTGTCGAGAATCGGCGGCGCAGTCCAGGTAGTCCCCTGGACGCCGTAGTACTGGCCTGCCTCACCGGTTGAGAGGACCATCCGGTAGGCCGAAAAACGGGTCTTCGCGCGGTCCTTGATCGTGTAGGCGCGGGTCGCTGGCGTGTCAGACTCGCCCGAGCTGTAGCCGCCGCTGGCGAGGCGGTCGGCAGCGAAGTAGACAGGCATCGGCGTCTTCGCCGCAGCCGTAATCGCCTGCGCCTCACCTTCGCCCTTTGCTGCAATAACACCAGCCGGCAGCGCGCCGGAGAGCTTCTTCTTCTGCTTACTGCGCGCCTTGCGCCCCTTCTTGCTCTTGTCGCCGGTCTGGGTGGCGCCGCCGGTGGCCTGCGTGCTTTCGAACTCATCGACGGCCGTTTGCAACGCAGTCGGCGAGATGCCCAGGTAGGTACCCCCGGCGATGTCGGCCGCCGGGAAGTGAATCTCGCGGATCGGGTTCTTCGACGAGAGGAAGCCGAGCTTAAGTAGCTGCAGGATCGCGTCGTTGGAGCGGACGTCGGTGCGTGTGTAGCGAGCGAAGATCTTGACCAGCTCCTGGCGGTCGCCGAGCAGCGAGGAGAGCGAGAACTGGCCCTTGGCTTGGCGCAGGAAGTCCTGCTGGCGCGCCGACCGAACAAAGTCGGAGTCGGCGTGGCGGAAGCGAACTAGGTCGAGTGACTGCTGGCCACAAAGCTTCTGGTAGCCGGGCTTGATGTTGATCTCGGCGTACTGGGCGGCCGGCGCGAGCCCTGTGTTGGAGTGGTAGTAACGGTGGTCGACGTCAACGTAAACACAGCCAAGTCGGTTGACGGCACGCTGGAAGCCACCAAAGTTGACTTCGATGATGTGGTTGATCTCGATTCCGAGCAGGTTTCGAACAGTTTCCAACGTGAGCTTCGGCCCACCGAACGAGAAGGCAGCGTTGATCTTGTCGCTGCCGTAGCCAGGAATGTCAACCTTCAGGTCGCGCGGAATCGACATCACCGCGGTTGCTTCCTTGTTCGGGTCCAGACGGACCAGCATCAAGGTGTCGGAACGCGCGCCGCCCTTCACCTTGCGCTCGCTGAAGCGGCGGTCAGAGCCGATCAGCAGGATTGTCTGCGGGCCGCCGCCATCGACGTTGTCGAGCGCGTTGGCCACTCCCGGAATCGTCTGCCCTTGCGTGCGGACGATGTTGACCAGCTGATCTACCTCAAGCAACGCGGCCGAGGCGACGGTCGTCGCGGTCAGCAAGACGATCAGAAGACCGGCGAGAGCGCCCTTCTTGAGCACTCCGCGGCCGGGCCGAGGCGGTGTGTTGGGATCTTTAGTCACAGGCGGAAATGCTCCTCAAGGAGCCTAGCGAGAGCGCCCGCCGGAGCCGCCGCCCGATCGCGGGGACGCGATCTAACCTTCAACGGCGCGCAGCGTTGGCGGCGCGCCTGAATCGCTGAGGTAGCTCGGGAGGTCACGGATAAAGACTGCCAGCGCTTGGCGGTAGCACTTCAGCGAGGAGATCGAAACCCACTCGTTGGGGCCGTGGTGGCCACCGCCTTGCGGGCCGAATTCAACCGCTGGAATGCCGGCTTCGAGGAACGAGATCGCGTCCGAGGCGCCGTCGCGGCCGATCGAGAGCGCCTCCCCTTCGCGGATCGAGCTGACGGCAGCGCGCAGCGCCAACACGTAAGGGTCCTGGCGCGAGACGATCGCAGGCACGCGGTGGAACTTGCGCACGATCGTCAGGTCATCGATTCGCTCGATCTGTTCAATGATTTGATCGGGGTCTTGGCCTGGCAAATAACGGATGTCGACGTCGATCTGGCAGCGGTCGGGCACCTTGTTAAATGCGTCGCCGCCGGTTACCCGCGCCAGATTGATCGACGGGCGATCGAACAGATCAGACGACTGACGGCTGAAGGGCAGAGTCTCAATCCGCCGGTAAAGGTCGTGCGCTTTGAGGATTGCGTTGTCGCCCAGCCACGGAGTTGAGCCATGGGCGGCGGTGCCTACAACCTCAAGCCTGAGCGCCAGCACACCCTTCGCTTGGACGCCAATGTGGAGGTCGGTCGGCTCGCCGGTAATCGCAAAGTCGGCGTCGATTCCCTCGCCCACGAGCACGGCGGTCGAGCGATTCTCAACGTTCTCTGACTCCTCGTCTGGAACGCAGATCAGCCGTACCCTGACTGCGTCCTGAAGGCTCGCATCCTGGACGGCGCAGATCAACGCGGCGAGAGCACCCTTCATGTCGTAGGCGCCGCGGCCGATTAAGCGGTCGCCCTCGACGCGTGGCACGAACTGTTCGGCGAAGGCTGGGACGACATCGAGGTGGCCGTGGAGGACTACTAGTGGCCCGTCGAGCGGCCCGGCGTCAGCAATGATCACCGGCAACCCTTCGTGCTCACGGGCGCTTACGCGCACCTCGCGCGTTTCGAGCCAGCCCTTAACGAACTCGGCGGCTGCGCGCAGGCCATCCTCTTTCGAGGTGTCATAGGCAATCAGCCGTTCGGCAAGAGCGAGCTCGTCCATTCCTACGGAGGATAGAGTCCCAGCTATGAGCTCACGAATCGTTCTCTTTGGTGCAACTGGCTACACCGGCGACCTAACGGCGCGCGAGATGGTCGCGCGCGGAATGACGCCGGTCCTCGCCGGCCGCCGCCGCCAGCCGCTCGAGCGGCTGTCAGCCGAGCTAGGCGGGCTTGAGGTCGAGGTCGCTGATGTCAATAACCCGGCTAGCGTCCGCGCGCTCGTGGAGAAGGGTGACGTGCTCGTGAGCACGGTCGGCCCATTTATGCGCTTTGGCCAACCGGCGCTCGACGCTGCTCTAAGCGCCGGCGCCCACTACCTCGACTCGACCGGCGAAGGGCCGTTCATCCGCCGCGTCTTCGAGCAGGCCGGGCCGCGCGCGCAATCTGCCGGGACAGTGCTGCTTACAGCGATGGGCTACGACTACGTCCCCGGCAACCTCGCCGGCGCGCTGGCGCTGCGTGAGGCTGGGGAAAGCGCCCACCGAGTGGAGATCGGCTACTGCTGGGAGAACGAAGGCGGCGGCTCTACATCGGGGATGAGCGGCGGCACTCGAGCGAGCGCAGCCGGAGTCGCCTTTGAGCCGGCTTTCGCTTGGCGCGGTGGCAGGCTCGTGACTGAGCGCGGCGCAAAAGAGATCCGCAGCTTTGACACCGGCGCAGGCCACAGCGCCGACGGAGTTTCGATCGGCGGCAGCGAACACTTTGGCCTCCCCCAGATCGACCCGCAGCTGCAGGAAGTTGGCGTTTACCTCGCTTGGTTTGGCTCGATGACGAAGCCGATGCAGCTCTTCTCAGCCGGCGGCGCCGCCGTGACGAAGATCCCCGGCGTCCGCGCCGGCCTAGGCGCGCTCAGTTCGAAGTTCGTCACCGGCTCAACCGGCGGCCCAGACGCGGCGGCCCGCGCGGGTTCGCGCTCGATCATCTGTGCAGTCACTTACGACCGGGCCGGCAAGGAGCTCAGCTCTGTCCGCTTGAACGGCCCCAACGGCTACGACCTGACTGCCGACTTTCTCGCCTGGGGCGCCGAGCAGGTTGCTACCGGCAAGGTCAGCGCGGCAGGTGCGCTAGGCCCGGTGCAGGCGTTCGGCCTAGACGAGCTGACAGCGGCCGCCGCCAGCTACGGCCTCAAAGCTGACTGATCTAGCAGCGCTTAGGCTTCGAGGATGCCGAAGAAGATCTTCGCGCGGCGCTGATCGCGCAGCGCCTTCTTCTGTGCTTCGGTGTGAGGCTCGGCCCCAGCGATCGCAGCTTCAGCAGCGTCGATCTGGGCCTGAAGATCTTCGCGGACTAGCTCGTCTGGCTTGATCGCCTCTTCGACGAGCACCAATGCGTGGTTGTCAGCAACTTGGATGTAGCCCTCACCTTGCGCAAAGCTAACGATCTCGCTCTCCGAGATGTAGAGCTTTAGCTCAGCCGGCGCGAGCATTCCAAGCAGCGGCGTGTGATTCGCCAAGATGCCGATCGAACCGACTTCGGTGCGGGTTGAAACCATCTCAACCTCGCCGCTGAAGATCGGCCCTTCAGGCGTCAACACCTCGACTTGGAACGGAGTGCGGGCCATGCTCGCTGCTAGCGATCCTTCGCTGCGGCTTCAACGACCTGTTCGATCGTGCCCTTCAGCAGGAAGGCCGACTCAGGCACGTCATCGTGGACGCCTTCGATCAGCTCGCGGAACGAGCGCACCGTCTCAGCGACCGGGACATATTCACCGGGTGTGCCGGTGAACTGCTCGGCAACGTTGAATGGCTGCGAGAGGAAGCGCTCGACCTTACGTGCGCGCTGCACGGTGATCTTGTCCTCTTCTGAGAGCTCGTCGATTCCGAGGATCGCGATGATGTCCTGAAGCTCCTTGTAGCGCTGCAGGATCTCCTTGACTCGGGTCGCGACGTCGTAATGCTCTTGGCCGAGAACGTCGGCCTTGAGGATCGTTGAGGTTGAATCGAGCGGATCGACAGCCGGGTAGATGCCCTTTTCCGAGATCGAACGTGAAAGCACGGTCGTCGCGTTGAGGTGGGCGAATACCGAGGCCGGCGCCGGGTCGGTGAGGTCGTCGGCAGGAACGTAAATCGCCTGCACCGAGGTGACTGAACCTTGGCGCGTTGAGGTGATTCGCTCCTGTAGCTGACCCATCTCCGATTCCAGCGTTGGCTGGTAACCAACCTGGGAAGGCATCCGGCCCATCAGCGCCGAAACCTCTGAACCGGCCTGAACGAAGCGGAAGATGTTGTCGATGAAGAGCAGCACGTCTTGGCCTTGATCGCGGAAGTACTCGGCCATCGTCAGGCCCGAAAGCGCGACGCGCATACGAGCTCCTGGAGGCTCGTTCATCTGACCGAAGACGAGCATCGTCTTGTCGATAACGCCCGACTCCTTCATCTCCAGCCAAAGGTCGTTTCCTTCGCGCGAGCGCTCGCCTACGCCGCAGAACGCGGAGAGGCCGCCGTGCTCCTTGGCGAGGTTGTGGATCAGCTCCTGAATCAGAACCGTCTTACCTACTCCAGCACCGCCGAAGAGGCCGACCTTGCCGCCCTTGGCGTAAGGCGCGAGCAGGTCGATCACCTTGATGCCGGTCTCGAACATCTCGGTCGTTGGCGTTAGGTCCTCGACGTCAGGTGCTGGCTGGTGAATCGGACGACGCTCGTCGACCTTGATTTCTGGGCCGCCGTCGATTGTCTCGCCGAGCAGGTTGAAGATGCGGCCGAGCGTTTGCTCGCCGACAGGGACGGTAATTGGGCCGTGCGTGTCGGTCACGGCAACGCCACGGGCAAGGCCGTCGGTCGTGTCCATTGCGACTGCGCGGACGCGGTCGTCGCCGAGCTGCTGCTGCACTTCGCAGACCAGCGTTTCGCCGCCGAGCTCGACAGTGATGGCGTGGTTGATCTCAGGCAGCGAGCCAGGGAAGGAAGCCTCAATGACGACTCCCTTGACCTCTTCGATGCGTCCTGTATTACTGCTTTCAGATTCCATTAGTTCCTCTGATTTGGTTGTGATCAGGTCAGCGACTCAGCGCCGGCAACGACTTCCATAATTTCCTGCGTAATCTCTGCTTGACGGGCACGGTTCATCTCCAGCGTGAGGTCATCAATGACCTCGGCGGCGTTCTCGGAAGCACTGCGCATCGCTGTCATGCGAGCACCGTGCTCCGACGCGGTCGATTCGAGTAGCGCGCGGAAGACCGAGATTTCAACGTAGTCGGGGATCAAGCGCTGGAGGATCTCAGCCGGGTCAGGTTCGTACTCGACCAGTGCGTGATGAACCTCGCTGCCGTCGCTCTCCTCTTCGGCCTTCGCGATCTCCTCGTCGACTGTTGCCTGCTGAAGCGGCAGCAGCACTTCGCGGCGGACCTCCTGCGTCAGCGCTGAGACGTAGCCGTTGTAGAAGATCTCAACGCGATCAACTTCGTCATCGACGTAAGCGGCGATCAGTTCGCCGGCGATGTGGCGTGCGTCTGCGTAGCCCGGGCGGTCGGTGAAGCCGACGTAACGGCCGGCTGGGTCAAGCTTGCGGAAGATCAGCGACGAGACGCCACGGCGACCGACGGCGTAGAAGCGCACCTTGACGCCTTCAGCCTCGTATTCAGCGGCGGCGAGTAGCCCAGCGCGGATGATCTGCGAGTTGAAAGCTCCGGCCAGGCCACGGTCACCTGTGACGAGCAGGATTGCCGCCGTTTCAAGCTTCTCGTGCTCTTGCAGAATTGGGTTGCCAGCAACCTCGCCGCCGGCAGCGGCGGCGGCTTGGCGCGTCATCCGGCGGATCGCACCCGCGTACGGGCGCAGCGCAGAGATGCGCTGCTCAGCCCGGCGCAGCCGTGCAGCCGCGACCATCTGCATCGCGCTCGTGATCTTGCGGATGTTCTTAACGGATTCGATCCGCTGTTTTACGTCCCGCTGGGACATTTGCTGAGCTTGCGGCGCGCGTTAGATCGCGGTCGCCGCTGCCTCCGTTTCGGCCTTCTCAATTGCGCGCAGACCCTCTTCGCCGCGCGTCGTGTCGCCAACGCCGGTCTCAATGATCGGCTGGCCCTCTTCGTCGAGGTCGTAGCCAAAGTCGTCGGCGAAACCGGTGACGATCTTCGTCAACGCGGCCTGCGTCTCGTCGGACCAGTCGCCGCTCTTGATCTTGTCGAGCGTCGCTGTGTCCTCAGCGCGGACGCGCTGCGTTAGCCCGTCGAGGAACTCTGGGATCCGCTCAACCGTGATTCGGTCAAGCGCGCCCGATGTCGCGGCGAAGATCTGTGCGACCTGAATGTCGATCGGCAGCGGATCACGCTCAGCCTGGTTGAGCGTTGCGACGAGCCGCTCACCACGAGCCAGCGTCCGCTGCGTGTCGGCGTCGAGGTCAGAGCCGAACTGGGCGAAGGCCTCAAGGTCGCGGAACTGTGAGAGCTCGATCTTAAGGCGACCGGCGATCTTCTTCATCGGCGAGATCTGCGCGTTACCGCCGACTCGTGAAACCGAAATACCAACGTTGATCGCTGGTCGCACGCCGGAGTTGAAGAGCTTCGGCTCAAGGAAGATCTGGCCGTCGGTGATCGAAATCACGTTCGTCGGGATGTAAGCCGAAACGTCGCCGGCCTGCGTCTCAATGATCGGCAGCGCCGTAAGCGAACCGCCACCGAGCTCATCGCTCAGCTTGACCGAACGCTCGAGCAGGCGGCTGTGGAGGTAGAAGACGTCGCCTGGGTATGCCTCGCGGCCCGGCGGTCGGCGCAGCAGCAGCGACATCTGGCGGTAAGCGAAGGCGTGCTTTGTGAGGTCGTCGTAAACGGCTACAACGTGGCCGCCCTTGTAGAGGAAGTACTCACCCATCGCGCAGCCGGCGTAAGGAGCGAGGTACTTCATCGGAGCCGACTCATCGGCTGCCGCAGCAACGATGATCGTGCGCTCCAAAGCGCCAGCCTCAGCGAGCGTCTCGGCTAGCTGAACAACGGTCGCCATCCGCTGGCCAATCGCGACGTAAACGAAGACCAGCTCGCTGTCCTTGTTGTTGATGATCGTGTCGATCGCGATCGAGGTCTTGCCGGTCTGGCGGTCACCGATGATCAGCTCGCGCTGACCGCGACCGATCGGGATCATCGAGTCGATCGCCTTGAGGCCCGTCTGCATCGGCTCGGTGACCGGCTGGCGCTGAACGACGCCCGGAGCCTTGAACTCAGCGAGGCGAGTCTCGGTCGTGTTGAGTGCGCCCTTGCCGTCGAGCGGCCGCCCCAGCGGATCGACGATCCGGCCGAGCAGCGCGTCGCCAACCGGAACTTCAAGCAGGCGGCCGGTGCGCTTAACGATGTCGCCTTCAACGATCTCGGTCCAGTTGCCGAAGAGGACGGCGCCGACGTTGTCGGATTCGAGGTTAAGTGCGAGGCCGGTAACGCCGTGGGGCAGCTCGAGCATCTCCAGCGACTGGCAGTTCTCGAGCCCGTGGATGCGGGCGATGCCGTCACCGATCGACAGCACTGTGCCGACCTCGGTCAGCTCAGCTCCGCCGGCCTCCAGGCCTTCGATGCGGGACTTGAGGATGCTTGTGATCTCATCGGGCTTGATCTGCATGGTTTTCTTATCTTCTCCTTGGATTCGCAGCGCCCCTAAGCGCGTGCGACCTCTGTTCGAAGCTGCTCGAGTCGGTTACGGATTGATGCGTCAAGAATTGAGTCGCCGGCGCGGACGATGAAGCCGCCAACGATTGCTGGGTCTACCTCTTCTTCA
>Ga0194055_10001573_pt1 | contig 18610 bp, 20 predicted proteins | sample SepL449m_MetaG_FD_155482 | JGI IMG/M metagenome (GOLD analysis project Ga0194055, IMG submission 155482) | Anoxic zone freshwater microbial communities from boreal shield lake in IISD Experimental Lakes Area, Ontario, Canada - Sep2016-L442-9m | ecosystem: Environmental > Aquatic > Freshwater >...
GAGGGAGGGGAGGGGGATGGAGCTAGTGGGAGCTCATCCTTTTATAAAAAGCTAAATGCAAAACCCAAAAGTGCTCTTGACAAGAAAGCAACAATCATTGATATTCTCTGTAACAAGAAAATGGAGCGAGAGCTAAAGCTGCAAGAGGTCAATCAGGTCCTTACCTTTTCAAAGATCTTTCCGCCACTGGAGGGTGACAAGGTGACATTCATTGGTTCAACCTTTGTAAAATATGGTGAACCCGAACCCTACTTGAATCACTGTATTTCTCTTAACACGTGTGATCGCATACAAGCGTCAAATACGGAGATTGAATCTTACTCTACGGAGAAGGAGGTCTTGCTAAAGTGGCGTGACCTGATCCAGAGGGAGAATCCTGACATTATTATTGGCTACAATATATTTGGTTTTGATTATTCATTCATGTTTCAGCGAGCCCAAGAATGCGGATGCGCTGAAGAATTTCTAAAATTGTCGCGAAATATTGACGAGGTTGCTGCCTCGCGCGATTTCACGACAAATCGTCTTAAAATTGAGGAGAGCAGCATCTCCATTGCAAGTGGAACTCACGAGCTTAAATACATTAAGATGAATGGTCGCATTCAAGTAGATATGCTAAACTTCTTTCGTAGAGAAGAAAACTTGACTTCTTACAAGCTGGATTATGTTGCTGGTCACTTTATTGGCGATTATGTAAAAATCATTGAATATAACGCGACTACAAACAAATCCAAGGTGCAAAGTGGTAATCTTACTGGGTTATTGCAAGATGGATTTATTCACTTTGAGGAGATTGGACATTCTACCGATTATTACAAGAATGGTGACAAGTTCAAGGTTACGCGTGTAAACAAAGCTGAAGGCTGGTTTGAAATCTCTGGTGAAGAGAAACCAGACATGAGCAAAAAAGTGCGATGGTGTTTGGCAAAGGATGATGTTTCTCCCAAGGACATTTTCAGGTTAACGAGTGGATCCTCTGCTGACCGTTCTATCATTGCAAAATACTGTATTCAGGATTGCAACCTGGTGCATTATTTGTTCAGCAAGGCGGACGTGTTAACTGGTCTTGTTGAGATGTCATCCATTTGCAGCGTGCCAATGAGCTTTCTTATCTTTCGTGGTCAAGGTATCAAGTTGACAAGTTTTGTTGCAAAAAAATGCAGAGAAAAGCGTACTTTGATGCCTGTGATTGAAAAAGGCAGCATGGATGAAGGTTATGAAGGTGCAATTGTGTTGGATCCCAAGTGCGATTTGTATCTTGATAATCCAGTTGCTTGCGTAGATTATGCATCTTTGTATCCGTCTTCAATGTTGAGTGAGAACATTTCGCATGACAGCAAGGTTTGGACCAAGGAATATTCGCTTACTGGCGAGCTTGTTAGAATTGTGGGAGATCGTGACAAAGAAACAGATGAATTCATTTATGACAATTTGCCTGGTTATGAATACGTTAACATCACGTACGATACTTTCAAGTGGGTTAGGAAAACGCCGTCTTCTGCTGCGGAAAAGGTGAAATCGGGCTACAAGATTTGCCGATTTGCTCAGTTTGCAGAGGGGCGCGCAATTATGCCTTCTATTTTGGAAGAGTTGTTGCAGGCAAGAAAATCTACTAGGAAGTTGATTCCTCAGCAAACCGATGAGTTTATGAAGAACGTTCTTGATAAGAGACAAATTGCTTATAAGTTGACGGCAAACTCACTTTATGGACAGTGTGGAGCAAAGACAAGTACCTTTTATGAAAAGGACATTGCTGCTTCTACAACGGCAACTGGTCGTTTGTTACTTACTTATGCTAAGCGCATGATTGAGGAAACATATGGCGATGCAGTTTGCAATACCAAAAATCATGGTCCTGTTCTAACCAAAGCTGAGTACATATATGGCGACACGGACTCGGTATTCTTCACATTTAACCTGCAGACACCAGAGGGACAGCCAATTCGCGGAAAACAAGCACTAGAAATTACTATTGAATTGGCGCAAGAAGCGGGTCATCTTGCGTCAAGTTTCTTAAAGGGACCACACGATCTAGAGTATGAAAAGACATTTATGCCGTTTTGTCTGCTTTCTAAGAAGCGCTATGTTGGCATGCTTTATGAGCACGATCCAAACAAGGGAAAGCGCAAGGAGATGGGAATTGTTCTTAAACGCCGTGATAATGCACCTATTGTAAAAGACATTTATGGCGGTATTATAGACATCCTGATGAAAGAACAGAATATGCAAAAGGCAATAGACTTCTTGAAGGGGTGTCTGCAAAACATTGTAGATGAAAAATATCCTGTAGACAAACTGATTATCAGCAAATCACTGAATTCTAATTACAAGAAACCGCAACAGATTGCCCATAAGGTTTTGGCAGATAGAATGGCTTCAAGAGATCCTGGAAACAAGCCGACGTCTGGTGACCGAATTCCATTTGTCTATATTGCGGGATCCAAGAAGGATTTGCAGGGCGACAAGATAGAAACACCTGCATTCATTAGCGCAAATAATTTGAAGATTGATTATTCGTTTTATATTACAAATCAAATCATGAAGCCAGTTCAACAACTGTTTGCACTTGTGCTGGAGCGTATTTGGGAAATGCAGAAAAAGAAGACAAAGATTGTCAAGTTTAAAAAAGAGATTGAAGATTTGCGCAAGGCGACAGACCCAGAGAAGTTTGAAGACAAGTTGGAAAAGATGCGTAACAAGGAAGTGAAAGCACTTCTGTTTGACGATTACTTGAGAAAAACAAACAATGCAAAAGAAGGAAATCAAGCAATCACAAGTTTTTGGGGAAAAAAATAATTATTAAAATTAAAAATAATTATGTTTTATATTTTATATTTTTTTTATAGTTTTATAAAAGTAATTTATTTACAGTTTCATTAAAACTATGATTTTTATTAATAAACATTATGTCAATTTGCATATTAAACCCATTCATGTAATGATTTTCTAATAAATCATAAGGAGCAAATCCAATTGAATCCATATATTTAATGTGATCTAAAAAGGACGAAACGCCTTCATTATATTGACCAAAAAAGGGTGTCTCTAAAATTATAAAATCGGTTTTTTCCAAAATCTTACTTGCACCTTTTAAAATTGGGATTTCTGCACCTTGACAATCTATTTTTATTAATATGTTACTGTCTTGCTCCGCTATTATATTATTAGTAATACTAAAAGTATCCAGATCAATGGATTGTCTTTTTATGCTATTACAATTAGTAAAGTGACAAGTTTTTTCTTTAAACATTGAATCTCCTGTATTTTTAAGTTCAAACCAATCAACCTCTCTTGCCGCATCATTTAACAATACATTATATTTTTGAATATTGGTGCAACCATTATATCTGTTCAATTCATTGTAGTTGATTGCTTCAAACAAATAGTATTTGCTATCACAATATATTTGTAACATACTTTCAGTCCAATTCCCGTGATAAGCTCCTATATCCAAAATTATATTTGGATTATATCCCTTTTGCTTTAAAAGATGAATTTTATCAAACATATTATTTACTGTATTTAATACTTTATATCATTTTTTATATAAAGATAAATGTATATTATTTAAAATAATGAAAACTATTGCATTTTTTGTAAGACATTTTACAGAAAGAGGAACAGAGGTTGCAATTTATGATTATGCAAAATATAATGAAGAAATTCTTGGAAATAAATCTATTATTATGTGTTTTACTGAAAATCACCAGCAAGCTATTGGATTCCCAACAGAAAGAATATCGTGGAATAAATTTAATTCGCGATTTCCTATAATTGAATTAAATAAAATTGATGAAGTAAGTAAATATATTTCACTGCATAATATAGATTTTTTTTATACATTAACTTATGGCGGAGCAGGAGATATATATAATTTTGATAATAAAGATATATGGAAAAATTGTAAAACAATTAAACATTGTGTTTTCCAAACAAATGCACCAGAAGCAGATTTTTATATAGGTATTTCAGAACATTTAAATAGTAGATTTAACACAAATATTCCTGTTATACCTCATATTGTATCATTGCCAGAGTTTGATCAAAATTTAAGAAATAAATTAAATATTCCAACAGATGCAGTTGTAATTGGAAGATATGGAGGTATTGATGAATTTAATATATCTATTGCACACGAAGCTATTAAACAAACACTAGATAATGATTCAACAATTTATTTTTTATTTATGAATACTTCAGAGTTTTATAATCATCCAAGAATAATTTATTTGCCAAAAGAGCTAGATTTAATTAAAAAAACTGAGTTTATTAATACATGTGATGCAATGATACATGCAAGAGAAATTGGAGAAACGTTTGGTTTGTCTGTGGCAGAATTTTCAATTAAAAATAAACCCATTATTACGTGCACACGTGGAGATTTAGAACATATAAAAATACTTGGAGATAAAGCAATTCTATATAAATCAACAAATGATTTAATAGATATATTAAAAAATATAAAAACAATAAAAGATTCAAGAACTGATTGGAATGCATACAGTTATTATTCTCCAGAAAATATTATGAAACTTTTTAATGATACAATTTTTTTGCAGTAACGCATGTGTTAAGTTACTTTTTCTTCCTTTGTTTTCATTACAAATACTGATTTATAATGAAAAGGGGTTAAACCTTTTTAAATTCATTAGAATATAACCGATCATGGATTTTGAAGTTATACTTGCAGTAGATGAAAAATGGGGAATAGGCAAATCTGGTGGTATACCATGGTCTGTACCAGAAGATTTACAGTTTTTTAAAGAGAAAACTGATGGAAATATTATTATCATGGGGAGTAATACATTTAATTCACTTAGGAGACGGCCTCTTAAAAATCGTTTAAATATTGTATTAACGCGCATGCCGTGGCTCTATAAGAAGGATGCTGAAAAGCATTTGAATTTAGTATTTGTAAAAAATATACAAGAACTTGAAATGTTTACAAATAGGATTGAAACTGTACAAGTTTTTCCTTTTTTGAAACTAGACTACAAATTGTTTGTTGTTGGAGGGGCAGATGTCTACAAGCAATTTATGCGAGATCATAATGTATCAACAATTTGGATAACTTTTATAAAGGGCTTGTATGATTGTGACACCTTTTTTAATCCTTATCCAGAGATTACTTCTTATAAATTGCAGGAAGTTATAAGAAATACTGATACTCATTATATAGAAAAATATGTTAAAGTTTAGTTGTAACAATTGGCAGATGAGTTTGCGGTAGTCTTTTGTGAAGAGTCATACAATATACCTGAGACAATCTTTCTAATATTGTTAATTTGAGTTTGCAAAAAATTCATCTTTTGCTTAATGCTGTATGCATCGTACTCCTCCTCCTCATCCTCCTCTGCATCCTCCTCTTCGTCCTCCTCATCCTCCTCTGCATCCTCCTCTTCGTCCTCCTCATAATCCTCATCACTCTCTTCATCCGCTTGATCAAGACTAGTTGCACTGTAATCTGGGTAGTCCATTTCTTGCGCATATGCAGACCAGCCTCTCGCCTCGTCCCAACGTTCAATAAGCCCCTCGCTTTCAAGCTTGAAAAAAATGGAGCGAATGCTGCGCTCATGAAGAACAGAAATTTGTTGAACAGTAAGCTCCTGATTTTCATATTCCCGATTGAGTCTCTCCAATTCATTTGGTCTCCATGCAAAACGATGACGTCTATATGTGGTCATTATATAATAATAGAAAGCCATTTGTCTTTATATTATTTGCAAATAATTATTAGTTCTTTGGGCTTTGTACCAAGGTAATATTCATTAATAGTTTTGTAGAGATCCATGTGCCTAGAACAACCCACATTGTTCCAATCACAGATGCGCCAGTATTAATGGCCCATCTAAATGCCACGCAGTGTGGTGCGGCCACAAGAAGTGGCGATGCAACAAACCCGTAAATTGAGGTTGGTGTGCAGAATGATGCGTACGCATGAGCTGCACCATAATGAATTGCTACCCACGTAATATAAATTCCGCCAACTTCTACCGTCCATGCGCCAGCTCTGTATAAAGAGCTACCCGCGGTCTTAACCATAGTAGTGATTGAAGAAGCACCGTCGTTCATTTCTGGTTTGGTATCTTTTCTTCTTAGCATAAACTAGGGGAACTTATAGTATTGCGCGAGATATCTTTAATATTGTTCTTCTGCAATTAAAGGAATTCAATTTTTTCAATAAGTCTATATTCAAAACCTTTTTACAGTCAGGGTTGAACGTGTATAATTTATGGTTGTCGTTGAAAATACGTTTCAAACATTACTATATTGCTTGATGGATCGTATACAAATCTTTGATTTCCATTATTATATTGAAGAGGTGTACTTCTATTTCCAAAAAGCAAATCTCCAGCAATTGTTGTTATATTATTTATTAGATTTTCATCTGTTAAATCATAACTTATTCTATCTATAGAATTGGTAACGGGATCCCTTTCAACTCTTAAATTTTGCGCCACTGGAGGAGGTTCACTTTGATTTGTCTCGGGTGATGGATTTGCGGTAGTTTCATTAAATGATGCATCTGGTATGGAGTTTGCTGCATTATCTTGAGTTTCAACGTCTTCTTCATCATCACTTTCACTGTCATATTCATAGTAGCTATTTTCAGCAGTTGCAGCACTTCTTGAAGATTGATTTTGTGTGCTTACTGGAGTTGCTGCCTGCATTAATGGAGGACTTGTAACTGCGGGAGGCTCTCTAATGTCATGTCTGCAAACAGGACATCTTACATTTGCGCGAAACCAAAGATTAATAGAATCTTCATTAAAAATGTGACCGCAGCGGATTATTTGCATTACGCTGTCATCTGGCTGAAATCTATCCAAACAAATGGGGCAACTGGAATTTAACGGAGCATCTATTTCTCTATATAAAACACGTCTAGTTGCGGCATCAATTTGCTGTCTAGTTGGAACAACTGGAACGTTATTATAAAATTGGCTTAAAAAATCAACTAGTTGAGTATTGCTTCTGGGCCAGGCATTAGTGTTTTGCCTTGCTTGAGGTTGCACTCGGGGGATATCATTTCTAAGAATTTCATTCCTACCAACTCTAGGCATAGCTAGATCATTGTAGAGATAATCGTTAAGAATTGAATCCGCTGTGCGGGTGGCTGTTCTATATCTATTTGTAGTAGAGCGCAAATTGTTTGCCGCAGCATAATGATGCTGATGATTATGCATTCTATTTATGTTGTTGTCTGCGCGCTGGGTTTCAACGTTTCTAGAAAGCGTATTTATGTGACTAACTATGTGATCAAGAGATTCATACATGCGATCTATATCTCCCCTGATATCATTATAAGCGACTAAATAAAAATCTAACATTATTCTTTGATCATTTGAAAATGCAGGACTATTTATTCTATTTGACATTAATTTTGTATAATATATATTGTTTAAAATGTGTTTAAATATAAATTGTGATATATAGTTATATGAGTCAGGAGACGACTAATCAAAAATATAAAATGTATGAGAACAGAGGAATTACAGGTTTGGCAAATCTGGGAAATACGTGTTTTTTGAATTCCTGTATGCAGATTTTGTCTCATACCTATGAACTAAATAATTTTTTGAGCTCATCAAATGGAGCCTATAAAAAGAAACTAAAGAATAAATACGATTCGGCTTTGTTGTTGGAATGGGATAACTTGAGACAACTTATGTGGAGCGAAAATTGTGTGATTTCCCCTGGAAAGTTTGTAAATACTGTGAGAAAGCTTGCACAGATAAAAGGACACGATCTGTTTACTGGTTATGCCCAAAATGATCTGCCCGAATTCCTTATATTTGTTATTGACTGTTTCCACAATTCTTTATCGCGAGAAGTAAATATGAGCATTACTGGTACAGTTGAGAACGAAAAGGACAAGGTTGCAGTGCAATGTTACGAAATGATCAAGCGAATGTATGCAAAAGAGTACTCGGAGATCTGGAACATTTTTTATGGAGTTATGGTCTCGCAAATTACTTCAATGGAGACAAACGAAGTAATTGGGTTTTCTCCTGAGCCCATTTTCATGATTAATTTGCCAATCCCTGAAAATAACAAGAGTCCATCTTTGATTGATTGTTTTAACTTGTATGTTGAAGGCGAAATTTTAAGTGGGGACAATGCAGTTTTTAATGAGAAAACACAGAAAAAGGAGACTGTTAAGAAGAATCTTATGTTTTGGAGTTTTCCGTCTGTTTTAGTAATTGATTTAAAACGTTTTAGTGCAAACAATAGGAAAAATCAAATTCTTGTAACCTTTCCTCTAGATGATCTTGATCTCTCAACCTATGTTGTTGGTTATAAGAAGGAGTCGTTTATTTATGAGTTATATGGAATATGCAATCATAGCGGAAGCGTTATGGGTGGCCATTATACCGCATACGTAAAAACGGCAAACGGTAAATGGTATCATTTTAATGATACAATCGCAAAGGAGGTTACTGATATTAAAGAACTTGTAAGTCCAAAGGCATATTGCTTTTTCTACAGAAAAAAAACGCTATAATAATATATAGGCATGACTGATAACTCAAATACAACAACAACACCGCCACCTCCACCAACAAGTAGCAATGAGATAGCGGCAATTTATGACTATATGAATAATATTTTTATGAATCCAACTGTCGTAATTATTCTTTTTATTGTTTTGATTGCATATTTTGTATTCTTTTCTTCTTTAGGAGGAAGCAATCAAAGTAGCGTGGATAGTTCTGCTTCAGGAAGTTTTATGTCGGGAGATGCGCAAGTTGCCCCAGCTCAGGGATCATCATCATCTTCCACTGCTGGAAGTGTCGTTGGCGTAATCGCAATTGCATTGTTTATAATACTTGTTTTGATTAATGGATTGCAATACTTTTTTGGTGTTGATGTAATGGCTAGCGTTAGCAATTTCTTTGGAAATGTAACCCAGGTTGATATTAAAGTAGACGAGTCAAAGTTATTTGGTGGGTCAGGATCAAGTTCTAGCGCTGGTTCTATTATTCCTGAAATAATGAGAAGACCACAAGTTTTCAATATTCCTGGAAATACTTATGGATACGATGATGCAAAGGCTCTTTGCACTGCATATGGTTCTCGTTTGGCTACTTACAAGGAGGTTGAGGATGCTTACACTTCTGGAGCCGAGTGGTGCAATTATGGATGGTCTGATAATCAAAATGCACTTTTCCCTGTTCAACAAGCCACTTATGACAAATTACAGAAAATTCCAGGCCATGAGAATGACTGTGGTAGACCAGGAGTGAACGGTGGATATATTGCAAACCCTCACGTACAGTTTGGCGCAAACTGTTTTGGACATAAGCCTAATATGACTGAAGAGGAAGAAAACCTGATGGCTTCAACCACCCCTTATCCCAAGACTGAGAAGGATTTGCTTATGGAGAAAAGAGTAGATTACTGGAAGAACAGATTGAGCGAAATTTTGGTTTCACCTTTTAACTATACTACATGGAGTAGAATTTAGATAAAAATCAATATAAATAGATCTTATTAATAATAATAATATCTACTTTTTAAAATTATGCAAACCAATTATGCTGAAGATGATTGGGAGGTTCCACACGAAATAAATTTTAATGTTGAGGTTGGACCTCAAGAAGAAGAAGAAGATGAAGATAATTGGGAAGATAGTGTATGGAAAACAGCCCCGTTGAAGGTTGTGTTTAATATGAAGAAAAATATTTGGCATGACGAAGTAGATGAAGCAATTATCCCGCAATCATCAACAATTAATTATATGCAAAGCGAAAAAGATAAAGTAAAAGCATTACAACAAAAACTAGTTGAAGATGCGGACAATGAATTAACTGAAGATTTGTTTCATGTAGGAAGTCCAAAACTAGTACGATCGTTATTAACGCGCCCATCAAATCCAATTGGAATATCGTTGAATACAAGAGATCAATACATTTTATTTGCAGAAGATTGTGCTAACCACGTAAAGCAAGGAACATCCCTGCACATATATGAATTTCATAAAACATTGTTTTCAAATTTATCAGGCAAAATGTCAAATGAGCACACCAAGTTGCTTATTAAACATTTGGAGGCTACAATTGTTAGCAATGGTGCTTTACCCAAGAAGCCTATTTTAAAAAAAGAGATTGAAATACGCAAAAAAAGGCATCAGGAGGTTTTTGGAGAAGCTGAAGAGGATGAATATGATCACTATGCAGTGCGGTATGATATGTCGTGATGCGTGATTATATAGACAAGCATTGACTATTTAGATTGTCTTTTTTTAGTTTGCTTCTTTTTTTCTGGCTTTTCTTTTTTATCTGCATTTTTGCGAGTTTTTCTTTTTTGTGCCTTTTGCTTAGCAATTTCCATTTTTGTGACAATGTCTAGACATTTTTTAAAAACATCTTCGCTTAATACTTCTGGATCTTCAATATATTTATTTGATTCTATTTTTTCCTCGTTATCGCTGCTGCTATCACTAGAACTTTCACTAGAGCTAGTAGTGGATTCGTCGTCACTATCACTATCACTATCGCTATCACTATCGCTTTCCTCATCCTCATCTTCATCCTCATCCTCAGGTTCTTTAATCAACGACTCTGTGGGATTTTTTTTACCACCACTTTGAAAATAATTCAACTGCTTATGACTCTTCTTCTTTTCATGCAAGTATAACAATCCAGATGGCACAGCCAAACTTTTAAACAAGTTTGAAACACTTGACCCCCCACTTTGGTTAACAGGTAATTCATTGGAATTCAAAGATGAAAATGGGCTAATACCCTGCTTCATCAAAATAGAATTAATATCAAAACCTCCACTCATTACTCTACCATTTTCTTTATAATAGACAAGATCATCTCCAGATAGAGCACTCATATACATTATTTTGATATTAATTAATTATTAGAAAAGCGCTTTATTTCTTGAACAACCTTGGTTTCGCGATTCTGCTTTACATATTCAACAATCTGTTTCACTTGTGATTCATTCTTAATCATAGAACCAAGACTTTTTTCTAAATGTTTAAAGGTTAATGGTGCAGACACCTTTGTTGATGCAAATTTTAGTTTACCGTCGCTTATTTGTATTGTAGCCTTGGATAAATTGTTATTTTCAACATAGCTAGTAATTTTCTGGGAAAGTGCATTCTTTTTTTCACGAATATCCTTTGCCTGATCATTCAAGCCCTTGAGCTGATTGTCTAATACAACCCATTGCTGTATTTGTGCTTCAAAAGTGCTCATATTACTATAATTCTATACTATAGTAATAAAAATTATTGATTAATCATCTTTAAAATACTTAACGTCTGCGGCTAGCCTTTCTGGACTTTCTTGAGCCCTTCTTGCCGCGCTTTCCACGACGAGTGCCATAATATTGTTGAGCGGCTAAAAGAGAAAAGGGGACAACGGCTTGGCCAATAATGGAACCGAATGATCCACCGCGCTTTCCCTTTCTTCCCTTACGACGTCTGCGTCCAGCGGTTTGGCCCGAGGCCAAAGCTAATTGAGCAGCTGTTGGCATTTGGTTGGCAGGGTTATTTATATTTATGTCGTATACTGGCACAGATGTAAGACTGCGAGAAGTAGCAAAATTTTGACCAGATTGAAGACCGAGCGAATTTGCGAATTGAACGGGTGGACCACCAACAACTGCTAACATATTAGCGGCAGCTCCATCACCACCTCTTCTATGTCTAGTAACGCGTCTTGACTTTCTTGATTTGCGGGATAAAACCATTATATACTTAAAAGAGAAAAAATTACTTGTCAAAGAGAATGAAATGCAAAAGGTTATCCTAAACCAAAGGCTTTTGGAAAAATATTTTTATTACGCAAAAGACTAACTAACAATACTAAAATTGCTAAAATTAAAACAAAGATTAAAAAAACGAGTAAAATAATTACGTAAACATATGGATAAATTTGAATCAAGATTGTATCAGTTAATGGACTAAAAACTGTCTTTAAATCCTTTTTAACCTCATCGCTATTTAAGATCTCTAAACATTGTTTCATAAGCGTCTCCTTCATGATTATACTTATTGCTTATAAATATAAGTAAAAAAAATAACTCGCAAAAATAACTTGCAAAATGTTTTTGCGTGTTATTACTTTAGTATTTTTCTCTCATTCGTATAAATGGATAATATCATTGAACCACATGCAAATTTTGATTTTACCAAGCTTTCTTTAGGTGTTTTGTCAAGCATTCAGGGTGGAGCATATTTTACAAGAATCTTTTTTGAAAATAAACCTGTTTACATACAAACGCCTACATGCTCAACTAAACAGGGGTTCATTAAGCACGGAAAGAAGATTTATAGCGATTTAATGTTTACTAACAATGATGAGGTTTTCATTAATTGGCTTGAAAATTTAGAAACAAAATGTCATCAATTAATTCATGAAAAGGCGGATTCATGGTTTTCTAGCGAGAATAAGTTGGAACTAAATGACATTGAGTCAGCATTTACGTCCCCAATTAAGACGTTTAAATCTGGCAGATATTACTTGCTGCGTGTAAATGCTAAACCTACTTTACCCATTTATGGCGAGTCACAGAATCTTGTCAAGTTTGAAGATGTTTCTACCGATTCTTCCAATATATCTATTTTAGAGGTGCAAGGAATTAAATTTACTTCTCGCAATTTTCAAATTGAGATTGAGTTGAAGCAGGCGATGATAGTCAGCCCTGATCCATTTTTAGAAAGCTGTTTCATTAAAAAGCCTACTACAAAACCAAGTTTAGAAGGTTTAAAGCTGGTTACAAGCAATGCGACTACAAGCAATGCGACTGCAAGTGAATCTGTTGCGGCATTGAACCAAGATATTATTGTTGAGGGTACAAATAGTGTAGGAGAACCCAATGTAGTTATTGAAACAGCACAAAACGCCAATGAAAACAACCTGACAGAAGATGAGGTTGACAAAATATTAAACGAACAAATAAAGGATCTGGCTCTATTAGAAGAAATAGGCAATGATTCAACTGAAACTAATACAACTGAACAACATGTAGCATCATTGGTTTCAAATTATGCTAATACGGAGTTTTCACTAGAATTTGAGGACTTAAATCAAGATGCAAAGGAAGAAGAGCCACGTCTAACAGAAGTGGATGTCCTTTTAGAAGAAAATTTAGAAACAATAACATTAAAGAAACCAAACCATGTTTACTATGAAATTTATAAGCAGGCGAGAATTAAGGCAAAGGAATCAAAGAAAGCTGCTATAAAAGCTTATTTAGAAGCCAAAAACATTAAGAAAACTTATATGTTGGAAGACATGGATGATAGTGATGACAGTGAAGATAGTTACGATGAATATAGTGAAGAAGAGGAAGATGAGCGTGATAATGAAGAAGAGGAAGAAAATAGCTTTCAATAAACAAAACAAATACGATAAAATAGAAGAGAATAAAGTAGAAGAACAATTGCGATAAAGTTTAGAAGAAAGAGTGCGCCAATTATTTTAGGAAAACCCTTGTTAAGTACCCATTGATTATTGATGCAATGGATACTTATTTAGAATGCAAACTACGAATAACTTAAAATACAAATAAAACAAATACATTGGAATTTTTTATTTTACTCAAAATGAAAATCAAATGAAGAAGGATTAAGGATCATTTAGACTTTTATGATTTTGAATTAAAGGTCGTTTTATAAAAATATTTTATCATCAATTTTATATAATGAGTAGTTCTTTAAAAAAACTCTGGGACAAATATGGAATCGGTGCCATCGTCGTCATTATAATTGGATTATACGTGCTTAGTCTTTTATACAATTACTTTATGTCCAAGGGCAAGTCTGGTTCTGAGAAAATGAGCTTAAATGGCCAAGCTGCTTACGGTGGAAAGAAGCAAGAGAAGAATGTCATGGCTCAATCCATGGGTGTTAAGCCCTCTGAGTCTGGCAACAATGAGGTGTTTGCCTCTGTCAGCGGAATTCAAACCAGCACACAAGGCATTCCCTCATCTTGCAACAAGCCCAACATTCAAAACCCAGCGGATTTGATGCCTAAGGATTCCAACAATGGGTGGGCTCAATTAAACCCTGTTGGAAAGGGTGATTTAGCTAATGTTAACTTGTTAAAGGCAGGCTATCACATTGGTATTGATACCATTGGCCAGACTCTCCGCAATGCTAACCTCCAGATCCGCTCCGAGCCCCCTAACCCTCAGTTAAACGTTGGACCTTGGAATCTCTCAACCATTGAGCCTGATTTCATGCGCGTTCCTCTTGAGATTGGCCAAGGTACTCAATAAATTTAACACTTAACGCTTAAAGCAGTATCCATTAAAACATATTTTTATCCATTGAAACATAGTTTTTAAATAATGACATCCAAAAGGTTGTTATTATTATTTTATACCTGAAGATGATTTGCAATTAATGTGGCAATAGCCCACAGTATCATGCTTAAAATAATGTACTGGGGTGCGTTGATGTAGTCGTAGTAATAAAGCAAGAATGTTGGACCAATAAGGAAAAAATTAATTCCACGAGCAATCAAGTTGCCAAATAAAAATTTGTCCAATTGATCCTTTTTAACAAATAGGGCCACGATAAGACCAGCTGGCATAGAATTGTAAACTGCACCAGTAATGGGTTTATTTAAGGCATTTGACATGAATACGCCTAAATTAAATAAAACGGCGCCAATTACAGCAAGTATAATGATGGATGCCAATTTGCTGTTTGGCAATTTAATAATTGGGTCATTATCTGTCGCATAATCGGTCATTGAATTCATTGAACTAAGGAATTCCTTTACTGATGTTTTTGATGGTTGACTTCTATATGTTGAATCTGTCTTGGATTTATTTGTAGTTGTGGATTTTTTTGGCTTGGTTGAACCAGCATTATTATCTTTATTAAAAACCTTTACTTGGGATTTTTTACTAACGCGACTGGGTTTTCCACCATTTTGACTAGACATTAAGCTACTATAAACAGGTATTTTTATTTTTGTTTGTAGTTGTAGTTTTAGTTTTAGTTTTAGTTTTAGTTTTAACTAATCAGCAATTTTTTCATAATGCTCAATTAGCTTTTTTGATGGACTTGCATTTTTCTTTTTTTTTAATACCACCATTCTATTTTCAATTGTTTTTTCAATAATATCAAAATGGTTTAAGATCACATGATATTTATTTCTATTCAAAAAGTCGTCAAACATGATTAAACAATTATCGCCAATTTCATCATAACATTTTAAACAACACGCTACACGAAATCTTCCATCAATTAGTATTAAATCAATTTGTTGTTTTTCAAAATTGCTTAATAATGAAAGTTGATTGCTATAGTTTTGCCAATCTGCAATAACGCTTTTGGGTCCTGGATTACCCCAACTTTTGGGTTGAGTATCCATTTCACAGTATATTAAAGTAATTGTCTTGTTGTTTTGAATGGATTTGAGTTCCCTTTTTATTTTATTATGCCATTCCAAATCACTTTCTACTGAATAAATTGATTTTATGTTGGGAGCCAAAGCAGTTTTGCATGTTGAACCTCCAGATCCATATTCAAAATAATGATTAGATTTAATTAAATATTTGTAAAACATAAATTTATCTTTTGCAGCAAAATGTGGTTCCATGTTTATCTAATATATGTTAAATATTAGATTAATTGCAAAAAATAAAAGGTATTTTATATTTTTATGCGTATTTACACTACTGTAAAATTAATATAAATACAAGAAGTTATATTATTTATTGTGAACTAGAGATGAGCAGAGTGGAGCAGATGCAAAAAATTCAGGCTGAAGCGCTTGAACTATTTACACCTTTGGACATTTAAAACGCCGATTTTAAATGTTCTTAAATTGTTATGATTATTTATTGTAACGATGAACAATTAGGGGGGGAGATATTATACGTTGTCACAGACCCCATGTTCTTCAAAAACACATTTTCTTTTATTATAAATTCGTATTTTTTATCAATTGCTATATTTTCCAATTGTTCGTAAACATCACTGCTAATTTGTATTGTATCTATTTCTGCAGTTGATTGTAATCTTGATGCCATATTTACGGCATTTCCAACAACACACAATCTTGGTAATTCGTTTCCTAATATTCCAATACTAACGCTTCCTATATTTATTCCAACCCGAATGCATAACGGAATATTATCAGGTGTTTTTATTGTTTTTACTTCTTTAATAATATCTATCGCAAATGATAGTATTTCGTTTATAACAAAATTATGATTTATAGCATTTCTAAAAATATCGCCCACAACCATATAGGCGTCGCCAATCGTTTCTATTTTTTGTAAATGTGAATATTTTTTTATAATTTTATCAAAGGAAATATAAACACTGTTAAGTAATTTAAAAATAATTGCATCATCATATTTTTGTGCCAATTCTGTATAATTAACAATATCCGTAAAAAGAACACATATCATATTAAATTGTTTTGTGGTTGTGGTTGCACTTGCACTTGCACTTGCACTTGTACTTTCACTTGTACTTGCAATAAATTCTTTATCAAATCCAAACGGCAGTATTTTATTTAATAATTCTTGTTCTAATATGGTTTTATCTTCAGGTATTTTTAGTAAAAACCCCTTTCTTGTTAAATCTACTAACGCAGTGCATTTGGGCGTTATAACAATAATTTCAGTTTTATATTTATTTAAGTGTGTTATCATATAGGATATAAATTGAACAGATTGTAAATCTATATTATTAAATTGTATTATTTCTTTCTCAATACATTCATCTATCATTATACATGTCGTCAATTTGCTTATCATATCAGCAAACGAATAATATAAATTGACAGTATATACGTCGGTCAAATGAAATATATCAATTATAGTTAACAACATAAATGTGGCCCATATAATCAAATAAATATTCGTAAACATTAGATTACGTTTTTCATAAAAAGTTTTCATAAAAAATAGTAGTGATGCCCATGAACAACCGGTAAAATAAAAATAAATTGTTGTATTCCTATACGGATAAATAAATATGTTTACTGCTACAGGAATAATATGACATTGAATATTTATATCTCGCAATTTAATACTATTGATATCGCAATACAGTTTAAGCATTAATGGCGTTGCAAATAACCACATAACAATTCTACTAAACTCGTGTTGATATAAAGTAATATTGTTACTCAATATAGAGTTTAATATATATTTTATATAAATCAACGCCAATGAGGTTGAAGTCATGTTTTTTGATTTATAAAACAGAACTTTGTTGATAAGATAAATAGAATAAATAGATAGCACAAATAAATTTAGGTTTGTTATAGAGTAATAAAATTTACTATTATTTTGGATCAGTTCGTTATTTAATATTGTAGAATAATTAGATATATATAATTTATTCAAAATATCATCCGCACTACAATATAAGAAAACATACAAAATTAAATACATCATATGTTATAATAACAATAGTTTTTATACTACAATTATAATTCTGTAATTATAATTATATATTGTATATGACTAACCATAAAAGTGAAGATTATAAATTAACTGCAGTTGAATATTATTTGATTGAGGATAAATCACAGGAAGAAGTATGTAAAATATTTAATTGCAAGCCAAGAAGTTTAATGCGTTGGGTTGACAAGTATCAAGAAACTGGAAATGTGGAACGATACAACAGAAAACCGAAAGAATACCTATAAAAAATCGGCGTTTTAAATGTCCAAAGGTGTAAAAAGAAAAATGCCGATTATGGTGACGCATTCGCAAAATACGGTGTTATTGGTGTTTTAATGAGAATAGAAGATAAGATGCAACGTGCCATGTCTATAACAAAGAATGGTGTGAATTTGGTGAATGATGAGGGTATCCGTGATACCTTGATAGATTTGCACAATTATGCCGCAATGGCGCTAATGCTATTGGACGAATAAACTGTTTGCAAAAAATAATATATGAAATAATATATAAGTTGACCATGTTTAAAATAATGAATCAAAATACCATGTTTTATATTGTTGTCCTATTTGTTCTCGTTGTTTGTGTGAAAGTATATTTAGAATCAGAGGCATATAATTTGAAATGCATTGTATCCACAGTTGATGGTCACAAATATTGCGTTAGAGAACGAGAAAAGATGAAACCTGCTGCAAATTTACTTGCAGAAGTTACCCAGAAATGCAAAGATCTTGTAAAATATGTCGGCAAAAAACACCCTGATAATGAGGCCTGTCAGCGCTTGGTAAATGGGTTCAATCCTAAAAAAATAACCGAGACATTACCAACAAGTGAATTAACTGCTTATAGTGAGAATAAGGGAGAGAAAATAGCTTTTTGCTTGAATAAGAAGAAAGATGGTACAAAGTTGATTGATATAAATACCTTGACATTTGTTGCAATTCACGAACTCTCACACATTATGACCAAATCAGTTGGTCACAAGCAGGAATTCTGGCAAAATTTCAAGTTCTTATTAGAGAATGCCAAAGCTGCCAATATTTACATTCCAATAGACTATAAAAAAGAGCCCGAAGAATATTGCGGCATGACAATTACTGATAGCCCATATTATGATATGTAAAATAAAAATTCTATGAATATATTTTTATTTTATGATAGATTCAATACTAGATTCAATATAAAGATTTAACGACGCAAACTGTGAATATTA
>Ga0194055_10001575_pt1 | contig 18572 bp, 14 predicted proteins | sample SepL449m_MetaG_FD_155482 | JGI IMG/M metagenome (GOLD analysis project Ga0194055, IMG submission 155482) | Anoxic zone freshwater microbial communities from boreal shield lake in IISD Experimental Lakes Area, Ontario, Canada - Sep2016-L442-9m | ecosystem: Environmental > Aquatic > Freshwater >...
CTCACCCCGTCTGCGGGAACGACCACAGTGATCGTTCGCTGGCGAGGCGTGCCCGTGAGCGCGTTCCAACCTGTCTGCTCGGCGTTCAGCGCGACAGACGCCAGCTGGTTTGCCGGCGATCCCTGCGCGACAACACCAATCGCACCGAGACCGATTGCGAATCCAATCACGCCACTACGGACGATCTGCCGGTTGCGTGTACTGCGAGCCACTGACCCAGAGTGCATAGCGATTCTGAGAAGAGCATGAGAACGTGCGCCGGCTCACGCCAACGGGCTATTCAGCGTCGGGTAGTACCTCGCCCCCGTACGTTCCGAAACGACCCCAGATCCGTTCGGCGTCTTCGAGCCGACGGCCGATCGACGAGGGATTGCGCTCCAACAGCGTGGCTGCCAAGAGCTCCACGAGGAAAATGCCTGTAACCGCCGTTGGGAATGGTGCCGGCGAATCGTCGGCACAGATCAGGACCTCGGTCGCAAACTTCGCTGCCGGAGCGGCCGGCGAGTCGGTGACCAACACGACCGGGGCGCCGGCCTCGTGGAAAAACGAGGCGACCTCAGTTGTGACCTTGGCGTAGCGGCGAAACGTAAACGCGAGCAACCGATCCTCGGGACCAACACCGATCAGACGATCAGCGAGCGCCGACTCCCCCGCCTCGACCCGCACCACGTTCGGCAGCATGGGGTTGAGGAGAAAGTACGCGTATTCCGCGACGGCAGCACTGGCGCGTTGACCAAAGACATGGATCCAGCCTTCGCCGGATTCGAGCAACGCAGCAGCGCGATCCAGCGTCACGGGCGGTGTGTTCGCCGACACGGTACGCAGGTCGCGTTCGACTGCCTCAAGCCAGCGGTCTACCAGCGTGCCCGATCCAGATACCTCAGGCTCAAGATCTCCGCCTACGCGTTCGCGGATCCCAGCCTGGAGCGCCTCTTGGAGTCCGCCGAAGCCGCCGTAGCCGAGCCTCGCTCCAAAGCGCACGACGGCTGCCTTGGATACGCCGGCCGAGATGGCCAACGCATCAGCCGATCCGAACGCGACGCCCATCGTGTCGCGCAGCACTGCTTCGGCGACTCGTTGGTCGTTTGGCGAGAGCTCCTCGAGACGATCGCGGATGCGATCCAGTGGATCTTTGCCCTGCTCGGTCACGCCGCGACCGTACCAGACGACGACGCGTACCTGCAGGCCGGCCGGTACGGTTCAGTCATGGCACGCATCTTCTCGGGCATCCAACCGACCGGTGATAAACACATCGGCAACTACCTCGGCGCGATTCGGCACTGGGTTGCTGGCCAGAGCGAACACGACTGTCTTTACAGCATCGTGGACCTGCATTCGATCACCGTGCCGGTCGAACCGGCAGCACTACGCGACGCCACACTTTCGTTAGCAACCTTGCTCTTTGCCGCTGGTCTTGATCCTGCGAAATCGACGCTGTTTGCCCAGAGCCACGTCTCCGAACACATGGAGTTGGCCTGGTATCTCAATTGCACTGCGACGATGGGCGAGCTACGACGCATGACGCAGTTCAAGGACAAGTCGGGTGGACAAGAATCCGTCTCTGTCGGTCTCTTCGACTATCCCGTCTTGCAGGCTGCGGATGTCCTGCTGTATCAGGCGGGCCTCGTTCCTGTCGGCGAGGACCAACGCCAACACCTCGAGCTGATGCGCGATATCGCGATCCGTTTCAACGGACGGTACGGCGACACGTTTGTCGTGCCCCAAGCGCAGATCCCTCCCACCGGTGCACGCATCGTCGACCTGCAGGAGCCAACCAAAAAGATGTCGACCACGGGTGGCACCGAACAGGGAACGCTGCTCCTGCTTGATACGCCTGCACGTCTGCGTAAGAAAGTGATGTCAGCGGTGACCGACTCTGACGGGGTCGTCCGAGCTGACCTCGAGAACAAGCCGGGAATCACGGGTCTGCTGTCGTTGCTCTCGGCGATCGAGAACGTCCCGATCGCGACACTTGAAGAGCGCTATGACGGCAAAGGCTACGGCGACTTTAAAAAGGACGTTGCCGAAGCGGTCGTGGTGCTCCTCGAACCACTGCAGGCGCGGCACGCCGAATTGGCTGCCGATCCCGGCGAGGTCGTTCGCCTCCTGAAGGTGGGCGCCGACCACGCGCGTTCGTTGGCTGTACCAACGGTGGAGCTGGTGCGGGATCGCATCGGTTTCGCGCCACGCGGCTAACCGAAGCGTTCGCGCGAGCGCCGCGCCAGCCGTGCCATCGTCCCCGGTGCAATCGCCTGAGCCACGCCCGCAACACGCCACCATTCGGGCTGAAACGATTCCGAGCGTCGCTTCCCCAGTGCGGAGAGGATCGACTCTGCACACCGATCATCGTCGATTACTGCGTGACGTAGCCAGCGATGACTTCGTAATCGGTCGTGTGGGAATGCGGCGGTCGCGACCGGACCAGGATTGGCCGTCAAAACGTGAACTCCAAGGGCCGAGGCCTCCACGTGGAGGCCTCGGGACCAAGCGATCGCAGCATGTTTCGCGGCCGCATAGTGCGGTGCCGAACCCGTTGCGACGGTCCCTGCCACGCTGACCACATTGACGATCGATCCGTGCGCTGCGAGCAAGCCGGGCCACGCTGCCGCTGTGACACGAACCATGGCGAGATACAGCAAATCGATCGCGTGGGAGGCCTCATCGGCGTCATGCTCGATCAACGGTGTTCGAAACGGACCACCGGCGTTATTGATCAAGAGGCGAATGCGCTCCTGCTGGGCCAGACGATGTGCGAGGATCGCCACGCCGGTGGGAGTCGAGAGATCTGCGACCAGCGTTTCACAGTCAAGTTCGTGCCCGGCGGCACGAAGGCGCTCCGTACCGCGGGCCACCAAGAGCAGCTCCCCATCAGGACGAACGAGCCGACGAGCCAACGCAAGCCCAATTCCAGCAGAGCCACCCGTTACCACTGTGAGGTCCCCGTCACCCATTGGTAGAGGAGCGTAGCCCGCGCACGGTACACTCGGGGCGTGAGCCACGTTCCTGAACCGGAGCGCCGTGTAGAAATCACGGTTTCCACCCGCACGCTGTTGCGGGTCATGTTGACTGCGACTGCGTTTTTGATGGTCATCTACGTGTTCTGGCAGGTGCGCGAAATCGGCCAGCTCGTCCTGATCGCAGCCTTCCTAGCGTTGGCACTCAACCCGCTCGTGACGGTGATCGAGCGCAAGATCGGCAATCACCGCGGTGTCGCAGCCGTGATCGTTGTGCTCGGGCTCATTATTTTTCTGCTTGCCTTCCTGAGTGCCCTGCTGACACCGCTTTACGAAGAGACGCGATCGTTTGCAACACGTGCGCCCGCCCTGATTGACGAGTTGCGCAACTGGGGTCCCTTCCATGACCTCGATGCCCGGTACAACGTGATACAGCGCCTGAGCGATGGCGCGTCGGAATATTCCAACCGCCTGCCCGCCCAAGCCGGCAGTCTGCTCGGTGTGGCAACCGCAGTTGTGACGGGCTTTGGCAAGAGTCTGACGGTGCTGTTCATGACGCTGTTTCTCCTCCTCGAGATCCCGCGCTTTCTCCGCACCATCACCGAGTTGATGCGACCAGGCCACGCCGATCGCTCGCTCGAGGTGTTCGACCAGGTCAACGGCACGATCGCGCGCTGGACCGCAGGCGTGCTCTTCATTGCTGCTATCGCTGGCACGCTCACCGGTGTGACCGCGTGGATCCTTGGCGTGCCGTTTGCGCTTGCCCTGGGCCTCCTCGTCGCGATGCTCGACATCATTCCGCTGGTTGGCGCGACGATCGGCTCAACCGTGGCTGTCTTGGTGGCACTGACGACGTCGTTGACAGCGGGCATCATCATGCTGGTGCTGGCCGTGGTCTACCAGTTCATCGAGAACCACATCATCCAGCCCGTCGTGATGCGCAAGAGCATTGACGTCTCGCCATTCATCGTTGTGGTGAGTGTGCTGGTCGGGGCTTCGTTGCTGGGAATCATCGGTGCGCTGCTCGCAATACCGGTGGCCGGCTCGGTCCAAGTCGTGCTGCGACGCATACTCGACGTCCGCCGACAGCGGATCGCGGCAGAGCGTCAGTTGATCCTTGACCTCGAAGGTGGGTCTGGCACCACCGTTGGAGACAGCTCGTGAGTGAACGACTACAGATCCAGATCGTCTCGGACTTTCTCTGTCCGTTCTGCAAGATTGCGAGCGAACGCGCAGCGTGGTTGGAGCGCGAGTTTGACGCACAGATCGAATGGCTGCCGTGGGATCTTCATCCGGAGTATCCGGCTGAGGGCATCCCTCGCTCCGAGTTGATTGCGAAGTACGGCGCGGAACATTTCGCCAATGTTGCGCAGATGTTCGAGGACTGTGGCTTTGCCTACGCACCGAACCCCGAGCGCGTGCCGAATACGCACCTCGCCCTAGAACTTGGCGAACTTGCCCGTGCGGCTGGTCTCCATGCCGAGTACCACGACGCCGTCATGGTTGGCATGTGGGAACAGGAACTCGACGTTGCCGATCCAGCGGTGATCAGTGCAATCGCCGTTGGTATCGGGCTTGACGCCGATGCGGTAGCTGAGGCAATCGAATCGCGACGCTTCCGTGCCCATGTCCTCCAGTGCACGGAAGAGGCTCACTCTGCAGGTATTACGGGAGTCCCGGCCTTCATCTTCGAGGAGCGCTATTTGCTGATGGGTGCGCAGCCACATGCCGCGTTTGAGAAGGTCATCGCCCAGGTGCGAGAAGACCAAGCAGAGGCATCAGCCGAACACTAGGCATCGAACATATGTTCGATTAGAATGGGGGGATGCTGCTTGCTCTCCTTCTGCCACGCCTCTCACTCAGCGTTGCACTCACGGCGCAACCACAGCCGCCTGATGTACCAGTTGCGGTCGGACCTCCACCCTTTGGAGAGCCACGTATCGGCCTGCCTTCCGCGCTTGCCGAAGCCAGTGGCGTTCGCAGTGGGATGCGTCTTTCGGCAGCGTTAACACTCTGTCCTGGACTCGTTCTCGTGCCACCCGACCCAGTCGGAGTACAGCTGCGAGCAGCGCGACTGATCCGCGATATCGCCGCGTTGGGCCTCCCGGTCGAGGAGATTGGTAGTGGGCGCGCTCTGGTTGATGCCGAACCTGGCCTGCGCCTGTATGGCGGCCCGCAACGACTCCTCCAACGCCTGCACGACGTTGCTCCCGACGAGGCACTACAGATTGGCGCAGCACCATCGCGTTTTGCCGCCTTGATGGCTGCACGACTTGCGCGTCGCCGACCACGCGTACTTGGGCATGACGATGTGCAGGAGACAATCGCGCCGCTGCCCGTTGCTCTGCTGCACGAGGATGGCGGCACTCCAGCAGAGATCTGCGAGGCCTTGACCCTGGTTGGCATTGATCGACTTGGGGGGCTGGCATCGCTCAATCGCCTGGCAGTACGTGATCGCTTTGGCCCAGAGGGTGTACGTGCCTGGCAGATGGCGCGCGGCGAGGATGGTGGCGCGATCGACCCGCGCCAGCCTCCACCCCTCCTTCGCGCCGAACTCGTACCGGGTGAGCCAATCGCAACTGATCACGCTCTCGAACAGGCAGTGGAATTGCTCCTCAAGCGTCTTCTCAACGACCCCGCGCGCGGAACAGCCGAACCGCGCCTACTGCGGCTACAGGCACGCCTGATTACCGGCGAGTCATGGCTCTGCGAAGCGCCTTTGCGTGAGCCGTGTGGTGACCACGAGCGACTGCTCTTGGCGCTACTGCCGAAAGCACGACGACTACCAGCCCCGGCCGAGCGCATCGCCATTAGCTTTGCCGAGCTAGCGCCGGGCGCACACCAGCTAGCGCTGCTCGACCCAGCTGGGGTCGAGCGAGAGCAACGCCTTGACGATGCCACCGCGCAGGTTCGCTCAGCACTTGGCTCCACCGCCCTCTTGCGTGTCGTCACGATTGATCCGACCAGTCGTTTACCCGAGCGACGCTACGGATTGACTGCCCGGTGAGCAGCCTCTTGCACGGGCTGGCGTCGCAGACACCGCAACCCTGTCGCGTCACACTCGATGCGCGCTTCTACCCAACCAGCGTCGATGGTCGTGGAGTCATTTCAGTCCTCGAGGAGTGGCGCGTAGAAGAGGGTTGGTGGAATACGCCCTATCGACGACGCTACCTCTCTGTGGCGCTCGCAGATGGACAGCTGCAGACGATCTTCGAGGATCGACGCAACCCGGGTCAGTGGTGGCGACATGGGCGCTAGTACGTCGTACGTAGAGCTGCATTGCCATTCGGCATACTCCTTTCTCGATGGCGTAGCCCAGCCGGATGAATTGGTCGACCGAGCCGCTGCCCTTGGCTACTCCGCACTCGCCTTGACGGACCACGACAACCTCTGTGCAGCGCTGCCGTTCGCCCACGCGGCCCAGGCCGCCGGGCTCCAGGCAATTACCGGCTGCGAACTGACCGTCTCGGATGCCGGTCAGGCGTTTCATCTCGTGCTGCTTGCCGAAACACGTGTGGGCTACACGAACCTCTGCCGCCTGATTACTGCCGCTCATGCCGGTACACGACGAGAAGACGGTGCGGTTGGCCACACGCCGAGCGTGGATTTTCTGCACGTCCTAGAACACGCGGAGGGGCTCACCTGTCTGACTGGCTGTCCTCGTCAGGGAGCACTAGTCGGGAACGACGACCCGACTGCGCGTCGTCGTCGTGACCTGCTGCTCGAGGCGTTCTCTACCCGGCTGGCCATTGAACTACAGCGCCCGTTTCAGCAGGGAGCCGAGCCAGAGTTGCGTCGTCTCAGCCGGCTGGCTCACGAGCGCAGTATTCCCTTGGTCGCGACGAACAACGTGCATCTCCACCTCCGCCGGCGGGGTCCACTGCAGGACGTTCTGGTGGCAATTCGCCATCACCTCGCCCTCGACGCCTGCACCAGCGCGCTGCGTGGCAATCGCGAGCACGTGCTCAAGTCGCCAACTGAGATGGCACGACTCTTTGAGGAACTCCCCGAGGCAATTCTCGAGACCAGCCGCATTGCTGAGCGCTGTCGCTTTGACCTCACCGAGAGTCTTGGCTATCAACCACCCGCACGAGCGGGCAATGCCGACCATGAGCTCGCCGGCTTCTGTAGAACACATCTCGACAGTCGCTACCCCCGTTCCTCGCCGTGGCGGCAGCAGGCAGAGCAGCGGTTAGAGACCGAGCTCGCGCTGATTCAGCGCCATCAGTTAGCCGGCTTCTTTCTGCTGCATCACGAGATTCTCGAACTGGCGCGCGAGGTCGCCCTCGAGCTTCGGGGCAGCGATGCCGCACGCAACGTTTTGCCACCGGGGCGCGGGCGCGGTTCGAGCGTTGGTTCAATCGTCTGCTACCTGACGGGTCTCTCCCATATTGATCCGGTTGCTGGGCGTCTCTCGCTCGGGCGGTTTCTCAACGAAGAGCTAGCCTCGACGCCGGATATAGACCTGGACTTTCCTCGTGACATCCGGGCCGAACTGATTCGTCGGATTCACCTGCGCTTTGGCCCGCAGCAGGCGGCGTTGGTTGGCGCCTTCTCGACCTATCGGGCACGTGGTGCAATTCGGGAGATCGGCAAGGCGTTGGCACTACCAACAGGCGACATCGCTCGACTTGCTGCGGGCTCAGATGGTTGGCGTGCCGAATCGGTTGGCGAGGAACTGCGTCGGATACCAAGCCTGCGCGACCGTGCCAACGATCCACGCCTACGACTACTCGTGGCGCTGTGTCGTCAGATCAGTGGTCTGCCACGTCACCTCTCTCAACACCCCGGCGGCATGATTGTCTCTGACCGCCCGCTCAGCGAACTGGTTCCTTTGCAACCCGCTGCCATGGCGGGACGCACGATCTGCCAGTGGGATAAGGACGCCTGTGCTGATGCTGGCTTTCTCAAGATCGACCTACTTGGGCTCGGCATGCTCAGCGCAGTCGAACGCTGCGTCAGCGAAATCCATCGCAGCACGGGCGAGACGGTCGACCTCTCACGCGTTCCGCTCGACGACGCCGAGGTGTACGCCGAGATTCAGGACGCAGACACAGTCGGTGTCTTCCAGATCGAATCGCGTGCACAGATGCAGACACTGTTGCGCGTACAACCAACGTGCCTTGACGATCTTGTCGTTGAGGTCGCACTTGTTCGTCCAGGACCCATCCAAGGTGGTGCCGTCAATCCCTACATTCAACGACGACTGGCACGACGGGCCGATCCGACTGTGCCGATTCCCTACGAGCACCCCCTGCTCGAGGAGGCACTGCATGAGACGCTCGGCGTGATCATTTTTCAGGATCAAGTCCTCACTGTCGCGCAGGCACTCGCGGGCTTTACACCAGGCCAGGCAGAGGCCTTGCGGCGCGCAATGAGTCGACGGCGTAGCCGCGCAGCGATCGAGGCGCAATGGCTGGCGTTTGCCGAGGGAGCGGCCGAGCGAGGAGTGCCGGAGCACGTCGCACAACGCGTCTTCCAACAGATCATCGCCTTCTCAGCGTTTGGCTTTCCGAAGTCGCATGCGGCCGCATTTGCCTTGCTGGCCTATCAGAGTGCCTGGCTTCGGCGTCACCACCCGGCCGCCTTTCTCTGTGCCTTGCTGATGGAGCAACCAATGGGGTTCTACCCACCCGCCACGTTGATTCGCGATGCCGAGCACCGCGCAGTCGCAGTACTCCCGGTCGACATCGAACACTCACTGGCTGAGGCCAGCTGCGAGAGTCCCTCCGCGGTTCGCCTGGGCTTTCGTCAGGTGATTGGCCTCGGAGCAGACGATGCTGAACACCTGGTCACAGAGCGTCACATACGCGGGCCTTTTCACACAGTGAGCGAACTCGCCAACCGCCTTGATTTGCCGACGACACAGCTTCAGCGGCTGATCGCAGCAGGAGCCTGCGACCGGTTTGGCCCTCGTCGACAGCTGCTCTGGGAGCTCGGCCTTGCCACACGACCGCAGGCGAGCCCGGCCGGTCGACAGTTGGCGTTTGACTTGCAACTCGGCGAGGTGCCTCAGACGCTCCCAGTCCCGAATGCGTGGGAACTCTTGGTCGCCGACTACGCCACAACCGGTGTCTCGGTCCGAGAACATCCGATTGCCCAGCTTCGACCTGCTCTGGTCGATGTGGTCAGTAGTGCGCAGCTTGAGCAGTTACCAGACGGGACACCAATCAGAATCCCTGGGCTGGCCGTTGCACGTCAGCGTCCGGGCAGTGCCAAAGGCATTGTCTTCCTGCTCCTAGAAGACGAGTACGGACTCTTCAATCTCGTAATCATGCCCGACGTCTACGAACAGCACCGTCTGCTTGTTCGGAGCGAGCCATTGCTTCTCGTCGAAGGCATCCTCGAGCACCGTGGTCGACAACTCAATATTCGCGTGACTCATCTCAACGCACTCGGCACACCCGACCGGCACGTGCTTCCGCCGCAACAGGAAAAGGACGGCGGAACGTTGCGTTCGGTCGCGCCGGCACCGCAACACTTCGCACAGGGTCGCCGGCGCGCGTAGCGCTACGACGAGTGGTACAGAACGACGGGCGTACCCATGTGCGCGAAGTCCCAGACAATCGGCGCATAGGCGTGCTGGAGCCGCACACAGCCATGCGATGCTGGGTACTGGGGAACATCCGGGTACTCGTGCAAGGCGAAGCCCTCGAAAAAGTACGAGGCATACGGGAGAAAGATCTTGAACTTGTAATCCCAACTGTTGATCTCCTTACGGATGATCGAGAAGTCACCGTCGGGGGTGTTATCGGTGGCCCCCGTAGACGTATGGATCGTCCGCTCAACAAAGCCCTTGTCGCGTACCAGCATGACGATCTGGCGCGAGATGTCGATCTCGATGTGACGTGCCCGATTGGGGTATTTGGCTACCGGACGCTCCGCACGCATAACCTGAGCAAGCGTGACTGCCCCAGCCGCACCCGTGCGTTCCATGCGTGTATAGCCTTGGAACGCAACCACTGCCTGCCACGTCGCATCGTCATACGCACCGTGCGCGTACTTGGGAAGCACATACCCGAGCTTCATCAAGTTCTCTTGCAATGCACGCACGCCGGGACCATGGTCGCCCAATTCAAACCCGCCCGGATAACCGGATCCTGGGTTACGACCCGATTGGGCGCGAAAGCCAATCGCAAAGTATCCCGAGGCTGCGACTCGGCCCCACGTCGTCAAGGTCTTCCGTCCCTTGGACATCGCGTCGGGCGTGGGCGTGTCCCAGCCCGCGACGATCGCGCCACCGCCGCCATCAATCACGGTCCAACCCGTCACCCAATCGAGCAGTCCCTGCGACCAGCGCAGTGAGTCGGTCGTCGTCCGCGTGGTGCGCTTCAGTCGAGCGGTCGTTACCGGAACGAGTGGGTCAACCGTGGTTGTCGTCTGAACGCGCGCAATGTCGTCGAACACCACCGGGGCGATCTTGGTCGCCGCGGCGAGCGACGTTGTCAATGCCTGTGCATCGGACTGCTTGAACTTGATCTGACCCTCCGACGAAGGATGGACGCCATACACGAGGTTGCGATCCCCAAGAGCCTTGATCCAGTTGACGGCAACCGATTGCGAACCTTGCGGGAGGTTGACCATGATTGGCGTCTTCACGCCGGCCGCACGGAGGGCCTTGATATTGAGCGACTGAGTCCAGATCCACGCTTCTGTGTCACCACACTGACCCGTAGCGTCAAACTGGCCGCAGTTGGGATCGACGGCAGGGAGATACCAGACGTTGTCTTTTTTCGTGAACCAACTCGCCAGTGTCGCCAGCCATGGGGACTGGTCGTCGACGCTCAGTGGAACGTTTGCGAGCAGGAGCACTAAGCCTCGCGACTTGGCAAGCCGTTGCAGCTTTTGGAAGGCGAGCCGATGCGCATCGTCGTTCGACGCGCTGGAGATGTTGATGCGCACGACGTTTGCGCCGAGGCGCGCGATCTGTTTGAAGGCGTTGGACGCCGAACTGATATCGGGTGGTGCGACAGGTGTGCCAAGCACGGTGGGCACAAAACGCGTACCGCCCCATGTCACTCCACGCACCTTCATTTCGTGCTTCCCGGCATCCATGATGCGATTGCCCGAGACATGCGCCGGCCGGGCCTGCGCGACAACAGCAGTGGCCATTAGGGCAACGATCGCGAGTACGGTAGCGGTTGCGGTTTTACGCAAGGAAAAGGTCGCCAGCACCCTAAGTGGGTTCGATCCGCGGATGGCGTCTCCTTCCTGAGGGTATTCTGTGCTGGTGCGAAGACTCGTAGTAATCCTGTGCGCGCTCACAATCTTGACCATTGCGCCGGTCATGGCCGGCGCGGCCGCCCTCGGTGTAGGCGCTGACGGCAGCCTTAGTGCGGGTAACGCCACAAGCAACACCGCGGCTGCCACAGCACTGCATCTCACTTGGGCCCGCGTTGACATCTCCTGGCCCACCATCGCCCCCACTCAACCGAAAAGCGTGCGGCTTCCGACGAGTAGTGGGTATGTCTGGACCAGCGTCGATTCTCAGCTCGCGGCAGCGGCGTCACTGGGTGCTGGCACACAGGTACTGTTTTCTGTGAGCGGAACACCAGACTGGGCGCGGGCGGACGGCGGTGCGGGTGGTTCGCCGGGGGATCCGTCGTGGATGCCAAAGCGTGCGTCATGGCAAAATTTCATCGCTGCACTCGTCACGCGCTACAACGGCACGTTCGCTGCCATTGAGGTCTGGCCCCAACCGAACCTCCAGACGTCGCTGCGACCACAGCGGCTCGCTGGTCGCCTCGTAGCGCCAGGTTTTCTGAAGGTGCTGACGAAGCTCGCGACGCTCGAAGCACGCAAGGTGTCGGCAACCGTGCCGATCATCACGGGCGGCTTGGCGCGTACAGACCCCGCCAGTACGACGGATACTCCCGCTCTCACGTTTCTCCGGTCGATGGCCCGAACGCGGATGTCGTTCGACGCGATCGGGCTTCGCCTGGTACCGCCCAATGGGCTCGAAGGACTGAGCGATCCAACCAATCTTTCGCTGACTGATTCTGCCGGCATCGTGACTGCTGTCGACAGCTATTGGCCAAACGCTGGCAAAGGCATCTGGTTGACTGGCTACGGAGTACCGTCGGGGCCGGCCACGGCCGGGTTCAGTTCCGCCACCCAGAACGTTGGCATCACGAGCCTGCTCACGGCCGCCGCGAATCCGCGCATTGGTGTCGCAGTTTGGAACAGTCTCGCGAACACGACGACGTCTCCTTATGGCGGCATCCTGCTGGCGCCGACGGTAGACCCCTTCGTGGCTCCGGCCCCGGGGACCGATCCGGCCTGGGATACCTGGACCACGATCGTGCCCGTTCCGGCTCCGCCAGTCTGACCCTATTCTCGTTGAAGAGCGAGGACCAACGCGTCCCCGGCGAGCACGAAGCCAAATGGCTCGACCAAGGCAAGGACTCCCGGATCGGCAATGTTACTGACCAGCGCGACGGCTCGACAGTCGCGTTGTCGTGCTGCATCGATTGCTCGGGCAAGGAGACCTGAACCAAACCGCTTGCCCCGTCCGTCGGGATGGACGTACAACTCGAGGATACGGAGCACACGGCCCTGCCCCCTCCCCGTGTCAATTGCTCGCTGCCAGGCGACGTAGCTATTGATTGTTCGATCCGTCGTCCCCACACGAACATCGCCCGCGCTGATACGCGGCAACACCCAGTGGCCCCAGCTCGCCTGATTGACAAACCGCATGTCGTTCGCCTCGAGGCGATAGCGCTCCCATAACACTCCCAACGCGACAAGATCAGCTCCTGCCGCCGGGCGAATCACGCGCCTTCGTACTCCACCAGAGAGACCACAGGCAAGGCCCCAAGTTGCCGGCGCCCAGCCAAGCCACGCAATTCGGCGACGAAGCACGCACCAACCGGAACGGCGCTGGCTTGCAAAGCGAGCGCAACGCTTGCCGCCGCCGTCCCACCCGTCGCCAACAGGTCGTCATGGATCAGGACGCGCATGCCAGGCTCGATCGCAGTGTGTGCGAGTTCGAGTGTGTTCTGGCCGTACTCCAACGCATACGACTCAGTCCAAGCTTTACCGGGCAGTTTTCCGGGCTTCCGTGCCGGAGCGAAACTACAGCCGAGCGCGTGCGCCAAGGTCGGGCCGAACAAAAACCCGCGGGCCTCCGCGCCAAGGATCACGTCTGGCTGAAGCGGCTTTGCAAACGCCACAAAACGCTCGATGATCTCGGCGACGACGGTCGCATCTGCGAGCAACGGAAGCAGGTCTCGAAAGAGAATTCCGGGACTCGGAAAATCCGGAATCTCATCGATGCGCTGCTGGAGATCGATCACACCAGCACGGTAGCGATCATCAGGAGCGGGCGACTCAGGTCTTGACGTCGCGCACGAGCAGACGCTCGGTCAACTCAGCGCTCAAACCTGCGAGTTGGGCCAGTTCATCGAGGCCTTGCTCACGGCGCTCAGCGTTGCGCGATCGCAGCGCTGGTGCAAGCACTTGGTCTAAAAGTCCGGCGACGCGCTGGACACCCGTATAGAGCTGGCGCACGTGGCGGGGTCCGAGTCCGAACTCCGCCATCCGCTGACAAATCTTGACGATCTCGACTTCGCTCTCGCCGTAGAGCCCATCCTCATCGGCTGTGACAATGCCGTAGGACTGAAGCTCTGCGAAAGCGACATCGTCGAGGCCCGTCTCGCGCAGGAGTTCCGAGCGATCGACGCGCCGCGCATCGACCGCGACCTCGGTTCGCATCGACCGGCGCGCCTTGCGCTCGCGACTCCGGGCGACGGTACCGCTGCCCTCGATTTCCTGACGAATCACCTTAAGCGGGAGGAACTCGTCCCGCTGTAGTTGCAGAATCGTACGGAGCCGCTCAATGTCCTCACGGCGGTAGAGACGATATCCACCCTGCGTGCGCAACGGGTTGAGTAGCTTCTGCTCCTCGAGGTACCGAATTTTGGAGATCGAGACGTCATCGAACTCGGACTTCAGTTCCTTGCAGACCGCACCGATCGTCAACGGTTTCTCTTCGCTTCGGGCTGCCATCGCCGTCTACTCGAGGTACGTCAGTTTAAATTTGCCGATCTGCAGTTCATCGCCATCTCGCAGTCGGGCTCGCTCAATGCGTCGATGATTCACGTAGGTGCCGTTGAGGCTGGCGAGATCAACCAGGTAGTGACCGTCAGCCTCGGCCTCAATCGCAGCATGACGGCGCGAAACGGTAACGTCGTCGAGCAAAATCGATGCTTCGCCTGCACGACCGATGGTCTCGCGTGGCTGCTGTAGAGGAATGTGTTCACCAGCGCGACCACCTGTGCGGATGACCACCGCTGGGAGCTGGTGTCCGGGCGTGGCTGGGACCTCTTGCGTATCCGTGTCACCTGTATACGTGGCCGTGTCGTCCGGGCCGTCGGGATCGAGCAGCGTGCCGCACTTCGCACAGTAGTGCGCAGTCGCCGCGTTCCGATATCCGCATTCCTGACAAAACATATTCGGGCAGCATACACAGGAAATGACGGAAGGGTACAGCGCTAGTTGAGGGTTACCTCTGCGTGGCGTTGGGCGATGCTTGGGAACGGCGCTCCAGGCGAGGTTCGCGGAGCACTCCACGAACATAGATCAGCGCTGCGACCAACAGCAGGGCAACGCCCGTCCAGAGCACGACGCTCGCTGGAACGGCGCCACGGGGCGTCACCAGCGTGAAGAGCAGACCGATCATCACCACGAGCGTGCCAGCCTTACCAACCACGTTGACGCGGACGCCGTGCCCCCTCCCCGGGCCGACCACGAGCGACGCGAGCAGCAGGATATCTCGCGCTAAGACGATCAGCACCAACGCCATCGGCACTCGATCGACGTGCCAGAGCAGCACGACGGCGACGTCGATCAGAAGCCGATCGGCAATCGGGTCAAGCACGCGTCCGTAGCGACTCTGGGCGTCCAGACGACGGGAGAGTTCGCCGTCGAGAAAATCGGTCACGGCGGCAAACGCAAACACGGCCGCGGCGACCGGCGCAGGGGCACCATCTGCGGTGAGCAGCAGCGCTGCAAACACCGGCACCGCTGCGAGCCGTACCGTCGTCAACAGGTTCGGGAGTTGACGTACGAAAATTGCGGGGAGCCGAGCGTCTTCCACGCGGATAGTGTCTCACGGGCCCCGTCAGAACACGAGTCGCCTAGGTTGCGAGTGTGACACGCACAACCACAGCGCAGCCGTCCGATTCGAAGGCATTGCCATCAACGTCAGCGAGGCTGGTGAGAGTCGTACAAAGCGTCTCGCTGGCGATCTCATCACCAAAGCGAGCCAACACGCGTTCGGCCAGCGCATTCGGAGCAATCTCGATCGTGATCCGGTCGGCGATCTCGAAGCCAGCAGCCTTGCGCTCACCCTGAATGAAGTGGATCAGCTCGCGTGCGAGCCCTTCCTCCTCTAACTCCTCATCGAGCTCGGTGTCGACGGCGACAGCGAGGCCACCCTCGTCAGCGACGGCAAAGCCTTCGCGCGGACGCGTGCGGAACTCGACCTCGTCGTCCGTCAGCGTGTAGCCACCAACCTCAACGCCAGCCTCGCTTCGCGCATACTCGCCGTCTTTCAACAACTGCTGCACACGCGGGATGTCCTTACCGAGCTTCGGGCCGAGGGCGCGGAAATTCGGAATGATCTCGACTTCGAGCAGTTCGTCCACGGCGTCAGCGAAGCGCACGTTCTTGACGTTCAACTCGAGTGCAATCTCGGCGCTGAGTCGCTCAACGGCGGCGCGGGCGGCTGCGTCCGGCGTGGCGATAACGGCTTCGCGGAGAGGCTGCCGAAGCTTGCGGTTTCCCTGAGCACGCGCAGCGCGTCCCAGCGAGATAGCAGTCTGAGCGAGACCCATGGAGAGCAGCGCGGCCTGATCGGGTGTATTGGCCGTCGGCCAGCTACTAAGGTGGACCGACGTCGGTGCATTCTCAGCACGACCGCGCACGAGGTTCTGCCACATCTCGTCGGCCATAAACGGCATCGCAGGTGCGATCAGTCGGCAGATCTGTGCGAGGCAATACCAAAGCGTTCGAAAAGCTGCATCCTTGTCGGCGTCGCTCTCAGAGCGCCAGAACCGCGCACGTGAGCCGCGGATGTACCAGGCCGAGAGGTCGTCGATCAGCGACTCCACCGCACGAGCGTAGGTGGGCGTCCAATAGGCATCGAGTGCCTCATCACACGCAATGATCGTCTCGTCAACCCGAGCCACGATCCACGTATCGAGAGCGGTTGTCGCGGGCGGTCGTGCATCGAGATCTGCCCAGGTTGGCGTGAAGTTGTCGATCTCGGCGTACCGAATCAGGAACGAATAACTGTTCCAGAGCGTCAGCAGCCGCCGGCGAACCTCGTTTGCCGGCCCGTAGCCGAAGCTCATGTTTTGGGACGGCGTCTGTAGCGCGTACAACCAGCGCATCACGTCGGCACCCATCTCTTCGACTGCGTCGTCAAACCAAATCGCGTTGCCCCAGGACTTATGCATCGCGCGACCGGTCTCGTCGTGCAACTTCTCGTAGCCCAACACAGACTTGTACGGAGCCTTGCCAACCAAGACGACGCTCATAAACAACTGCGAATAGAACCAGAGTCGGATCTGCTCGCGCATCTCCGAGATCCAGTCGGCCGGGAACCACTTCTCCCAGTAGGCATGATCGGGCAAATCGGCGCGCGTCAACCCAACGCCGGCGCCCTCGGCGTAGCCCTCGGGCGTGTAGGTGTCGCGACCCCAACCGAGCGTCGAGAACGGCACGATGCCAGCGTCGAGCCAGCAGTCGCCGACCTCGGTGACGCGCTCCGCAATCTCGCCACTATCGGTACGGATGCGAATGTCATCGATCCACGGGCGATGAAGCTCCTGCAGATCATCGATCGGATCAACCGCTCGCTCTCGCAACTCCTCGACCGAGCCGATCACCGTGATCTCGCCCGATGGCGCTCGGTAGAAGGGCAGTGGCAATCCCCAATAGCGCTTACGGGAGATACACCAGTCCCCCATGTTGCGCAGCCAATCCTCCATGCGCTTGCCGTACTGCTCTGGGACCCAGTTGACTGTCGCCGCTGCCTCAATCATCGGCTGTCGCACCTTGTCGGCGGCGATAAACCACTCTTCGACGACCCGGAAGATCAGGTCGGTGCCGCAGCGCCAGCAGACGGGGAAGCGATGGTCGATCGAGCCCGACCGAACGAGCACACCGTTCTTCTCGAGATGCGCGGTGATCGGCTCGGCTGCGTCGGCCGTAGCCATCCCAGCAAGCCAGCCGTACTCCTCCGTAAAGTGGCCTGCCTCGTCGACCGGCACGAGCGTGGGGATTTCCTCACGCTTCCCGAGCTCGAAGTCCTCAGCGCCACAGCCAGGCGCAATGTGAACCACGCCGGTGCCTTCGTTATCCGAGACCATGTCCCAGGCGACGACCCGATGAGCAACCTCGGCCTGGGCAGCGAGCTCGTCGAACGGACCGATATACGCCTTGCCGACGAGCTCGGCTCCGAGCGCAGTGCGAGCGACGTCGGCACCCTCTCCAAACAAGTCCTCGACGCGCGTGGACATCACCCAGTCGATACCGAGCGAGGTGCGGACGCCGGAGTACTCGGCGGTCGGATCGACAGCAGCCGCCACGTTCGCCGGCAGCGTCCAAGGGGTCGTCGTCCAGATAACAACAGCCTCTTCGGGAGCGTCGACAAACGGGAAACGGACGTGAAGCGTTGGGTGCGTTCGGTCCTGGTAAGAATCGATCAGTTCATGCTGAGAGAGAGACGTTCCGCAGCGCGGACACCAGACCATTGGGCGATTGCCCCGGTAGAGCATCTCGCGCTCATGGCAGACCTTGAGGAAGTGCCAGATGTAGGCGATATTGGGGTCCGTCATCGTGTAGTACGACCGGTCCCAATCCATCCACTGTCCGAGCCGTTGCGACTGTCGTGCCTGGATCGCGGAGTACTCGGCGACACGGTCGCGGCAGGCGCGAGCGAAGCGGTCGAGACCGTACTCCTCAATCTCTTGCTTCGAGTTGAGACCAAGCGACTTTTCGACCTCAACCTCTACCCACAGGCCCTGACAATCGAAGCCGTTCTGGTAGCGCAACTCGTGGCCCCGCATCGCGCGGTGTCGTTGCATCAGATCCTTGAGCGAACGTCCCCATGCGTGATGCACACCCATCGGATTGTTCGCTGTAATCGGACCGTCGATAAACGAATACGGCGCGCCGCCAGCGTTCTGGGTCCGCAGCTGCTCGAACGTCGACTCGGCCTCCCACAACGCGAGCACGCGGTGCTCAAGCGCAATGTGGTCGGGCGTGGCTGTGACGGCGTCGTAGGAGCTCAAGGTGTTACGGAAGGTCGACGGTCTCGAACTCTACCGGCGAAGGCCCTCTAAGCCTCCGCACCACCCGGTCCGCGACCATATCGCCGCGTCTGCTCATCGCACCAAAGTTCAAAAGCCGCGTGTCGAGCGAGGTAGCGGTCGATCGAGGCGAGGCCGCCTTCAACCCAGACATCCTCGTCCCACTGCTCGAGTCCGGTCAGGGAGGGCTCGTCGCCCCAGTCATCATCGTCAAATGCCATTGCGATCGGGAGATTCGCGCAACCACCGCTGAGTCCTCCCCCGACTTAGGCACCAAGCAATACGAGCGCTTGGCTGGTGC
>Ga0194055_10001577_pt1 | contig 18564 bp, 13 predicted proteins | sample SepL449m_MetaG_FD_155482 | JGI IMG/M metagenome (GOLD analysis project Ga0194055, IMG submission 155482) | Anoxic zone freshwater microbial communities from boreal shield lake in IISD Experimental Lakes Area, Ontario, Canada - Sep2016-L442-9m | ecosystem: Environmental > Aquatic > Freshwater >...
TGTGGCGAGGACTTCGTTGATGCGGTCGGCGGAGGCGGACGCTCGCGGCACCATCATCAGCGTCATCACGGCCATCATCACCGACATCAGAATCTGCATGATGTAGGCAAGGAAGGCCGTGAGGTTTCCGATCGGCATCGAGCCATCGGCCACGAGGTGACCGCCGAACCAAATGACTGCCACCGACGACAGGTTCATGATCAGCATCAGCGCCGGCAGAATTAGCGCGAACAGTCGCGTGACCCGTAGTGCGGTGTCAGTGAGGTCGGCGTTACTTCCCTCGAAGCGCACTTCTTCACGGTCGGTCTGGTTGAACGCACGAATGACGCGAATTCCGGTGAGGTTCTCCCGCAGTACCAGATTGACGCGGTCGATTTTGGTTTGCATCGCGCGGAACATAGGAATGGCCTTGAACACCATGATCGAGATGACGGCGAGCATCAGCGGAATGACGACGATCAGCAGCAGGGCGAGCTGCGCATTCTCGCGAATGGCCATGATGATGGCGCCCACGGCCGTGACGGGTGCGAGCACCATCATCGTCAGACCAACCATCACCAACATCTGCAGTTGCTGTACGTCATTGGTGTTGCGGGTGATGAGCGACGGAACTCCGAGAGCGTTGACCTGGCCGAGCGACAGTGATTCGACCCGGGTGAACAGATCGCGGCGCATATCGCGGCCCACGCGCATCGCGGTGCGAGCCGAGTAGTACACGGTGACGATCGAGGCCACCCCGAGAATCGCTGAGACGAGCAGCATGATGCCACCAAGGCGCACGATGTAGGCGACGTCGCCGGTCACTACGCCGTTGTTGATGATGTCGGCGTTGAGGTTGGGCAGGTAGAGGTTGGTGAACGCCTGAACAAGCAGCAGAACCGAGATCACGACGAGCACTCCACGGTACGGGCGCAGGTACGTGCGGAGTAGTTGAATCACGTACTGACTCTAACGCGCGGACCCGTGATGAGTCTGTGGCGATCACCCAGCCGACGTCGAAGGCTGGCTTCGCCACCCGTCATGGCATCGATCCCGCGGCCTCCTCGTCGCCGAGCCGTACGACGGTCGGCAGGAACGCCTCAATGAGAGGCCACGTTGCGCGCGGGCTGATGAAGCACGGCCTGATGGTGTACGCGCCCTTCACCACTGTGGTACTCGGAAGAAACTCGGTCTCGCGTACAAGGCGTCGGTGAATGCGGCGGTTGAGCTCATTGAGTTCGTCGTTGGAATGACTGCCGTCGCCGATATAGCGAATGCACGCAACCGACAGGTCAGGATTCGTCAGTGATTCCAGTCGCGGATCGTCGGTGGCGGTGCGTGCGACATAGGTTGCGAAGTCGTTGTCGCGACGGATTCGTTCGGTCAGGCCTGACACTCCCTGCTCGCGCAAGATCGCCCACACCTGAATTCCACGTGAGGGTGCAGTGAGTTCGAGACCGAAATCGCCATAGGGAATGCCGGGTGAGTCGAGTGATACCCCAATGCGTCCGTCGTCTGCGAACGAACCTTCAAGGTAATCAGCGGGCCCCTGCGTGAAGGCACGCAGCAGAATCGTGCGATCGCGCACGAACGTCACGCCAATTCCGGCTGGTGCACTGAGCCACTTGTGGGGATCGACGATGATCGAGTCAGCAAGCTCAAGTCCGTCGTATTTTGGTCGTACGCGTTCATCGAGATAGCCCGGAAGTCCGTACGCGCCATCGATGTGGAACCACACTCCGCGATCGTGGGCGACGGTTGCCACGGCGCGCAACGGATCGATGGTTCCGGTGTTCGTCGCGCCCGCATTGGCGATGACAGCAATCGGAAGGACGCCGGCGGCAATGTCGGCGTCGATAGCTTCAGCGAGCAGGTCAGTGCGAATGTGCAGGTTGTCGTCGACTGGGATTTCGCGCACGCTGCTGCGACCAATTCCGAGTACGGCCGCCGCGCGCAAAATAGTGTGATGAGTTTCGGGGGAGACGTAGAAGGCGCACGGTGTTCCGGTGACGCCATCGCGGGCGGGGTCGAGTCCGCGCGCTTCGAACGCGTGCTGCCGCGCAGCACCCATCGCCACGATGTTCGCGCTTGATCCGCCGCTGGAGTACAGGCCCTTCATGTGGGCTGGCAGGCCGAAAATCTCGCCGAGCCATTCCAAGGAACGTTCTTCAATGGCGTTCACGGCTTGGAATCCGTAACGCACGGGTGCGCCGAGTGCGGCCGCGGTGGCAGCGACCAGTGGTGCGGTGGTGGGGGCGGTGGTGACGAATGCCCAGAAGCCCGGATCGCTGACTCGGCCGCCGTTGGGGATGAGTAGTGAGATGAGTTCGTCTACGAGTTCGTCGACGGGAGCTGGCGTCAAAGGCACAGGTTCGTGAGCGAGGTGTTCCCACTGCGCGCGGGTGAGGTAGGGGTCGATGGGCGGGTTGCGCACCTTGTCGTCGAGGGAAGCGCCAATGCGAGCTAGAAGTTCAGCTAGACGCTCGGACTCCGGGTAGTACGCCGACTCGGCCTTTGTTCCGTCCATAGTTCCGTCCATAGTTCCGTCCATAGTTCCGACCATACTTCCGCGGCGCCTGTGCACCGGTGCGCCCCTACCTCCTCCGCATCGGGGGACCCCAAGCGCGCATAGAAGCAGTTTTTCTTCCCCAACACCCACGTGTGCGGCCGCGTCGGGCAGTAGCGTTCGTGCATGCGGTAGGAGGTGTTCTGTGGAATCGACCGGGCCCACTCTCATTCAGTCCGTGCAGCGCGCGCTTCGACTTGTCGAAGCGGTTGGTGCCACGGAAGGTCGCGCCCATGCCAAAGAACTCGCGCGCGTGGTGGGGTTGTCGCTGTCGACGACCTACCACCTCTTGCGCACGTTGACCCATGAGGGATATTTGCGGCGGCTTGATGATGGAAGTTACGTGCTCGGCCCCGCATTGAGCCAGGTCGTCACGCAAAGTCACATGACCGCGGTTCTTAGCCGCGCACGTTCGACGATGCAGAGTCTGCGTGATGAACTCAAAGCGCCGGTCTATCTCGCGGTGTACAGCGACGGTGAGATTTCCGTGGTTGAAATTGTCGATTCGCCCAAGATCCCGTCGATCGATTTGTGGGTCGGAATCCAGGATTCCGCTCATGCCACCGCGCTCGGCAAGTGCATTCTCGGCGCGCTCGATGAGGAAAGGCGCAGCGATTACCTCGCTCGCCATCCGTTGTACGCGCTGACATCGCACACCATGACCAGCCGTACCGACCTGATGCACGAGATTCACGCTGGAAGCCCGCTGGCGCGCGACGCTGAGGAGTACGCGGTGGGAGTGCATTGCCTCGCAGCGCCGGTCGTTGGCCCCGATATCGTCGGAGCAGTCGCGGTGGCGAGTCGCAGTGCGCGCGCGCCGATTGACGTCGACGGTCGAATGAAGGCAGCCCTCACCCGCAGTGCCGACCGCATCGCTCGGTCACTCGCGCTGCCTGTCTAATCCTCACGGGCGTGCCGCTATTTGAAATTCCTTCCCTTGTCGTGCCCTGCCACCGGGCAGACACTGTCGGTACATGCGGACCAGACGGTTCGCGCGGACGTTCCTGCACGGATCACTCGAAGGGAATCCATGGTGGACAACAACATGCGATTGGGCTTCTACAAGGAAATGGTTCGGATTCGAACCTACGAAGAGGCCATCAGACGTGACTACCACGCTGATAAGGCGCCCGCGTGGGATATCGGCGCCGGCCTCATTCCTGGTGAAATGCACCTGTCGGCCGGACAAGAACCGGTTGCGGTAGGACTGTGCGCCAACCTTGTCCAAGGTGACGCCATCACCGCTCCGCACCGCCCGCATCACCTCGCGCTTGCCAAGGGCGTTGATATGAAGGCGATGACCGCTGAAATCTTCGGCCGTACAACGGGTCTCGGTAAGGGCAAGGGCGGTCACATGCACTTGTTCGCCCCCGAGCAGCACTTCTCCTGCTCGGGCATCATTGCTGAAGGTTTCCCGGTGGCAGTCGGTCAGGCGATGGCTTTCAAGCGTCGAGGAACCGACAACGTTGCGGTGGCGGTCGCCGGTGACGGCGCGGTTAACCAAGGCGCATTCCACGAAGCGCTCAACCTCGCATCGCTGTGGACGATTCCCGTCATCTTTGTCATTGAAGACAACGACTGGGCCATCTCGGTGCACCGCGACACCTCAACTCCGGTGAAGCACAACGCCGACCGTGCGGCAGCGTACGGAATGCCCGCCAAGCGAGTTGAAGGCAATGATGTGGAGGCGATGTACGCAGCGTCGAAGGAAGCCGTTGAGCGCGCCCGCGCAGGCGGCGGTCCGAGCTTCATCGAGATTCACACGGTGCGTTTGTGGGGACACTTCGAAGGTGATGCACAGGCCTACCGCGGCGATGAACTCGCTGAAGCAGAGTCGCGCGACCCGGTTCCGATGTACGCCGAGAAATTGACGAACGCCGGAATCCTCGACGCAGCAACGGACGCCGCCATCAAGCAGCAGGCCAGCGACGAAGTCGAAGCGGCCATCGAGTTTGCCAAGAGCAGCCCGCAGCCCGATCCCAGTGACGCCTACCTGCACGTGTTTGCGTGAGAAGAGGAGCTGAAAATAATGACTGCTACAACAGCTGACACGCGCCGCGTCACCACGGCCAAGGCGATCTCAGAAGCCATCGCCCTTGAGATGCGTGCCGACCCCGAAGTGTTTGTCATGGGTGAAGACGTTGGTCCTTACGGCGGCATCTTCGGCTCAACTGGCGGACTGTGGGATGAGTTCGGCGCTGAGCGCATCATCGACACTCCGATTTCGGAGACCGGATTCATCGGTGCAGGAATTGGTGCCGCCGTTGAAGGAATGCGTCCGGTGGTTGAGCTCATGTTCGTCGATTTCTTCGGCGTGTGCATGGACCAGATCTACAACCACATGGCCAAGATTCACTACGAGTCCGGTGGCAACGTCAAGGTGCCGCTCGTACTGATGATGGCGGTCGGTGGCGGATACTCCGACGCAGCGCAGCACTCGCAGTGCCTGTGGGGCACGTTCGCCCACATGCCAGGCTTGAAGGTCGTTGCGCCATCGAACCCCTATGACGCAAAGGGATTGATGGCCTCGGCAATTCGTGACGACAACCCCGTGCTCTTCCTGTTCCACAAAGGCGTGATGGGTTTGCCGTGGATGGCGAAGAACCCGCGCTCGATCGGGCCGGTGCCCGAAGAGGCGTACACGGTTCCGATTGGAAAGGCAGCGGTGGCTCACGAGGGAAGTGACGTCACGGTGGTGAGTGTGTCGATGTCGGTGCAGCACTGCCTCGACGTTGCCGAGGCGCTTGAAGGAACGACGAGTGTCGAGGTGCTCGACTTGCGCACGATCGCACCCCTTGACCGCGACGCGATTCTCGCGTCAGTGGGCAAGACCGGCCGGCTCGTCATCGTTGATGAGGACTACAAGTCATTCGGTATGAGTGGCGAAGTTGTGGCGACCATCACCGATCGCGACCCGCGCATGCTCAAGGGTCCGGTTCAGCGAGTGGCGTACCCCGATATTCCCGTGCCCTACTCGCGGATACTGGAGTACGAAGCACTTCCGACCCGCGACAAGATTCAGCGGGCCATCGAAGAGGTTATGAAGTTCTAGTGGGTGTGAACGAGTCGACGTGAAAGGGGAACCGAACAGATGAGTGAGGTCATTACCTTCCCGGTGCTCTCGAAGGATGAGTCCGCCGAGGGGGTGCTCTCGACCTGGTTCGCCCACACGGGCGAGACGGTCAAGGCCGGTCAGGTCATTGCGGAAGTGATGGTCGACAAGGTGGCCGTTGATGTGGAGGCACCGATTGCCGGTGTCGTTACCTGTCTGGTTGAGGAAGAGGCAGCCGTCCTCCAGGGCGCACCAATCGCCCAGATCGACGGCTGACCCGAATCTCATCCCAAAGCGGACCCCTCTGGCTGCTCATCCCCCGGGCCAGGGGGTTCTGCATGTGCGGTGATGGGGTAAGAAAACTGCTTCTATGCGTGCTGAGGGTCCCCCCATGCGGAAAAAGGGAAGGGGCGGGAAAAGGGAAGGGGCGGGAAAGGGAAGGGGTTAGGCGTCGGTCATTTGGCGTTCGGCGAGATCGCGGAAATGTCCGGGCACCGCCATCAGTTCCTCGAAGGTGCCTTCCTGCTCAACCTTGCCTGCCGCGAGCACGATGATGCGGTCGGCCGTGCGAATAGTTGAGAGGCGATGCGCCACCACGATGCGAGTGAGTCGCATTCGTTCAAGGAAGTCGATCACAATCGCTTGAGTCACGTTGTCGAGCGCGCTCGTCGCTTCATCAAGAATCAACATCCGGGGTTCGCCGGCCAATGCGCGGCCCAACAGAATGCGCTGCCGCTGACCACCCGACACCGTGCCGCCGCCTTCAATCACGGGGGTGTCGAGCCCGAGGCCCATGGCCCGCACTTCTTCGGCAACGCTCGCTGCTTCCAACGCCTTCCACATGTCCGGCGGCGTGAGACCGCGACCCATGTCGATGTTGTCGCGGATCGTTCCGGGAAGCAGCGTCGACGACTGAAGGACGCACCCGATTTGACGTCGTACCGAGGGCCGATCAAGTGAGGCCATGTCTTGGCCGTCAACAGTGATGACGCCGGAGGTTGGTTCTTCCAAGCCCAGCAGCACGCGCATCAGCGTGGTCTTTCCACAGCCAGAAGGCCCGACGATCGCGACATGCTCACCGGGTTGAACCTTGAACGACACCCCATCAAGCACGGCTGGCCCCGAGGGGTCGTAGCGAAACACGATGTCGGCAGCTGCCATTCCGCCGCTGATGATGCCGGGGTTCACGCCTTCGCCGAAGCCCTCAGGAACTGCGTCAAGCACGGGATCGACCTTGTCGAGCACCGCGCGCGCATTGAGAACGGCGCCACCGGACAGCACCGCTGCCGTGACCGAGATTGTGGCGATGGCCGCCGCAGTTTGCGCCGTCACAAACTGAGCGAACGTCGCACCCGATGCCGCGGTGACGCCCACGATCACAATCAACCCCAACAGCGGAAACATGCCAAGCACGAGTGCGCCCCAGGTGGTGATCTGGCGTAGCCGTAGATCGGCTGTGGTGAGTTTCGCGTGGTCTTGTGCCCACCTCTTAAAGGCGCGGTCTTCTGCACCCGACACTTGCAGTCGATTGACGGCACGCAGGGTCTCCATGAGGCGGCCGGTGGCAGCGGCACTTGCGTCGACTCGTGCGCGCGTGAGCACCGCGCCCTTCCTCACGATCACTACGGAAACTGCTATTTGCAGCGCGATGAGAAGGGCGGTGGCGACGAGCAGGCTCGCATTGGTGGTTGCCACCGCTGCGAGGCTGCCCAGAACGGCAAGTGTGTCAAGCAAGGCGATGATCAGCGTGTCAGGAACAAGTTCAGCGGCAGTATTGACGGCAGTTGACTGCGTCATGCGCTCACCGAGTGTGTGCCCGTCGTGCCACGTCGCGCGAAGGCGCATCATCCGATCCCACACCGCGCCACTTGCGATGGCCGTCGATCGCACCCGCGCTCGCAACAGCGACGTGCTGCGTACATAGCGCCAGCCCGTTCCGACGATCAGCAACAGCACGAGTGTGAGGAGCGATGTCACCAGAGTGGAGGGTTCGATGGTGGCGAAACTTCCAGCGATGGCACCAAACACCACGGGCGTGACAAAGCTCAACGCAGCGATGCCCACGCTCAGTAGAAGCACAACTGCGATATCACGGCCCGAACCACGGTAGGCGAGGTTGCTGAGATCGCCGATGGTGCGCGGGGGAGCAGGCAGTGTGGGCGCAAACTCGGTGGCCTTCGGCTCAAGAAGTGCGGCGTACTCGGCGTCGATGTTGCTGGGCTCATTGGGGGACGTCGGATCGACAGCGACCCAGCCGCGTCCTTTCCAGAGCAGCGCCACCGAACCGCCGCGCTTGAGGTCAGCCACAAGAGGTGGGCCCTCAACGGTGTACCAAGACGGCGCCAGATCGACGGTGCGTGCACGTGCTGTGCAGGCTTCGGCAACAGCATTCACGGCGTCGCGTCCGAGGGCGACCTGGTCACCCGCACGCAATCGTGCCTCGTCGCTGACGGTCAGTCCTGTGGCGCGCGCAGCCGTGAATCCGGCAGACAGCGTCGAGGAAGCACGGTCGGTCGGATTCACCGAACGCATGATGGGACCCACGATTGCGCCCGCGAGTAAATCGATGGCTTCCTGAGTGTTGCGCTCGGACCGCGCTTCCGCGTTGACCAGACGTTGCTCGCGCTGAGTGTCACCGATCGATTGACGGGCAGCTGCTGATTGAATGGCCAATCGCCCCATGAGGTCAAGTGCGGCTGCCCATTCATCTGAATCTGTGGGAGCGACTGATGCTGCGATTCGGCAGCGTAGGCCGCTGGTCAGCCACACGCCGCGCGTTACTGGCACCGCAGCGTCGAGCACTCCCACCTTCGCGTGGGTCCGTCCGCAGTACGACGCAGACCCTGACGTCACACGCAGCCAGCCCTGAATGAAGTGATCCGACGAGGCGACCGCATCGGTTGAACTCATGACGTTTTCACCAGGCGCCAAACGCAGAACCTCATCGCCGGGGGCCACCACGCGGTCGACCCACCGGCCGCCGAGACTTGCCTCGCCGAGTGCCCAGATCCAGTGCTCAATGGCCGCTGTGCCGTTCTCGGCGACCGAACGTTCGAGAGTACGCCGACGCACGTGCGTTCCGCGCTGCCCGGTCACCAGTAGTCGGTCGCCGGTTTCGGTGGGTGCGCACCCCACCATGCACTGGCCCTCGGCGATCGAAGCGAGTGGAAAGCGTCGCCCGTCGCTGGTGAGCACGAAAACCAGAGCGACGCCGTTGACGGTTTCAATCACCTCGCGCGAAGCAGGTTCGATTACGTCGGTGGCGGAGATTGCCACCGATGCCGCATCGGGGATTCCGTTACTCATGCTGACCGCACCAAGGTGGCGTAGGCGCCATCAAGAGCCATCAGCTCAGAGTGTGTGCCCCGTTCGACGACGAGCCCCAGGTCGAGCACGACGATTTCGTCACTGTCGCGAATGGTCGACAAGCGGTGCGCGATGACAAGGCATGAAATACCTCGTCGTCGAAGAGCCTCGTCAATGAGTAGTTCAGTCGCGGGGTCGAGAGAACTCGTGGCTTCATCAAGCACGAGGAGCGAAGGTCGCCGCGCGAGGGCCCGAGCGATTTCAAGTCGTTGCCGCTGACCACCGGAAAGGTCAGAGCCCATCTCGTTCAGTGGAGCATCAAGACCCCCCGGACGGTGGGCCACGTCGTTGGCTAGCTGTGCATCTTCAATGGCCGAAACGATGTCAGCCTCGGGAATGGTCGGATCCCAGAGCGTGATGTTCTCGCGAATTGTTCCGGCGAAGATCATGACGTCTTGGTCAACCAGGGCGATTCCGTCGGTGAGTACTTGAGGCGCGTGACGATTGCGGGTGCGGCCATCGATGAGGATCTGGCCCTCCCACGGCTCATACAGACCTGTCACCAATCTGGAAATCGTTGACTTGCCGCAGCCGCTGGGACCCACCAACGCCACACGTCGGCCGGGTGCAAGGTGCAGGTTGAGCCCGGTAACCACCGGAGGTCCGAGTCGGCTATATCCGAAGGTGATGTCGCGTGCCTCAAAGTCGCCGATGATGGTGCTGGGCGCCGCTTCGTGGGTGTAGGTCACTTCATCGAGTGGTGCATCCATCACATCGTCGACTTGGTCAAGGGTCGGGCGCAGCATCTGTGCCTGCGTCAGCGCAAGCACCATCGTGCTGACCGGGCCGATCAGAATTCCGGTCAGCGCGAGAATGGCCAAGAGTGCACCAGGATCGAGCCGACCTTGAATAACTCCGACCATTGCCGCACCAGTGATCGCGATGGTCGCGAGACCTGTGAGCAATGGCGGGTACACGCTGAGCCCCATCAATCGCATGCCGACGCGTTGATTGGCTTCAAGAAGTCGGTTCTGCGCCGCCATGCCGCGCGCGATGATGCCGTCTTCTGCGCCCGAGGCCTTGATGGACTCGATCTGCGACAATGCCGCCGCCATCACGCCACCGACTTCAACCGTTTCGACGACGACCTTCGAGGCTTCGTCCTTCGCTTTGGCCAGGGTGCTGCGCAGTACGAGGGCGATGATGACTGCGACGATCACAGCCACGATGCCTGTGATGGGGTCAAGGATCAGCAACACGACAGCGGCCGACACGCTAGTAAGAACGGCAGCGCTCAGCGTCATTGTCAGCGCCGACACACTGGTGCTCATGGCGTCGATCAGTAGCGCTCGCTGGGCGGATGAACCTGGGCCGCGTTGGGCGTGGAAGGAAGCGGGCAGGTGGAGAAGTCGTTGAACGACTTGCGCTGAGAGGCGCAGCGAAATCTTGGTCGACATCCGAATCGACAGCAGGCCTTGCATCCCTTGCAACACGGTTTGAACAGCGAGTGCCACGATGAGTCCGAGCAGTGCTGCCGTGGCGCTGATTCCGAGCAGACCGTTGAGTTGGTCGCCGTACAGGCTCATGATTTGCGGAACCAGAAGAGTGGGCACCAACAGCAGGAGTGCGATGATCGCGATCATCGCCAGTGCGGGTCCGACCGTTCCCGCTGAGGCAAGCAGGCGTCCGGCGACACCTGAACGCTTTCCCCCGGCCGTGAAGTCTGGTCCGGGAGTCATCTCGATGACGACTCCGGTGAAGTAGCGATCAAACTCGTCGTCGTCGCAGGTGCGCGCACCGCTGCCCGGGTCGTTGAGGTACCAGCCGCCGGGGAACCAGCCTTCGACCACGATGTAGTGGTAGAAGCGCCAGTGCACGATCATCGGAAACGTCATCGTCTTAAGACGTTCGGGCTCGCGCTTGAATGCCTTAGCCTCGAGCCCGTAGGAGCGCGCCGCACCGATCACGTTCTTGGCCTTTGCCCCGTCGCGCGAGACCCCGGCGGCGACGCGCAATTCATCAAGAGGAACGAAGCGCCCGTAACTTCCGAGCACCATGCAGAGGCTGGCGGCACCACACTCGGTGGCCTCCATCTGCAGCACCGACGGCACCTTGCTGCGATGGCGCTTGGGGGGCTTGGCAGGTTTCGGCGGTGGCGCTGGGGGCGTTGCCCCGGCTGGGGGTGGTGCCGACGTCACATCAGCGGTCACGAACCCAGGCCCGTCAACTGCTGAAGCAGGGTCTTCTGGCTAATGATGATTTGCGCGGTCGCTCCCGCACCTGCCTCGAGCGGTTCGGCGAGCGTAATGGTCGTCGGAAAAACGGAGGTGCCTGCCGTCATTGGAACGCCGAGCCGCGCCGACTCAACCTCGGAGGGTTCAGGTGCGGCGCCGATTGCGGTGACCGTTCCGGTGGTCTGGGTTTCACCCGATGTCACATTCACTGTCAGGCCCGGGGTAATGCGCGCTTCGTCGCTTTCTTGAACCGCCACGAGTACGGTCGCGGAACTTCCTGGGGGTAGGACGGTGGCGATCATGTCGCCGGCGTGCACCACGCGGCCCGCAAAGCCGACTTGCTGCCAAATGGTGCCCGCGATGGGAGAGACGATGCGCACGGGCCGACCGTTCTCGTTGACTCCCTCGGCCAGTATCTGCCCCGCTGTCACCGTGTCGCCTTCGGAGACCGACGCGCTGGTCAGTACCGCACCTGTGGGGGCTGCGGCGGTCGCTAGTCCGGGTGGGGCTACCACGCGACCACTTACGGTCACCGAGAATGTTTGCACCACGCCGGCCGCGTATACCAAGCCGGCGACAATCAGCAGGGCCGCGGCGGCGACGGCGACCCAACTGCGTCGTGACGTAATCGGCAGCAGGTTGTCGACCTGAGTCGGCAGGTTCATTTGCTCAAGGGCGCTAGCTCGGAAGGGCGAGGGCTTGCCCAGTGTCTGCGATTCGGGCTTGTCGCCCACTACGTCGAAAATGGCATCGAGCACATCTGATTGCCTTCGGGTGGATTCGCGCCCCGATCCTCGCTCAGTCACCTGACATTCCTACCCTGTTTGAGCCTGCAGCGCTAGAAGCGTCGTGACACCGGACGTTACGCGGTGTTCACGCACCGTCGCCAATTCAGGTACGGTCCAGTCATGCCTGATACAGAGGAGCCGCGACGGCTGCGGTATGAGGTAGTCAAGGATCTTGTGCTGACGATCATTGACGAGAGCAATCTCAAGCCCGGTGATCGACTGCCGAGTTCAGCCGAGCTCGCCGTGTTGTCGGGGGTCAGCCAGATTTCTGTTCGCCGCGCCCTTGATGAACTCGAGCAGGCCGGCCGCATTGAGCGCCACCAAGGTGTGGGCACGTTCGTCTCCCAACCCCGCATCGTTTCCACCCCGGCCCGTTCCGGCGATTTGCTCGAAACACTTGAACACAGTGGTGACAGCGCCGATCTAGTGACTGAACTGCGCAGTTTACGAGTGGGAATGCCGGGAGCCCCCGTCGCGAAGGCATTGCGTCTGCAAAATGGCCAGCCGGTCTGGGAAGTCGTGCGGCGGCGGTTGATGTTGGATCGGCCGGTACTCGTCGAGCGTGCGATCCTTCCGGTGCATCGGGTGCCCGCCCTTGACGAAACCATGTTGGCCGACGGCGGTTCGCTGTACCGGTACCTCGAGGAGGCGTACGGACTCGTCGACGCTTTCGAAGAGCAGTACCTCGAAGTCACCATGCCCACCCATGACGTGCGGGGGCTCCTCGACCTTCCCGCCCGCGAACTGGTCGTGATCGTCAAGGGTGTGAGTTTTAGCAACGACGGTGAGCCTTTCGACTGCTTTGAGCAGGTGTACCCGGCGCGGCAATTCGCGTTCTATGTCTCTGGAACCCAGGACCGTCGGCTGCTATCGGCGCCCGGCGGGGAGGACTGGACAGTCACGTCGCTGGGTGGTTAATCATTCTTGTCGATTCTGCATGCAGAGTATAATGTGAGCGCATGACCTCTGAGGATTTTGACGCTGAGTACCGTCAGTGGGCCGCCCGCTCGGGCGAACTCTTCGAACGCGCCAGTCGCGTGATTCCCGGTGGCGCTGGCAGCAGTGCCCGCACGGTGAAGTTTGGCTGGAAGCCCTACCCGCCGTTCATCGCTGAAGGCCAGGGTTCACGCATTCGCGATGTCGACGGCCACGAGTACATCGACTACCTGCTGGGCTTGGGCCCGATGATTCTCGGTCACCGTCACCCCGTTGTCACGGCGGCAGTCACGAACGCTATTGAGTCGTACGGCACCTGCTTCGGCTTGCCGTACGAACTTGAAATCGAGGCCGCCGAAAAGGTGGTCGCTACCGTGCCCGGCATCGAGATGGTGCGGTTCACCAACTCTGGAAGTGAAGCGGTCGGCTCGGCAATTCGAATCTCTCGCGCGGTCACTCAGCGCCGACTCGTGATTCGCTTTGAGGGTCACTACCACGGCTGGCAAGACACCGTGTACTGGAGCAACCACGTGGATCCAGCGGCAGCTGGACCTGCCGATCGCCCCCGTCCGATTCCGTCAGGCCCCGGTGTTCCGATCGAACTCGAAGACACTCTCATTGTGCTCTCCTGGAATGACCCTGAAAGTTTCGTGCGCGTCATGAACGAGCGCGGGCATGAAGTGGCCGCGGTCATCACTGAGCCTGCGGTGTTTAACACCGGCTGCATCTTGCCCGAGCCCGGCTACCTCGAACTGTTGCGCTCGGAAACCACCAAGCACGGTGCGCTGCTGATCTTCGATGAGGTCATCACCGGATTCCGATTCGCTCGCGGGTGCGCACAGGAGTGGTTCGGTGTCACTCCTGACATCACCACCCTTGCCAAGGGTCTTGGTGGCGGCTTCCCGGTTGCCGCCATTGGCGGCAGCAAGGAAGTGATGTCGATCATCGCGGAGGGTCGCTACTCGCACTCGGGTACGTACAACGCGAACGTGATTCAATGCGCGGCTGTCTCGGCGACCATGGACCTGCTCGCTGAGCCGGGTCTGTACGAGCGGCAGCGTGCGCTCGGCTTCCGCCTTGCTAACGGAATCACGTCCATCGCCGAGGGTTTGAACATCCCGGTGCGTGTGGAAGGTATCGGCACGGTGTTCCAGTTGTGGTTCGCCGATCAGCCCATTCGCAACTGGCGTGACGCTGAGGCATTCGCCAGCGAAGAGCTGTTCACCACGTGGTACCACGAGATGCTGCTGCGCGGCGTGCTGTTCCACCCGAGCCACCTTGAGAACCTGTTTGTGTCGTTGGTGCACACTGATGCTGACATCGACACCACTTTGGAGGCAGCGTCTGATGCACTCGCTGTCGTTGCTCGCAGTATGTGACCGCAGTCGTCCCAACGGTCTTCCGGTGTGCCCGTGAGCACGGGTCTCTACGTCGGACTTGATCTCGGCACGTCCGGGCTCAAGGGCGTGGTACTTGACGGTGACGCACGACCGGTTGCCCGCGCTCAGGCGTCGTATGTCACACATCGACCTGAGCGTGGTGCTTCCGAGCAAGATCCCGCCGACTGGATCGACGCTATTCGCGATGTGGTGGCGGCATTACGCTCCTCGACAGGTGATCGTGAGTGGACTGCCATCGGACTGTCGGGCATGTTGCCGACGTTGGTGCTGATCGATTCGAACGCGCAGCCGCTCGGGCGCGCCATCACCTGGGAAGACTCCCGCGCTGAGTCCGAGGGCGAGTCACTGCGCGAACTCGCTGACCCCGACGCGGTGTATGCGCGCACCGGTCAATGGCTCGACGGTCGCTACCTCCTTCCGATGCTACTTCGCCTACAACGCAGTGGCCCGCACGACGTTGTCGCGGCAACGATGCTGCTGGGTGCCAAGGACTATGTGCACGGTTGGCTGACAGGTGAGTTCGTCACCGATCCGAGCACTGCCGCCGGCTTCGGCTGCTACGACCTGCACACGGGTGCGTGGGATCGCAGCATCCTCGCGTCGTACTCCGAACTCGCTGGTCGGCCCGCTCCCGCGCTTCCACGAATCGATGTCTCAACGAGTGCACGCCCGTTGAGTAGCGAGGCCGCACTCTCACTCGGCCTCCCGGCTGGAATTCCCGTGTCTTTGGGTGCCGCAGATTCTGTGCTCGGAGCGCTGGGCATCGGCGTGAGTCAGCCGGGCCAGGCGGCCTACATTGCGGGGACGAGCACGATCATTCTTGGGGTGACCGATCATCCGGTCACCGACGACGCGCATCGATTTCTCGTCACGCCGATGGCGCATCCGGGCACCTTCGGCCTTGAAATGGATTTGCTTGCCACGGGTAGTGCGGTGCGCTGGCTGGCCACTCTGCTCGGCGGTGGATCAGAAAACGAACTGATGCAACTGGCAGCGACCGCCGAACCCGATGACGTGCCGCTCTTCCTTCCGTACGTCGCGCCTGGTGAGCAGGGTGCCTTGTGGGATCCGTCGCTCACGGGTGCGCTGCTCGGTCTGCACCTCGGAACCACGGCGGCCGACATCGCGCGCGGGTTGATCGACGGAATCATCGTCGAAAGTCGGCGCTGTATCCGCGTTCTGGGTGAGTACGGCGCCGCGTCCGACGTCATTTGCGCATCGGGAGCGAGCGCGTCGAACGCCTGGTTCCGGCAGCAACTTGCCGACGCGTGCGGGCACGATGTGGTGATGACCGACGACGATGAGATCGATGGTTCGGCTGTGGGCGCGGCGCTGGTGGCCGCACATGCCGTTCACCAGCCGTTAGCACCGAGTGAATCGCGCGGTCAGCTCTCGTCTGCGAACCCGTTTGCCAAGGTTGGCTGGAATCAGCGTGCGGTCGCACTCGACGACTGTCGAGCCCGGCTTGGACGTGTGGTCGAGTAACAACCCGGTTGCTATCGCGCCACAGCGGCGCTCAGGTGCTTGACGCTCTCGGAAGGGTCTGATTCACTCACGTAATGGTGAGTATAGAGACTGCCCCCAACCCTGCCCGTCGCTCGCGCCGAGTCCCGCGTGTGGTGTTCGCTGCAGCGCTGGCCTTGAGTATTCCTGCCTTCGTGTCGGCCTGCGCGCCGCCCACCACCAACGACAGCACCGCGTCGTCAAGTACGGCGGCACCCAGTGGCAGCGGAAGCGGAAGCGGCAGTGCAAGCGCGACGCTCAGCGAGAAGGTCATTCGCGTCGGGTGGAAGTCCGACATTGACACTCTCAACCCGCTTACCACGACGACGACCGAAGCCATTGAAGTTCAGTCGTTGATCTACGACACCCTGCTTGCCTACGGCACCGACCTCAAGGAGGAGCCGGGCCTCGCCTCGAGCGTCAAGCGCGAAGGTAACACCATCACGTACACCCTGCGTGAGGGTGCTACCTGGCACGACGGCACTGCGTTCACGGCCGAAGATGTCGTCTACACCTTCGACCTCATCGGCAAGAACCAGTTGGGCATCAACGCGCAGTACTTCACCGACTTCGTGTCGGCCAAGGCCCTGAGCCCCACCGAGGTGCAGGTCACCTTTAAGAAGCCGCAGGCGTTCGACCCCGGTCTGGTGGTTCCGATATTGCCCAAGCACATCTGGTCGAAGATGTCGGTCGACCAGATGAAGAAGTTCCCGAATGAAAACCCGATTGGTACCGGTCCGTACACGTTCAAGGAGCGCAAGCAAGGACAGGTGGTTGCAGTGTCGCGTAACCCCAAGTGGTGGGGAACGTTGCCCGCGGCCGGCGGCATCAGTTGGACCGTGTTCACCAACGACGACATTGAAGCGCAAGCACTTAAGAACGGCGAGATCGACATCATTCCTCAGGTGCCACCGACCGTCTTCGACGGAATGCAGGGTGATAACACCATCACCACCCAAGAGTTGCCGTCGTTCTCTTTCCACCACATCGGTATGAACGTGTCGGCTGACCCCAAGTCGAAGGGCAACCCGCTTCTCAAGGACGTCGCAGTACGTCAGGCACTCGGATACGCGCTCGACCGTGAGCAGATCGTGCAGCTTGCGTACGCCGGTCACGCGTCGGCCGGTGGCAGCATCCTGCCGCCTGCTTTCGGTGACTACTACTGGGAGCCCGGTGCTACTGAGGCCATCAACAACAACCTCGACAAGGCCAACGCACTACTCGATCAGGCGGGATACACCACCAAGGATGGCGATGGAATACGCCAGACCAAGGACGGCAAGCCCCTTGAGTTCCGCCTCATCGCCATCGACAGCACCACCACCGATGTGCGCACCGCCCAGTTGTTCCAGGAGACGGCAAAGAAGGCGGGCATCAAGCTCGACTTCTCGACGGTTGATTCCGACACCATGGACAGCACCGTCTACAACACCGAGGCCCCCGACTGGGACATGTTCGTGTGGGGTTGGGACTCCGGCACTAACGACCCGAGTTACCTCCTCGGTGTACCGCTCACCAGCCAGATCGGTGGCAATAACGATGTCTTCTACTCCAACAAGAAGTACGACGATCTCTACGCTCAGCAGGCCACCGAGCTCGACCCGGCCAAGCGTCAGGCGCTCGTCAAGCAAATGCAGCAGATGTTTTACTCCGACAGCGCCTATCTCGTTGCTGTGTACCTCAAGAAGTTGCAGGCGTACCGCAACGACACCTGGACTGGCTGGGTGCCCGCTGACGGCGGCATCATCTTCAACTTCACACGCGACAACTACCTCAAGGCCGTTCCTGCTGCTTAACCAGTTAATCTGACACCCTGATGCGCTCGATCTGGAGCAGGCTGCTCGTCTTACTGGCGATGATCTTTGCCGTCGTCACTTTTAACTTCTTCCTGTTCCACATCATTCCGGGTGATCCGATCCTGCTCATTCGGCGGTCGCAGAAACTCAGTCCTGAGCAGGTAACACAACTGCGCATTGATTACGGGCTTGATGGCTCGTTGTTGCAGCAGTACTGGCGCTACTTGAGCAATCTGCTGCACGGCGACTTGGGCTACTCGTTCAGTCTCAAGGAGCCAGTTGCGGGCGTTCTCGGGCACGCTCTGTTGAACACCGTCGTGCTGCTCACGGTGTCAACGACGATCGTGGTGGCCGTGGGTATTCTCATCGGCGTTTTCGCCGGTGCCCGGCAGGGGCGCAAGTCAGACTCAAGCACCGTTGTCGGCTCGTTGGTGTTGTGGAGTCTGCCCACGTTCTGGGTGGGCATCTTGCTGGTATTCGCGTTCAGCGCGTGGTTCCGGGTATTGCCGACGTCAGGTATCACCACCCCCAATGCCGTGTACGGCAACTCGGCGGTCTATTGGTCAGATGTCGGACGGCATTTGGTGTTGCCGACGATCACGTTGGTGATCGTCGATATCGCGTTCTTCATCATCATTACCCGAACGTCGTTGGTGGAGGCGATGTCCGAGGATTACATGCTGACCGCGCGCGGTAAGGGACTGTCACGGCGCCACATAGTGTGGCAGCACGCCTTCCGTAATGCGCTTCTTCCAGTGCTCACGGCGTCGGTGCTGTACATCAGCGCGCTGGTCGCAGGCGCCATTCAGGTAGAAGTGGTGTTCTCGTGGCCCGGCATGGGCCTGCTCACCTACAACTCGGTGCTCGCGCGCGACTATCCGATGCTCGAAGCGTGCTTCCTCATTACGGCAATCGCGGTTCTGTTCGCCAACTTCATGGCTGACATCGTCTATCGCCTGGTCGATCCTCGGGTGGGAGCGTCGTCATGAGTGCCGATACGGGAG
>Ga0194055_10001579_pt1 | contig 18539 bp, 21 predicted proteins | sample SepL449m_MetaG_FD_155482 | JGI IMG/M metagenome (GOLD analysis project Ga0194055, IMG submission 155482) | Anoxic zone freshwater microbial communities from boreal shield lake in IISD Experimental Lakes Area, Ontario, Canada - Sep2016-L442-9m | ecosystem: Environmental > Aquatic > Freshwater >...
GTTTCTGAGTCCCCCAGATGTTTACATCGATGTCTTAAAGAAGGAATAAATACGACCTGAATGTCGTCTGGCGTCACAAAATCTCTGCCCGATAGATAAGCAATCGATTGAGATAATCTGTAAAGCTGCTTTCGATAGCGAATAGCTAAATTAACCTCTAAAGCTTCTTCAGCCTTTTCAACAAGGGTCAGTTGATATTCAAGGACATCGGTATGCATATGGATTTTTTCAATCAATGACTGAATTTTTATAATATTAGAGCTCCCTTTTGGAATATTTTTAATAAGCCCAAATGGAGATGCATATTTGTCTTGCGTCAAAATGATTTTGTAATCTTTACGACTAAGCTCATTCATTTTCAGAGACAAATAAAAGCGATCTATTTGTGACTCTGGCAAATCAAATACCCCTACATGCTCTCTTGGATTTTGTGTGGCAATTACAAAAAAAGGTTTCTCAAGCTGATATGTTTCGCCTTCAATGCTCACTTGGCTTTCTTCCATCGCTTCAAGAAGTGCTGACTGCGTTTTAGAGGGTGCTCGATTTAATTCATCGGCTAATAATACTTGACTAAATATAGGGCCTTTTTTAAAGATCATCATCTTCTTTGCTTGATCATAAAAGTTGTAGCCTAATATATCCGAAGGTAGTAAATCATTTGTACATTGAAGACGGGTCGTTTTGATGCCCAGTTTCTGCGCGAGATTTTTGGCAAGCAATGTTTTGCCTGTGCCAGGAACGTCTTCAATAAGAAGATGTCCTTTAGATAAAAGGCATGCTAAGGCTAAAAAATGGGTATCTAATATTTTCATAAAATAAATTATAAGCTAATCATTAGATAATTAATTTTTTTTTCATAAAATCAATAACATAAGATAATATGTCACATACGGCATTCAAAAAAATTAACCATAAGGACCCATATATGGAATTCGACCAAAAAGAAGAAACCCCTTTTAATCTCCCCGAACAAAAAGAGACAAATAAAAAAACATTAGCGATTTATATTGCAGCAGGTGTGATCTCTATTGGTTCGTTAATATTTGCTTATGCGAGTTATCAAGCAACATACTTTAAAGATGCTGAAATCAAGAAACTTAAATCTGACTTAGAAGGAGCCAACACAAAATTATTGCGTATCGATTCTCTTGAAAATCAGGTAAAAGAATTGGAAACTTCTATAGCAAAAAAGGCTGCTACAAAAGCCGAGCCAAAAAAAGAAAAGAAAGCCTTGGCTAAAAAAGAAATCAAAAAATTAGTACCTGCAAAAAAGGTAGCAAAGAAAACAAAAATTCAGGCAGAGAAAGCTAAAGTAAAACCACTTAAGAAGTAAATATAAGGTAACTTGCCACTGAATACGCCTGACCAAAAAACATTTTATGGTGGTTCAGAAAGAGGTTGTACCGACTATCCTTGTATATAGTGAATAAATTATTCTTCGGTTTTTGTAGCTTTATTTTTTTCTGGAGATTGTTTAGGCTCGTTACCTAAGTGAAGGTCAACACCTTTAACTAAATTTTTAAATTCGTCTGTATACGTGATTTTTTTAAGGTCAGTTTTTTGGCCATAAAGTGACATGGCAGAAAAAATAATGGTATATAAAAGAATTACTGTGCTCACAACTGCGGCCTCAAAAAAATAATCTCGCACTAAAGTGAGGAGTGGATCTAACCACACCCAGCCTTCTTTCACCTGATACTCAAGATTGTCTACCCACACCGATTGAATGGTATGTAAATATTCAAATAGAGCCGTCATTATTAGTCCTTCTTGTATTCCTTAAATTATAAGTGAAATTCACCCTTAAGAAAGACAGGCATTTAATAAAAGAGGTAAAATATAGCTTTAAATTCAACGAACTATTATGAAAATTACTGTGGTGGGTACAGGGTATGTGGGTTTAGTTGCTGCGGCATGTTTAGCCGAGGTGGGTAATCACGTTTTAGGTCTTGATGTAAACGCAGAAAAAATTCGGATTCTAAAAGCAGGGGCTATTCCTATTCACGAACCTGGTCTTTTAGAAATTGTCCGTCGTAATGTTGAAAATGGTCGTCTTTCTTTCACCGCCAATATCAAAGAAGCCGTTCACTTTGGTGAAATCCAATTCATAGCCGTTGGAACCCCTCCCGATGAAGATGGCTCTGCTGATCTTCAATATGTGACAGAAGCTGCTCGCAATATTGGTCGCTTTATGACAAATGAAAAAGTCATTGTCGATAAATCAACAGTGCCCATTGGCACAGGAGATAAAGTTAAAGCAGCTATAGCTGAAGAATTAAAGAAAAGAAATATCGATATTCATTACAGTGTCGTTTCTAACCCAGAATTCTTAAAAGAAGGCGCTGCTGTGGAAGATTTCATGCGTCCTGATCGAATTATTATTGGGACTGAAGACCCAAAAGCCGTTGAAGTCATGAAACAAATCTATGCCCCCTTCCAAAGAAATCATGATCGTATTGTAATTACCGACTTAAGAAGTGCTGAACTTATTAAATATGCAGCGAATGCCATGCTTGCTACACGCATTAGCTTTATGAATGAATTAGCTAACCTTGCCGAAGTTGTGGGCGCTGATATAGAAATGGTAAGACAAGGCATCGGATCGGACCCACGCATTGGTTATGATTTTTTATATCCGGGCTGTGGTTACGGTGGCTCATGCTTTCCAAAAGATGTGAAAGCTTTAATTAAAACTGCTAAAGATGTTGCGGGTTTTGATTTGAAATTACTTAAAGCCGTTGAAGAAGTCAATGATCTTCAAAAATATGTACTGCCTAAAAAAATTAAAAAACAATTTGGTGACAATTTAAAAGACAAACATTTTGCATTATGGGGCTTAGCTTTTAAACCGAACACTGATGATATGCGAGAAGCTTCAAGTCGTATACTGATTGATGAATTGATCAAAGCAGGAGCCACTATCACAGCTTACGATCCTGTAGCAATGGACGAAGGAAAGCGTATTTTTAAAGATGAAAAACATTTATCTTTTGCTGATACACAAGATGAGGCACTTAAAAATGCAGATGCGCTCATCATTGTCACAGAATGGACAGAATTTAGAAGTCCAGATTTTACTTTAATTAAATCTTCGCTCAAATCCCCCATGATTTTTGATGGTCGAAATCTTTATGATCCAAAAGCCGTTCGCGCACTTGGATTTAACTACTATCCTATTGGACGGTAAATGAAAATCTTGGTGACAGGTGTAGCTGGTTTTATTGGCATGCATAGCGCCAAAAAATTGCTCGATGATGGTCATGAAATTATTGGTATCGATAATCTGAATGATTATTACGACGTTACTTTAAAAAAAGATCGACTTAAAGTATTAGAAAGTTACAAGCATTTTCGTTTTATGAAGCTTGATATTAAAGACCAAAAAGACGTACTTGAGCTTTTTAAAAAAGAAGCACCGCAACGCGTACTTCATCTTGCAGCGCAAGCAGGCGTTCGTTACTCCATTGAAAATCCTTATGTCTATATTGATTCTAATATTCAGGGGTTCCTTAATATACTAGAAGGCTGTCGCGCAATTAAAACTGAACATCTAGTATTTGCAAGTAGCTCGAGTGTGTATGGTGGAAATACAAAAATACCTTTTAGTGAACATGACAATGTGGATCACCCTATCAGTCTTTATGCGGCTACTAAAAAAGCCAATGAACTCATGGCTCATACTTATAGTCATCTTTATAACATCCCTACAACAGGTTTACGTTTTTTTACGGTGTATGGCCCATGGGGAAGGCCTGATATGTCACCTATGTTATTCACGGAAGCTATTTTAGCTAATGAGCCTATTCAAGTATTTAATCATGGCGATATGATGCGTGACTTTACCTATATTGATGACGTCATTGCATCTGTGAACGAAACACTATTTAAAACTGCCACACCAAATATCAATTTTGATGCGAAACAACCTGATCCTGCCACAAGCCATGCACCTTATCGTATTTTTAATATTGGTAACAGTCAGCCAGTGCCATTAATGCATTTCATTGAGACGATTGAGGATGCATTAGGTAAAAAAGCGATTACAAAAATGATGGATATGCAAGCAGGCGACGTTAAAATTACCTCAGCAGATACTACGGAATTAAATCAGTGGGTTAACTTCAAACCTAACACCTCTATTAAAGAAGGTGTTAAGCGATTTGTAGATTGGTATAAGAACTACTACTAAGTTATCTCTTCTTTGAGGCTTTGTGAGCCTTTTTAGCTTTCGCAACTTTAGATTTAGCTGGAGCTTTAGTTGCCGCAGGTACCTTTGTCTTTGTCGCCAATTTAGCTTCTAGATTTTTCACTTCTGTCTCAAGTGTTTTATTCTTATTGATTAATTCTTCGTTCTCGGCAACTTTATCATTTAATGCTGCGACTTGATTTTGTAAAACTTTAATTTCACTTGCTTGATCAGTAATTTTATCTTGTGCGTTGTAAGCCGAAAATAACGAGCCTGCAACGATAACGCCCGCTACTACATACTGCACAATTGATTTAGTTTCCATTTAAGCTAAGATCCTTTTTTAATATAAGTGAACTTCTAATTAACATCTTATCCCCTTTACGAAAACTTTCAAATTACCTTTTTGATTTTTTAATGAGCATCAAGTTTCTAATATAAACAAGAGTGCCAGGAAGTTGCCCTACGATAATCACAAGTTCAGTTTTATGAAAGCCGTATGCTAGAACGATCACGCTGCCTAGTAAACTAAAATACCAAAAACTAATTGGGATAAGACTTTTTTGATGTCGCTCACTATGAATCCATTGCACAATAAAGCGCATCATAAAGAGAACTTGTCCTAATAAGCCCACAAGAAGCCATGTAAAATCCTGGCCGGACATCGCATCAAAATAATTTTGTGCAGCTTCTGCAATATGCCAAAAGAAATAACTAAAACCTTGATTCATACTAATCCTTATTGATTTGAGGTAATTTTGATCTGCGTTGTAACCATGCCACACCAAATAAATCGACAATGCCGACTAATAAACGATCAATGGTGCCGTAATTTGATTGTCCATGTGAGCGAGGTCGATGACTCACAGGAATTGAAACAATCTGGCCGCCTCGACGTTTAATGAGTGCAGGTAAGAAGCGATGCATATGATCGAAATAAGGTAAGTCTAAAAAAGCTTCTCTTGAAAAAAGCTTTAATCCGCATCCTGTATCAGGGGTGTTATCTTGCAGCATCCATGAACGAACTCCATTCGCGATCACTGACGAAACTCTTTTAATCCAAGTATCGCGCCTGCTATGACGACGATTGCCACCCACTAATTCAACGCCTTCTTTAAGCGCATTCAATAATTGTGGAATATCTGCTGGATTATTTTGCCCGTCACCATCGAGCGTTGCAATCCAATCGTGTTTAGCATGTTTAACACCCGTTCTCACTGCAGTACTTTGACCACAACTTTTTTTGTGACGAATAACGCGAAGCTCTTTATATGTTTGTTGAAGAGCAATTAAATTCTTATGGGTGTGATCCGTACTTCCATCATCCACATAAATAATTTCGTAGTTAATTAGATTTTTGAGAGACTTCCGAATCTCAAAAATTAAATCAGCAACATTGTCTTCCTCGTTTCTAACAGGGACTACAACGGATAAATATTTAGGTTTAATGAATTGAGCCATGAATAATATTTTTGAGGTTTTTTATATGCGATATTTTAAACGGTTTATTACTCAACCGTGACCGACTTTGCTAAATTCCGCGGTTTATCTACATCTGTGCCTTTAATGAGAGATACATGATAAGCCAATAATTGAACTGGGATGGAGTGAATAATTGGAGATAAAACGCCCGTATGTCTTGGCGTTCTTATCACACGAACACCGGGACTTTCCATAAAATGGCTGTCCGCATCTGCAAATACAAAAATTTCACCGCCGCGCGCTTTGACTTCTTGCATATTTGATTTTACTTTTTCAAGTAAATTATCGTTCGGTGCAATGACGACGACCGGCATATCGTTATCCACCAATGCTAAAGGTCCATGTTTTAATTCGCCTGCAGGATAAGCTTCCGCGTGAATATAAGAAATTTCTTTTAACTTCAACGCCCCTTCCATAGCAATAGGGTAATGAATACCTCGGCCTAGAAATAGCGCATGCTGTTTATCAGCAAATAATTTTGCCCACTCTTTAATTTGGGGTTCTAAATTTAAGGCTTGTTGAATACTTCCTGGTAATTGTCTTAAATTTTCTAAATAGCTTTTTTCTTCCGCTTTATTGATCAGTTTCTTAAAGCTTGCAATAGTCACAGCTAAGCTAAATAGGGACACCAGTTGGGTGGTAAAAGCTTTGGTTGATGCCACACCAATTTCAGCACCCGCTCTTGTATATAAAACAAGTTTCGATGCACGCGCAATGGCACTTTCTTGCACATTACAAATTGCTAAACTTAAATCTTGCCCTAGAGACTGAGCATGCTTTAAAGCTTCCATCGTATCTAGGGTTTCACCAGACTGAGAAATGGTGAGAATCAATTGATTAGGATTAGGTACAGAGTCTCGATAACGATATTCACTGGAGATTTCAACCGTGGTTGATATTTTTGCAATGCTTTCTAGCCAATATTTCGCTGTCATGCCTGCGTAATAACTTGTTCCTGCTGCCAAAATTAAAATGCTGTCTATTTTAGAAAAAACTTCCTTGGCATTTTGTCCAAAAAGGCTAACATCAAAATGGCCTTGATCAATGATAGCTTCAATGGTGTCTGTTAATGCGCGAGGCTGCTCATAAATTTCTTTTTGCATGAAGTGGTCGTATGGGCCTAACTCCATAGAAGATAATGTGACGTCACTGATATGAGTTTTACGTGTAATCGCTTTTTTATCTTTATCAAAAATTTGAATGCTATCTTTTTTAACTTGCACGACATCACCATCTTCAAGATAGATGACTTTTTTAGTAACGGCTAAAAGCGCTGAAATATCAGATGCAATAAAATTCTGTGTGTCTCCTAATCCGATAATGAGTGGGCAGCCTAATCGAGCGCAGATCATTTCATCAGGATTTTTAAGAGATATCACAGCAATAGCAAATGCACCTCTTAATTCCTCACCTAACATTTGAGTTGCTTCAAGAAGAGATTGATTTTTATGTTTGATAAAATAATGAATGAGATGCGCAATGACTTCAGTGTCTGTTTGAGATTCAAATTCATAACCTAATTTTTTAAGGCGCTCACGTTCTTCTTCATAATTTTCAATAATACCGTTATGAACAACTGCAATTTCACCTTCTGAAATATGAGGATGTGCATTAAGTTCAGTGACCCCGCCATGCGTTGCCCATCTTGTATGTCCAATACCTAAAAATCCTTCTAAGTTTTGATCTTTGACCATCGTTTCAATTTCAGCGACACGGCCAACGGATCGAATGCGCTCAATCCCATTTCTTAACACAGCAATACCGGACGAATCATAACCACGATATTCGAGACGACTTAATCCTTCAATTAAATTGGGAACGATATTTTGATTTGAAATTGCACCTACAATGCCGCACATATATTTTTCTCTTTATTTCTTTGTAGGTTTTTTCCAGCCAGAAATGCTGATTTGTTTACCGCGTGACACGGTGAGATCTCCTGGTGGAGCATCTTTAGTAATCGTAGATCCTGCTGCAATCGTAGCCCCTTTACCAATTTTAACGGGCGCCACTAATGCTGAATTTGATCCTATAAAAACATCGTCTTCAATCGTGGTCGGATGTTTATTTGCGCCATCATAATTACATGTAATGGTGCCGGCTCCTATGTTGACTGATTTACCGACAAGACTATCGCCCACATAACTTAAGTGATTAATGTTTGTATGGTCATTCACTTCAGTATTTTTAATTTCCACGAAATTACCAATGTGCACGTGATTTTGAAGTTGGGTGCCAGACCTCAATCTTGCAAATGGGCCAATGCGGCAATGAGTTCCTATTTGACTTTCAACGATGTGTGAATAAGGTTCAATCATAGAGTGATCACCTATGACACTGTCTTTAATATGTGAGTATGCTGCTACTTTCACATGGTTGCCTAAGACGACTTTGCCTTCAAAAATACATCCTATGTCAATCGTGACATCTTGACCGACAATCACTTCCCCGCGAATATCAATACGACTCGGATCTATAATCGTCACGCCTTGTTCCATCAATTGTTTTGCTGTCATAAGTTGATAGTTTCTTTCCATGATTGCTAAATCAGATTTCGAATTAATCCCGGTAATGGATATTTCATTATCCGCAGATTCGCTTAATACTTCAATGTTATCTTGGATGGATAGGCCTACAATATCGGTCAAATAATATTCTTTTTGACTATTTGTATTATTAAGTCTTTTAAGCCAATTTTTTAGAAGATGATTAGGGGCACACATGATGCCTGTATTAATTTCTTTAATATGCTTTTGTGTTTGATCACAATCTTTTTCTTCTACAATTTTTTTGATCTTGCCGCTCTCTCTTACAATCCTGCCGTAGCCTTTTGGATCCTCTTTTGAGTAAGTTAAAATAGCTAAATTTTGTTGGCCTTTTATGATCAGGCGTTCAATCGTTTTTTGATCAATTAAAGGTACATCACCATATAAAATGAGCGTATGGCCCTCATCTTTGATTAAAGGAACGGCTCGTTGCACGGCATGGCCTGTGCCTAACTGCTCTTTTTGTTCTACCCATTGAATATGTGGAGATGGAAATGTTTTTTTGACGAGATCACCACCATACCCATAAACCACCACAAGCTCTTTAGGTTTGAATGACATAGAAGCATCAATCACATAACCAAGAAGCGGTTTATGAGCAATCGGTTGCAAGACTTTGGGTAAATCAGAACGCATGCGCGTCCCTTTGCCTGCAGCTAAAATCACAATAGATAAAGACATCCTCGCTATTTTATCGTCTATTTGTCGTCACATGACATAAAAAAAGCAGCTTAAAAGCTGCTTTTAATAATTCTGTAAGTTTTATAACTTAGTGTTTTTGACGTAATTTTTGAATAGCTTGAATTTGCGCAAGCGCTTCAGCTAATTCAGCCTGTGCTTTAGCGTAATCTACATCAGATGATCGATTTTTCATCGCTTCTTCGGCCGCTTTTTTAGCTGCGTTGGCTTTTGCTTCATCAAGATCGTGGCCACGAATTGCGGTGTCTGCTAACACAGTCACAACACCTGGTTGCACTTCTAAAATACCGCCTGAAATATAAATGAGTTGTTCTTCATTTTTATCTGCTAATTTAATGCGAAGCGCACCCGGCTTAATTGACGTAATCATCGGTGCATGGCGAGGATAAATACCTACCTCACCCATTTGTGCAGGTGCTGCAATAAACTCAGCTTCTCCTGAAAAAATAGATTCTTCAGCACTCACTACATCAATATGAACTGTTGCAACCATGTCTTTTTTTACCTAATTATTAAGATAATGTTTTTGCTTTTGCTACGGCTTCTTCGATGCTACCTACCATGTAAAACGCTTGCTCTGGTAAGTTGTCGTATTCACCATTGACAATAGCTTTAAAGCCTTTAATCGTATCTTTTAATGTCACATATTTACCAGGAGCGCCTGTAAACACTTCAGCTACGTGGAAAGGTTGTGATAAGAAACGTTGAATTTTACGTGCACGGCTTACTGCTAATTTATCTTCTGGAGATAATTCGTCCATACCGAGAATCGCAATAATATCGCGAAGTTCTTTATAACGCTGTAATGTCGATTGCACAGATCGCGCTACTTGATAATGTTCTTCACCCACCACTTGTGGATCAAGTTGACGTGATGTCGAGTCTAATGGATCTACCGCTGGATAAATACCAAGTGACGCAATATCACGCGATAACACAACAGTTGAATCCAAATGTTGGAATGTTGTTGCAGGTGATGGATCAGTCAAGTCATCGGCTGGCACATAAACTGCTTGAATCGATGTAATCGAACCTGTTTTTGTTGAGGTAATACGTTCTTGTAAACGACCCATTTCGTCAGCGAGTGTTGGTTGATAACCCACCGCTGAAGGCATACGTCCTAGAAGCGCTGATACTTCAGTACCTGCGAGTGTGTATCGATAAATATTATCTACGAAGAAAAGAACATCACGACCTTCGTCGCGGAATTTTTCAGCCATCGTTAAACCTGAAAGTGCTACACGTAAACGGTTACCTGGTGGCTCATTCATCTGACCGAACACCATCGCTACTTTAGATTCTTCCATATCATCTAATTTAATAACGCCTGCATCTGACATTTCATGATAGAAGTCGTTACCTTCACGCGTTCTTTCACCCACACCAGCAAATACGGATAAACCTGAGTGTTGTTTAGCAATGTTGTTAATCAGTTCCAACATGTTAACCGTCTTGCCTACACCAGCGCCGCCGAAAAGGCCTACTTTACCGCCTTTAGCAAATGGACATACTAAGTCAATCACCTTGATACCTGTTTCTAGCAAGTCAACTGAAGGTGATAAATCTTTAAAGTCTGGAGCTTTCTGGTGAATCGAACGGAATTCTTTAGATTTAATTGGGCCTAATTCGTCAATCGGGCGACCGAGCACATCCATGATGCGGCCTAATGTGCCTGTGCCTACTGGCACATTGATAGCTGCGCCTGTAGATTTAAATGCAGTGCCGCGCGCAAGTCCATCAGACGAACCCATCGCAATCGTTCTAACAATGCCATCACCAAGCTGTTGTTGTACTTCAAGTGTCAACCCTGCTTCAGCCTGTGAGTCTTTGTCATCTATGATTAATGCATCAAATACTTTCGGCATTTGATCGCGAGGAAACTCGACGTCAACCACCGCACCGATACACTGAACTACTTTTCCGATTTGTTTACTAGCCATTTTTTATCCTTGAAGACCCTAAATAATTAATTCAATGTTATGCAACCGCAGCTGCACCACCCACAATTTCTGAAATTTCTTTTGTAATTGCTGCTTGACGCGCTTTGTTATAAATCAATTTCAATTCGCCAATGACATTCTTCGCATTGTCTGAAGCAGACTTCATAGCAACCATTCGTGATGATTGTTCTGATGCCATGTTTTCTGTGACGCCGTGATAAATCAATGACTCAATATAACGAGTTAATAATTGATCAATCACACTTTGTGCATCCGGCTCATAGATATAATCCCAAGGGCCTTCAGGGCTTCCTATTTTTTCACCTGAAAGTGGTAATAATTGATCAACCACTGGCTCTTGTTTCATCGTATTAATAAATTTGGTATAGCAAATAAAAAGTTGATCTACTTCACCATTGATATAAGCATCGAGCATCACTTTAATAGTGCCAATCAATTTTTCTAAATGCGGTGTATCGCCTAAACCTATGATATGTGATTTCACATTCGCATTAATACGGTTCATGAAACCCAACCCTTTATTACCAAGAGCACTCACATGAACTTTCTTGCCTTGAGATTCCCATTGCTTCATTTGATTCACTGACATTCTTAATACATTGGTATTAAGTCCGCCACATAAACCTTTATCTGAAGTCACTACAATTAAACCAATATTTTTAACTTGATCTCTTTTAGTTAAAAATGGGTGCTTATATTCTGATTTTGCATACGACAAATGTGCCGCCACATTTCTAATTTTTTCAGCATAGGGGCGAGCTTGACGCATACGCTCTTGCGCTTTACGCATCTTAGATGCTGCAACCATCTCCATCGCTTTCGTGATCTTTCGCGTATTTTCTACACTCTTGATCTTGGTTCTGATTTCTTTACTACCGGCCATAATGACTCTTTATATTAGTAAGCGTTACTTGATTTGAAATCTTCAATGGCTTTTTCAAGTGATTTTTCATTGTCACCTGATAAGTCTGCTGTTTTTTCTATGTCTTGCATAATCTTTTTGTATTTAGAATTCATGAAGCCATGCAATGCATTTTCAAATGCCAACACTTTGTTCGTTGGAACATCATCGAGGTAACCTTTGTTTGCAGCAAACAAAGTCACAGCCATTTGTGAAACACTTAAAGGTGCATATTGTGCTTGCTTCATAAGTTCTGTAAACATACGACCACGGTCAAGTTGTTTACGTGTTGCTTCATCAAGATCAGATGCGAATTGCGCAAACGCTGCTAACTCACGATATTGCGCTAGCGCTAAACGTACACCACCACCTAATTTTTTAATCACTTTCGTTTGCGCAGCACCGCCCACACGAGACACAGAAATACCTGCGTTAATCGCTGGACGAATACCTGCATTAAATAAGTCTGTTTCAAGGAAGATCTGTCCGTCAGTAATAGAAATCACGTTTGTCGGCACGAATGCTGATACGTCACCTGCAGCTGTTTCAATGATTGGCAATGCTGTGAGTGAGCCTGTTTTACCTTTTACTTTTCCTTTGGTAAATTTTTCTACATATTCTTCATTCACGCGTGCAGCGCGTTCAAGTAAACGAGAGTGAATATAAAACACATCGCCTGGATATGCTTCACGACCTGGTGGACGACGTAAGAGTAATGAGATTTGACGATATGCAATCGCTTGCTTTGTTAAGTCATCATAAATAATAAGCGCATCTTCGCCGCGATCGCGGAAATATTCGCCCATCGTGCAGCCTGCATATGGTGCTAAGAATTGTAATGCCGCTGAATCAGAAGCTGACGCAGCAACAACAATCGTATATTCCATGGCACCGTGCTCTTCGAGTTTTCTAACAACGTTAGCAATAGTCGATGCTTTTTGACCAATCGCTACATAGATACAGGTCATGTTTTGACCTTTTTGATTAATAATCGCATCTGTAGCCACGGCTGTCTTACCTGTTTGACGGTCGCCAATAATCAATTCACGTTGGCCTCGTCCGACTGGCACCATAGAGTCCACAGACTTCAAGCCTGTTTGAACCGGTTGTGATACAGATTTACGTGCAATCACGCCTGGCGCTACCTTTTCAATTTTGTCCGTAAGTTTTGTTTTGACAGGGCCTTTGCCATCAATTGGTTGGCCAAGCGCATTCACAACGCGACCAATTAATTCCGGGCCAACAGGCACTTCTAAAATTCGGCCTGTACATTTACATATATCGCCTTCAGTAATATGTTCGTAATCACCTAACACCACAGCACCTACTGAATCTCTTTCAAGATTCAAAGCAAGCCCATATGTATTTCCTGGGAACTCGACCATTTCACCAGACATCACATTCGACAATCCATGAATGCGCACAATACCGTCGGTGACTGATACCACCGTACCTTGTGTTCTCGCTTCAGCGCTTGTCGAAAAATTCTCTAATCGACTTTTGATGAGTTCACTAATTTCTGACGTTGATAACTGCATTACTATCTCCTGATAATGATTAGCTTAAGCCTTTAAGGCGTACGCTAAATTTTGTAATTGCTCACGAACTGAAGCATCAATGACAGTATCGCCGACAATCACTTTGATACCGCCTATGATTGCTTCATCGATTGTTACTTTTGCATCAATCTTTTTATTAAATTTCTTTTCTAAACTTTTTACTAATGTATCGATTTCTTGATCTGTTGGTTTTGAAGCCACAATAATTTCAGCTTCTAATGTGCCTTCATCCGTTGCTTTTAATGCTTCAAATGCTTGGCTAATTTCAGGCAATACGTTAAGTCTTTTATATTCGATTAAAAGCTTAATAAGATTTTCACCATAGGCATTGAGTCTTTTTGCCGCAATTTTAATAAGTGCTTTTTCTCGATCTTCATCTGACACTTTTGAATCGTTAATAAATGTATGCATGCGTTCATCTTGAGAAACTTGCGCTAAAAATCCCAACATCTCAGACCATTCTTTGAGTGCTTTTTTTTCTTTAGCAAGATTAAACACTGCTACAGCATAAGGTCTTGCGATGGTGGAAATTTCTGCCATAGTGATCCTATAGTTCTTTCGCTAATTTATTTAACATGTCGCTATGTGCTTTCTTATCAATTTCTTTTAATAAGATTTTTTCAGCGCCAGCAATCGCAAGTGATGACACTTGCTCACGTAAAGTTTCTTTAGCACGATTTACTTCTTGATCGATTTCAGCTTTTGCACCAAAAATGATGCGATCGCCTTCTTCTTTTGCTTGATTTTTTGCATCTTCTAAAATTTCTGAAGCTCTCTTCTCGGCTTGAGAAATGATTTCAGCGCCTTTTTGCTTAGCCTCGCCCACAGATTGTGCAGATTTTTTTTCAGCAATTTCTAAAGAAGCTTTACCTTCTTGAGCTGCTGCTAATCCATCAGCAATTTCTTTTTGGCGTTTTTCAATTGCACCTAGAAGTGGCGGCCATATAAACTTCACCGTAAACCAAATGAGAATCGCAAAAGCAATTGCTTGGGCAATTAACGTAAAATTAATATTCATTTCTGCTCCTTGTTTAAGTTCAGTGTAGAGAACCTAAACAATTATTTTGTAACAACGCTTAATAATGGATTCGCAAACGCAAACATCATAGCTAAACCTACACCAATAATGAATGAAGCATCGATCAAACCTAATAGTAAGAATACTTTTGCTTGTAATTGAGGAATCATTTCAGGCTGTCTTGCTGCGCCTTCTAAGAAACTTGCACACATAATACCGATACCAATACATGCACCAAGCGCACCTAATCCAATTATCAAACCAATACCAATACTTGTATAAGCCTGAATCATTGCTAAAAATTGAGTTGTTTCCATGTTTACTTTCCCTTCAGTTAAAAATTACGTTAAAAATTAATTAATGGCCTTCGTGCGCCATCGCTAAATAAACCACTGTGAGCATCATAAAAATAAAAGCTTGAAGCACGACAATTAAAATATGGAAGATAGACCAGCCTGCGCCTAGTATTGCTCCAAAAACAAGTCCTGATAGGCCCGTTGCAGCCCATAAACCTAAAAGTAAAAAAATAACTTCACCTGCATACATATTGCCAAAAAGTCGAAGAGAGTGAGACAAAGGTTTTGACACGTATTCAATAAGATTAAATAGAAAGTTAAAAGGCCAAACCCAAATTTTGCTGCCGAAGGGTGCTGTATATAATTCATGCAACCAGCCGCGCAGCCCTTTAACTTTAATACCAAAATAAATCATAAGGAGCCAAACTGCGAGTGCCAGGGCAAAAGTAGTGTTCACATCAGAAGTCGGTACACTTCGCCATTTATGAATACCTAAAAAACTGTAGATCGCGGCCATGATGTCGACTGGCAAAAAGTCCATCGCATTCATGACTAACACCCAAACAAATACAGTCAGTGCTGCAGGAGCAATAAATGCATGGCGATCGCCATGAAAAATATTTTTAACTTGATCATCTACGAAATCAAAAAGAAGCTCAACGAACGCTTGAGCTTTTGAAGGAACCCCCACAGTAGCTTTTCTAGCTACCATCCAAATAAGACCCATGGCAATTAAACCTAAAATAACTGACATCACTAAAGTGTCTATATGAATCGTCCAGAAAGACGCTTCAGCACCTTGTGTATTAAAACTTAAATGATGTTCAATATATTGCGATGGCGAACTTAATGTACCTTCATGTTCCATCAAACTATCCTAAATTCATTTATCAATTTTATTTAATTTAACAATTGAAGCGCCTGACAAAATCGCTGCAACTGCAAGCCCAACAATCAAAGCAAGTGGAACGAGTGCTTTATAAAATTTAAAAGCAATCCATAACACCGTGATCACTACTATGATTTTAACTGCTTCGGCTTTCAGCATATTAATGACTATGCCAAAAGGCTCTTTGCTTTTTGAAGTTCTATGGGCTATGCGAGAACCTATGATCATCCCAGACACAACCGACATTAAGCCAATCAGAACTGAAATACCTGCGTCTAGACCAAACAAAATCACTACAAAAACTGTTAAAACAAATGACGCTTTCATTTGCCAATTAATCAAAGCTGGCGTCATGATTTTACTGGCCTTTTGCCTGCGTCAGAAAACACGTAATTTTCTATGGATTTATCCTTTTCGTCAAGGATAAACGGGCATTTAACGTTTAATTTTTCTAAGGATGTCATCCAATTGCTCCAAATTACGATAATGCACTTTTAATATGCCGGAACCGTTCTTTTTGGCATCAATAGTGACTGAAGCGCCCAAAGTTTCTGCCAAAGATTCTTCTAGCTGACGCACATCTGCATTTGTCTTTTGAGGGGAAGAAGGTGATGCCCCCGTTTTGTAACCATTTTGTAAGTTTTTCACTAAAGCTTCAACTTCGCGCACTGAAAGATTTTTCTGAATAATTTCTTCACAAAGCATTACTTGCTGACTGCCTTCCAAACCAATCAGCGCTCTTGCATGACCCATATCAATTTTCCCCGCCAACAATCGATCCTGAACGGGCTGGGTCAATGTAAGTAATCTTAATAAATTAGAAACCGTGACGCGAGATTTACCCACTGCATCTGCAGCAGACTCATGTGTCATATTGAATTCGTCGATCAAACGTTTTATGCCAAGCGCTTCTTCAAGTGGATTTAAATTTTCACGTTGAATATTTTCAATGAGCGCCATCGCTAAAGCCGACTCATCAGGAATATTTTTAATAATGACTGGAATGTCTTTAAGATTGGCAAGTTTTGCTGCGCGCCAACGTCTTTCGCCTGCAATAATTTCGTATATATTGTTGCCGATTGGTCTCACAATGATAGGTTGCATGACACCTTGTTTAAGAATGGATTGTGCAAGCGCTTGTAACGCGTCTTCATTCATGATGCTCCGCGGTTGAAATTTCCCCGGTCTTAATTCATCAATGAGTAAAGTTTGTAAGGTACCTTCATTTTTTATAGTTTCATGTTCGCTGCTCGCAAGCAAAGCATCGAGTCCTCGTCCTAATCCTTTTGGTTTAACCATGTGACTTCCTCATTTCTTTTTGTATGATTTCTTCAGCTAGTTTTAAATACGCCACCGCACCTTTAGATGATTTGTCATACATTAAAATTGGCATGCCGTGACTGGGGGCTTCTGCTAATCTCACATTACGAGGAATAATCGTTTCATAAACTTTATCGCCAAAATGTGAAGACAGTTGATCAGAAACCTGTTGCGCTAACATATTTCGACTATCAAATAATGTTTTCAGTAATCCTTCAATTTCAATGTGAGGGTTTAAATTGCTTCTGACTTTTTTAATCGTATTAACTAAATCAGATAATCCTTCTAATGCATAATATTCGCATTGCATTGGGATCAATACTGCGTCTGCAGCAGTTAATGCATTGACTGTAATTAAATTCAGTGCAGGCGGACAATCTAGCAAAACATAGTCGTATTCTTTTTTTAAATGTTGCAAAGCGTCTTTCAAACGCGTTTCTCTTTTACTCTCGTTCACCAATTCAACTTCCGCACCTGCTAGATCACGATTCGAAGGTGCCAAATCAAAACCACCACGTTTGCATGCAAGCGTAATATCTCTAAATGATTTGCTTTGAATAAGTACATCATAAATGGATGCTGTAATAGTTGACTTATCAATGCCTGAGCCAGTAGTCGCATTACCTTGCGGATCAAGATCAACCAATAATACTGATTTATTTTTTGCGGCCAAACTTGCTGCCAAATTCACAGAGGTTGTCGTTTTACCAACGCCACCTTTTTGATTGGTAATAGCTAAAATGCGCATATTTAATTATTTTCTTTATTAAGTTGAACTAAATATCGTTCTGCATTAATAAAAGGCACGTCAAGCGCAATCAATGTGTATTGATTTTGTTTGAATGCCGCCAATTCTTCTTTTACTTCTTTTGATTTCATCGCCAACCATACGCCTTTTTTTTCTAATGCATGCTGTGTGAGTAACATCATATTTTTAATGCTTGAAAAAGCGCGCGTAATAATTGCTTCAAAAAGTTTTGATGGTTGATAATCTTCTACGCGACCATTCACTACAAATAAATTAGTAAGTGCTAACTCGCTTTTAACTTGTTGCATGAAACTTGTTTTTTTGTTCACTGAATCCATCACTGTTACTTGTAACTCGGGATTGGTAATCGCTAATACAATTCCCGGAAATCCGGCACCGCTTCCCACATCTAACACAGTTTTTACATGCACATGATTTAAAATAGATAAGCTATCAAGTAAATGAAATTTAATCATTTCATCTCTCTCGCGAATCGCAGTTAAGTTGTAAATGCGATTCCATTTTTCAATCAAATTTAAATACTGCATCAACTGATCTATCATCTGCTCAGATAAAGTCAAACTCATTAACCGACATCCCTCAACCAATAGATTACGATCTTTTTTTATGCTGTCATTCATGCCGCTTTTTCAGGGCGCTTCGCTATTATTTTTTTAGGTTTATTTTTACGTTTAGTAAAAACTAATAATAAAGAAATGGTTGCTGGTGTAATGCCAGAAATGCGCGAAGCTTGTCCCAAGTTTTCAGGCTTATGAATATTTAACTTTTGTTGGGCTTCCGTACTTAAGCCGTGCACTTCTTTATAATCAAGATCGAGAGGCAGTGGAATATCAAGCTGATCACGACTGCGATCTACCTCTTCTTGTTGTCTTACAATATAGCCTTTATATTTAGCTGAAATTTCAACTTGTTC
>Ga0194055_10001580_pt1 | contig 18537 bp, 15 predicted proteins | sample SepL449m_MetaG_FD_155482 | JGI IMG/M metagenome (GOLD analysis project Ga0194055, IMG submission 155482) | Anoxic zone freshwater microbial communities from boreal shield lake in IISD Experimental Lakes Area, Ontario, Canada - Sep2016-L442-9m | ecosystem: Environmental > Aquatic > Freshwater >...
TGAGCGAAGGCTCAGTGGGTAGGCCACGTACCAGCGCACACAGGTGAGCATCACTTCCAGCGGATAGTCAAGCCGTTGGAGGACCTTGTTCAAGGTGCTGTTGAGCAGACTTTGGCGGAAATCAACCATAGACCGGATTGTCGTTTATGCTTACTGCGACAGAACCGTGCCCCAGGGTCGCCGCCTATTCGGTTCAATGACCGTTCGAGAGAACTTGGAGTTGGGTGCGTACACTAAGAATCAACCAGCAGATATTGCAAAAAAAATAAAACTATGGTCTGACTTCTTTCCAGAGATAGGAGAACGACTCCATGTTCGCGCATCACTCCTGTCTGGTGGGCAGCAGCAGATTGTTGCCATTATCCGAGGCCTGATGTCAGAACCTAGCATGCTAATGATGGATGAACCATCTATTGGCCTCGCGCCGATTGTTGTCAAGCGGATCGCTGAGGAAATTCGTCGCCTTAACCGCAAATCTGGCATCGGGATTGTGCTGGTTGAACAGAACGTTGAATTTGCACTGATGGTGGCTGACCGAGTAGCCATCCTCTCACAAGGACAAGTCGTTCACATTAGTAGTCCCGATACATTGCGCAATCCATCACTGCTAGCAAACTACTTCTTTGGTTCCTCGATTGAATAGAAACCGTGTTCAATAAATTTGTAAGATCAGTATTACCACCATTGACGATCAGAAATCTATTTGTTAAATTGGATAAAACATATCATTTTAAAAGGAGAATTTGAACATGTCATCCTATATTTTTAAAAAGTTAAACCAATTTTTAAAATCTACGACGTTTGGCGTTTTGCTTGTTACGTTCGCAATGACACTTGGCCTTAATGCAAGCTGGGCACAGGGTACAAACAAAGAATTAAAGATTGGATTCATCGCAGCACTTTCAGGTCCTGGACAAAGTTGGGGTTTAGGGATGCTAGGTGGGCTTGAATTGGCCGCGGATGATGTGAATAAAAGAGGCGGACTAAAAGTTGGTAACACAACTTATAACATCAAGGTTATTTCATACGACGATAAATACGCCGGACCACCGGCGGCCCAAGCAGCCGAAAGATTGGTATCTCAAGACGAAGTCAAGTTTATTTTTGGACCTTTAGGTTCAGTCTCCATGCTAGCAATTGCTGATATCACCGAAAGTAATAAAGTACTTGTCTTTTCTAATTCATATACGGTTAAAGCACTGAATAAAAATAAGCCGTATACATTTCGTCTAACCCCTACAACAGCTGAAAATTCAATACCGATGATTGCCTATATTGCCAAAGCAAACCCAAGTCTTAAATCGGTTGTTATTGTGTCTCCTAATGATGAGTCTGGGAAAGAGGTTCAGTCCCATAATGAACCAGGTTATGGAAAAGCAGGGATCAAACTTTTAGCCAAAGAATTTTATGAGCGTGGTACTCAAGACTTTGTACCGGTTCTCACTCGTCTACTAGCCTTGAAACCAGACATCATCGATTTAAACGGTTCAACGCCCAATGATTCTGGAATTATCATTAAGCAAGCTCGTCAAATTGGATTCAAGGGACAGTTTGTAAAAGTTGGAGGACCTGGAGTTGCTGACGCAATACGAGTTGCTGGTGATGTTTCTAATGGACTTTACTACTACAGTCCATGGGATCCAGAAGAACCAAAGACAAAAGCGCTAGCTGATCGGTTCCAAGTCAAATACAACTCTCCTATGAACCCCTTAGGCATCTTCTTTTACGAAGGTGGCAACATGCTTTTTAACACCATTGCACAAGTGCAATCGCTTGATACCGATGTGATTCGTAAACACCTTGAAAATTCAAAGTATTTTGATGGTATTCAAGGTCGGTATGTTTGGGGTGGAATGGAAACTTATGGCAACAACCACCAAGTCAATGCACCATTCTTTGTTGGACAAGTTGTTAATGGCAAAGAGGTCATGCGAACCAAAATCAATCCATGAATGAACGACTAAAATGGTCTGATTTTGGATGATTTCTGCATCTACGCTAACGCAAATTCTAATTAATGGGCTAACGGCCGGAAGCTTTTATGTGCTGATGGCCTTAGGTTTCACCCTGATTTTTGGAATTTTGCGTTTGGTCAATTTTGCACATGGTGAGTTTTATATGATAGGTGCGTTCGTCACCTATTATCTAATTTCTAAATTCACAATTAATTATTTTTTAGCCATTGCGCTATCAACCGTTGTAGTTGGTGTTATTGGCTTTGCAATCGAAAAAGCACTATTTGCACCTCTACGAGGGCGAGAACTTAGCATGCTAATGAGTGCCCTTGGTTTACAAATCACGATTCAAGGATTAATGGCTGTTTGGGTCGGCGTAGATAGTTATTCCATTGCTCCACCATTCACAGGAATTATTGAATTCGATATTTTCTCCTTCCCAGTTGAGAGAATTTTTGTTGTGGGTCTTACTCTTCTCGTTCTATTGTTGTTTTACTTGCTAATCAAATTTACAATGATTGGAAAAGCACTAAGAGCGGTTGCCCTTGATGACGAAGCAGCTCAAATGCAAGGTATCCCTGTCAATCGAGTTTACACATTGGCATTTGGATTGGGTTGTTCACTTGCAGCCATAGCGGGCGCATTGATTGGCCCAGTTTTTTCTCTGCACGTCTACATGGGCCAAGCGGCCCTTCTTAAGGCATTCATTGTTGTTATTCTTGGTGGACTGGGAAGTATTCCAGGAGCGGTTCTTGGCGGACTAATTTTGGGCTTTGGTGAAAGTGCATTTGCCACATTGTTAGGCGGATTAACTGCTGAAATGTTTGGCTTTGGACTCATTATTTTTATTTTGTTATTGCGCCCATCAGGTTTGCTTGGGCGACCCCAGCTATGACTGAATCAACAAACATCAAACCCTTAAAAAAAATAATTTTTTTTGGAATTATTTTGTTATGTTTATTCAGCATTCCCAAAGTAGGTCTATCTAACTTTTGGTTACACCTATTAGATATGGTTCTTATTAATGCAATACTTGCACTGGGTCTCAATATCGTTTTAAAAACCGGCCAGGTTTCGTTGGCACATGCCGCTTTTTTTGCAGTCGGATCCTATGGCTCAGCACACTTTACGTTGATGTTAGGTTGGCCATTTTTAGTTGCTCTCCTCGTGTCAAGCTTGACCTGTGGTGCAATGGCACTTATCCTAGGAAGATTGATATTGCACCTCAAAGGGGTCTATTTCATTCTTTTAACTTTTGCTGTTAATGAATTGGTTTTTCTACTTGCAAAAGATTTAACATCCATAACCGGCGGCAATACGGGGATTACCGGAATCAAATGGCCACACGTACCATTTATTGGAGTAATCGGAAATAAAGCAGATTTTTACTACTTGGCATTGGTCGTTTTTCTGATCGTATTTTTTTCTCTTTACATAATTTATCGATCGCCCTTTGGACGTGCCATGGACTCAATTCGAGAATCAGAAAGCTTGGCTAGTGCAACTGGCTATGACCCAATGAAAATAAAATTAATTTCTTTTTTTATTGGCGCTTGTATTGCAGGTTTAGGTGGTAGTTTATTCGCACATTTCACACGGTATATTGCGCCGTTTAATTTTACATTTTGGGAGTCTGTTAACTTCTTAATCATGAATATCATTGGGGGAGCATTTTCAATTGCAGGACCTGTGATAGGAGCACTTGTTTTAACGCCTTTGCCTGAATTTTTCCGTGAATATGTTTTGTGGCAACAAACTCTTTATGGATTAGTGCTTATTCTGTTTATGAGATTTTTACCGGATGGCGTGGTTTCGGTGTTTGTGACTTTTTATAATTTCATGAAGCGCACCTTGATAGACACATTCCAAAAACGCATCAATTAAATTTATAACTAATTCATTGTATTGAATCTATGTCTTACATTCTTGAAGTTCAATCCGTCAGTCGCCAATTTGGCGGACTAATTGCCGTTAACGAACTGAGTTTTGGAATCGAGTCAGGCTCAATCATCGGACTGATAGGGCCGAATGGCGCAGGAAAGACAACGCTATTTAACTTGATCACTGGACAGATACCCGTCTCTAGCGGCAATATTTTATTTGAAAATACCTCAGTTCAACGTCTTCAACCATACGAGAGAGTTAAATTAGGACTTGCACGAACTTTTCAATCAACTATTTTATACAACGATTCGACTGTGTTTGAAAACGTCATGCGCGGTCTCTATGCAAGTCACCCGCCCAGTTGGAAATCATATATGACGGGATCCCGATCTTTCGCAGAATATAAAAATAAACAAGAAATGCGTGCCAATGAATTATTAGATTTTGTAAATCTACTTCCTTTTAAAAATAGTCTTGCAAAAAATCTTGCATATGGACATCAAAAGGCATTAGGGATTGCGATTGGTCTATCATCATCACCTAAAGTTTTTATGTTAGATGAACCCGTTGCAGGCATGAACGCTGGCGAAACTGAACAAATTTCCAATTTAATTCGAAAAATTAATCGGTCTGGGGTAACGATTTTAGTTGTGGAGCATGACATGAATTTTGTAATGTCATTATGTAAAAATATTATTGTTATTAATAATGGTAAAAAAATAGCAGAAGGACCTCCAACAGAAATACAAAATAATCCTGATGTAATTGCTGCGTATTTGGGGGTCGAGGATGTCTAGACTTGATGTTGATAATATATATGTGAGCTATGGCAAAGTTAAGGCCTTAAAAGGATTAAGTTTGTTTGTAGAAAAAAATGAAATTGTTGCAATAGTTGGTGCCAATGGAGCAGGAAAAAGCACGTTGCTCAAGTCGATTATGGGATTGCTTCCGTTGGAGTCTGGTCGAATTCAATGGGGACATTTAGAACTGAACAAATTATCATCACCGCAGATTGTTCGAGGAGGTATTGCGATATCGCCAGAAGGTAGAAGGTTATTTGCAGAACTAGATGTTCAAGAAAATCTAGAGTTGGGTGCCTATCAGGCTGATCCCAAAAAAACCGCTGACAATTTAGAACTCATTTACAAATACTTTCCCATTCTAAAAGAGAGACGAAGACAGCAAGCTGGTAGTTTATCTGGAGGACAGCAACAGATGGTAGCAATTGGTCGAGCAATGATGTCAAATCCTCAATTACTTTTGCTTGATGAGCCGTCACTAGGCTTGTCACCCTTAATGGCTAAGGAAATTTTTAAAATAATACGCCTGATTAAATTGCAGGGAATGACTGTTATTTTGGTAGAGCAAAATGCAAAAGCAGCATTGCAATTATGTGATCGGGCATATGTGATGCAAAATGGAGTCATCACAATGACTGGCGAAGGCAAAGAGCTGACCAATAATGAAGAGGTCAAACGTTCATATTTAGGTCAATGAAGCTTGACTACTGAATTTAGCTTTGATCGATCATTTTATTTCTGTCTATCAAGCCATTGAACTAATTTTTTAATACCATTTGGAAAACTAATCTCCGGTTTCCAATTTAAAAGAAGTTTTGCTTTTCCAATATTAAAACTATTAATGGTTGCTCCTGCTGATTTCAATCGATTTTTATCGCTAATGAATTTTGGTTTATCTTTTGATCCACAAGCCTCCAGCACCGTTTCAATCAGTGTCTCTAAAGATGTTGGAACACCAGTCGCGATGGTAATGATTTCACCAGTAAAATTTTTTTCCATTGCGAGTAAATTAGCACGCGCAACATCACCCGCATAAATATAGTCATGCACTTCTATGGGGTTGTAGGCAAACTCAAGCGGTAAACCCGCACGAACCTTCTGATGAGCCTCAACCATGGGTATCACATTGACACCTCTGGTATGTTGTCGTTCGCCATAAACAGATGAAAGCCTGAGTGACATCCACTCAATACCATGATTTTCACCATACAGTGCGCACAATTGTTCCCCCATCAACTTGGCTATGCCATACAAAGCAGAGACAGGAGCAACGCCGTAACCATGATAGGAAGTCTTTTCATCAACCGTGCCAGACTCTTGGTTACCAAATGCAGCAATCGATGAAGCATAGATGATTTTTTTGACATTGCATAAACGGCTTGCTTCAAGGGTGTTGATCAAGCCTTTGACATTGACATCCATTCCTAGGACAGGTCGTTTTGACAATGGAATGGTAATAAATGCAGCGGTATAAAAGATCCCGGTTATATTCTTACATGCATCCATTAAGTTTTCAATACGTAGCACATCCCCCTGAATGATTCTAATTTTCGGATGATTGATCAGGCTACTTATAGAAGTTGCTTGCCCTACTGATCCATTGTCAAATAGTAAAATTTCATTGGCATCTTTTTCAATAAGTTGACTGGCAATATGTGATGCAATAAGTCCAAATCCACCAACAATTAAAAATCGGTTCCCTTGAATTTTCATTTGTAACTTTCAAAGTTCATTAAGCCGTTACGAATCCACCATTGACATCAAGAACCGCTCCGGTTATGTATTTAGATGAATCAGAGCACAAAAATATAATGGCATTTGAAATATCCTCCATTTCACCGCGCTCTCTTAATGGGACGAGTTTGAGTACATCCTGTTCGTTTCGACTTTGCCAGACTTTTTCAGCACGTTCACCACTTTTAATAAAACCTGGTGCAACCGCATTAACACGAATGCCATCGGGGCCTAGGTGCTTAGCAAGATTTCTAGTCATTCCAATAATGGCCGCCTTGGCAGCGCTGTATTGAGGGCTTAATAGCTCCCAGCCGGATCGCCCAGAAATGGACGCCATATTAACAATCACACCTTTAGATTGACGCAAATGGGGTAAAGCGGTTTTGCAACAAAAAAATGTGCTCCTCACATTCCAATTCATTACCCTATCAAATTCTTCTTCAGTTACTTTTTCTAAAAGAAGTGGAGTGTGCGCGCTGCCCCCAGCATTATTAACCAAGATGTTAATTTGACCAAAAGTTTCAATAGCTGTATGGACCATTAGCTCAATATCAGCCACAACAGCAGCATTTCCTTTGACACCAATTGCTTTTACGCCTGCTTTTTTTAAATTGTTAACACTGTCATTAAGTGCTTCTCCATCAATGTCAGAGAGCACTAATTTCACCCCTTGGTGAGCGATGCGCTGGGCTACATCCAAGCCTAGACCTCTTGCGGCTCCGGTAATTAATGCAACTTGATTGTTAAACATATTTTTTCCTATAAATTTTGAAGAGAAATCAGAGTTCCTTCTTGAATGGCTTCGAAAAATTTTCGAGAACCAAGTACATCACCGGCGAAGTGCACAGGTATCCCCATATTTTCTAATGCCTTATTTTCATCTCTGCGAGGCTGATAGCCTGTGCACAGAATCACGTTATCGATATCCGTTAATATTCGTGGCATACGGTTTTTTGTCTTGATATGTAAAGCGCGAGGCTCAATTTTAATAATATCCGTATTGGTTAGTACCTCTATATCTAATTCTTGAATTCGATCTAAAAAATACACACGGTCTGCATGGACAGCTTTTTTTAATAATTCTGATCGAGCGATCAACACAACTTGACTGCCCTGCTCAACCAAGTAATCAGCGACCTCCATGCCAACAAGTCCTCCGCCAATAACTATGCATTTGCTACCGAATTTTTCAGTTCCGGATAAAACTTTCCAACCAGTTAAAACGTGAGGCAATTGAGCTCCAGCGATTTCTGGCTTTACAAATCCTGCCCCTGTAGCCATGATGATTGAATCGGGTTTAAGCTCACGAACAGCGGCTTCATTGAGTTGAGAGTTGAGATGAATTGAAACATGAAGATGATTTAATTCGGATTTGAAGTGTAGAAGCGCATTTTCAATTTCTTCACGATGAGGTGGTTTAAATGCCAAATTAAGCTGCCCACCAAGCTCCGCTGATTTTTCATACAAATGAACTTCATGACCTCGCTGCGCAGCAGTCACGGCAGCAGCCATGCCAGCTGCACCCGAGCCAAGAATTGCAACTCTTTTTTTAGATGGTATTTTAGCAAGAAGTGGTTTGAATTCTAATTCTCGACTAACAAAAGGATTCATCGTGCATGCAATACCTTTGTCTTGGTGAATCGTAGCTAAACATTCATTGCAAGCGATGCATGGAACAATTCGATTAGATTGATTGTTTTTTGCTTTTTCAGGAAAATATGGATCAGCAATAAGTGCTCTACTCAGACAGATGAAGTCTGCTTGACCTTTGGTTAAAATTTCTTCAGCCAATTCTGGGGTATGTATTCGTCCAACAGTCATCACAGGAACTTTGACCTGCTTCTTAACTGCTTCACTAAATTCAACATAACAGCCGCGTGGTACGCTCATGCCTGGAACAATTGAATATGGGCGTGATGAATGAATTCCACCTGATACGCTGATGGAATCAGCACCAGCTTTTTCTAGTAACTTTGCAATTTCAACAGCCTCATCAAGCTCTAAGCCACCAGGGGCAATATCCCGCCCGTTCATGCGGCAGATGATAGGAAAATCTGTTCCAACCAATTTTTTTGTAGCTTGGATTATTTCAATATAGAAACGAGCCCGGCGTTTGAAATCTCCACCGTATGCATCTTCACGTAAATTTGCAATTGGTGACAAAAATTGCCCAATTAAATAGCCATGTGCACCATGCAGCTCTATTGCATCATATCCAGCTTTCCTAGAGCGTAAAGCTGCTTGTGCAAATCGCTCGACGATTCGATCAATTTCACTGATAGTGAGTTCTTTGGGTGGGACAGGTTCACCAACTGCATTGAATTTCGATGTAATAGGAGACGGAGCCAAAGGTATTGAACCTGAGATTTCGGGTATAGACTCTCTGCCACCATGATTGAGTTGCAAAGCGACTTTTCCTCCTGCCTCATGTATAGCATCGGCAATTTTTTTAAGTCCAGGAATATAACTATCGTTATGCAACATGGCATTGTGATGCAAACGCTTACCTTCTTGTTCAATATATGTTGCTTCAACTACGATGAGCCCTGTTCCGCCTCTTGCACGTTCCGCATAATATTCAGCCATATCTTCGTGCACATAACCGTCCCGATCTCCGAGTTCTGAGCTGGTTGCGGCAAATACGAATCGATTAGGTAATTCAAGCTTGCCAATTTTTATTGGAGAGAAAAGTTTTTTATATTGATTCATACCATTCCTTTATATTTTACAATTTATATCAAGTTTTATTTCTAAGCAAATTTGTTTTGGTTTCATCAACCTCTAAACGTTGTTTGGATTGAATAATGACAACGCCATATTCTGATTGAGCTTGCTCATTGGTGATGTACCCATATTTAACATCTAATAGAACTTTATCTTGTGATCGCTTAAGTGGGTTTCCGTAGCCGCCTCCACCAGGTGACATGTAATGAAGTTTGTCACCAGCAACCATTGGCTGCTTTCCTTTAGATACCATAGGTAATTTGAAAGTACCGTCTTGAGTATAGAAAATGACATCGCCGGATAATCCGGACTTCCCGCCATGCAATCCAAAGGGTGCGAATTTGCAGCGATCACCAAGTACGACCGCATTCACTTTTCCATCTAATATTTTGTACTCATAGTCAGTTCCACATCCACCAGGATGCTCTCCAGCGCCGCCTGACCCATTTCGAATTGCCAATTTAGTAATTTGAATGGGTAATTGGTGCTCAGTTGATTCAACTGATGGGTAATTGGCTGCGCCTAGTGGTGTTGGCCCATTGACAAGACCGCCACCCTTAGACCCTCCACCATAACCACCGGCAGCAGGAAACAATGCCACATAGTAATTTTTTGTGATTGGATGATTGCCAGAGAAAGTGATAATTCCAGTTGTTCCAAAATTGTCTGCCTGAACCCTTTCAGGCAATGCTTTTGACAAAGCGCCAAATACGACTGAAATGATCCGCCCTACTGTTTCTGGATAACCACTGATTGGGCGCGGATGGATGGCGCCAAGAAAAGTATCTGTAGGTACCGTGTAATCAAAGGGCCTGAAACATCCACCATTGATTGGAATTTCTGGAAAAATATGTTTCATTGCGATTTGACATGCAGCCACACATGTTCGCGCCGGCACATTGAGTGGTCCAATAGTTGGTGCTGATGAATTGCTAAAATCAAAATGAATTTTTTCATCATTAACGGTTAGTTTCAGTCTAATCACCAAAGGTGAATCTGAATTACCATCATTGTCTAAAGCATCCTCAAACTCATAAGTCGCATTTGGAATGCCCTTGATCAGCGAACGCATGTGCATTTCAGATCGATTATTTAACTCATTGAATGAGTGAAGCATTGTTTGAATGCTATACCGATGGGTTAGTTCAATAAATCGTTTGCAACCGATATTGAGAGCAGATATGGTCGCTTCTATATCGCCGCGTCTTTCATCGGGTATGCGGACATTGTCAATGATTAAACCTAGCAAATTTTCATCCAACACGCCTTTTCGAAAAAGCGGAACAGGATTGATCACAATGCCTTCCTGCAAAACTTCAGTTGCACTTGGTGCAAAACCGCCAGGTGTAGAGCCGCCAATATCACTCCAGTGACCACAAGCCGCCACAATTGCGATTAATTCATCTCCATCAAAAACTGGAGCAACCAGCTTTACATCAGGTAAGTGAGTTCCCCCTAGGTAAGGGTTATTCATGATGTAAATGTCACCCTGTTGTAGACCCCCTCTGCGATTAGCATCCTCCATCACTGATTGAACAGAGAACTGCATGGCAGTTACAAAAATTGGCAACGTATACGAACCTTGGGCTACCATTTCTCCAGTACGTGGATCAAATATGCCGCTTGCGCGATCTTTTTGTTCAGAGATTACGGTTGAGAATGCAGCTCGAACAATAATTGCATCCATTTCGTCAACTATTTGTTGTAAACCTCCCTTAATCACAGCTAATGTGATTGGATCTAAACGATCCTTCGGTTGACTCATTTTTGCATCTCCAAAATCAAATTGCCCAAATGATCGACACGCGCAATAAACCCTTGCTCAATGACTGTTGTGCAATCTTCTTGCTCAACAATGGCAGGGCCTTTTAAAACCGAGCCTTCTTTTAGCTTACTTCTTGTATAGAGTGGCGTGTCATGAAACTGACCATCAAAATAAACGGGTCTATGCCCTCTTAGCGCGCTTTCGATGGTTCCAGTGGCATTTAGCCAATTACTTGCATTAATTTTGGGCCTCACCCCAATCACAGTGATGCGCAACGTGGTGAGTCGAGTTTCTAGATGATCCAAAGATTTTGAGTATTCTCGTTGATAAGCTTCTTTGAATATTTTTTTAAGATTAATGAATTCTAGATTAGCGGGCAAAGAAACTCGAATGTTATGTCGCTGTCCCACGTAAGCCATATCAGCCTCGATGAGGACGGATATGCTGTTAACAGGAATTGATTCATGCTGAATTAACTCTTGGCCTTCTTTAATGATTGAAGCAATCGTCTCTTTAAATTCGGTGAAATTAATTTCTTTGATATTACGCATGATGGTTTGAACAAAATTATGTCGAACATCGGCGGCGGCACTCCCTAAAGCACACAATACACCAGGATAAAAAGGTATTAGGCAATTACCAACACCAACGTCACGCATCAATGCGGCAGCATGCAACGGTCCAGCACCGCCAAATGCTACCAATGTAAAGTCGCGCGGATCAAATCCCCTTTCAACTGAGACCAACCGTATTCGACCTGACATATTGCTATTTGCAATTTGAATAATGGCATACGCTGCATTTTCCACAGTTAAACCCAATGGTTGAGCAATGTGCTTGCTGATGGCATCGTAGGCAGCTTGCTTGTTCATTGTCATTCCACCGCTACCACCAAGAACAAAATCAGGGTTAATGCGACCAAGGACTAAATTAGCGTCTGTTACGGTGGGTTTAACGCCACCTCGCCCGTAAGCAACTGGCCCCGGAAAAGCACCTGCTGATTCTGGGCCAACTTGAAGAATACCGCCAGGATCAACTTGAGCAATACTACCGCCACCGGCGCCAACTGTATTGACTTCAATCATTGCAACGCGCAACGGCATTCGAAAATCAATCAACGCATCCTGAGTGGTATTGGGTTGCCCATCGGGAATTAGGCAAACATCAAAACTGGTTCCACCCATGTCTGCTGAAATCACATTTTTATATCCAGCAAGATCTGCAAGGTAGCTTGCAGCTGTCACGCCAGCTGCAGGTCCTGATAAAGCTAAATTGGCCGGTCGATCGCAAGCTGTGCTGCTAGACATGATTCCGCCATTGGATTGAACAAATAGCACATCTCGCTTATATCCAGCACTTTCTAATTCTATTTTTAGATCTTTTACATAGCGCTGAACCATGGGTTGCAAAAATGTATGAATCGCGGCTGTGCTAAATCGTTCAAATTCAAAATACTCTGGCAATAGATCAGATGATGTGTTTACGATCCAATTTGGATTTATTTCCTGCAAAATTGTTTTAGCAAGGTGTTCATGTGTTGGGTTGGCATAAGAATGCAAAAAACCGATAACAACAGCTTCGACTCCCTGCTCAAGAAGAATTTTTCCTATTTTCTTAACTTGATCGACGTCGAGCGCTTGTACAACTTCGCCCCGAGCATTTAGCCGCTCATTTACCTCATATCGCAAATCACGTGGTATGAGTGGTGCTTGCATACCATACATGCCATAGGGATGAGGTCTGTCGCGTCGACCTAATTCAATGACATCGCGAAATCCTTCTGTAACAATCATTGCACAGACAGCTCCTTTTCGCTCTATCAATGCATTGGTAGCTATGGTTGTTCCGTGAATAAACTGATCAACATCTTTTGCTTCTAAATCAATGTTAGCCATTGCCGAAAATAAACCTTCAGACAACCTCAGCTTCGTAGTAGATGATTTGGCAATTTGAACGGTGCCTTTTTTTTCATCAATAAAGAATAAATCGGTGAAAGTTCCGCCGATATCTATACCCAACAATTTAGTCATGCCTATTAACCCAAAAATGAATACCCAAAAGTCTGTTTTTTCAGTATTTCAAGGGACGCTTTAACTTGCAAATACTGCTTTTTATCAATGTTATATATATTGATTGATATTCGATGTTTTGAAAACGGGGTTATCCCTTATTTGGAGGCTAAATCACTTCAGCAATGCCATGGTATTGAACTCGCTTACTCTGAAAATGCTCAGACTTCGTCGACCCTAAAAATGTAAACGAGTAATCTTCTAACTGCTTTCCTAAACGTGGCTAAATAACTTTACCTCAAGAGAACTGGCTTGTTCTAGCCTAGAAGACTTGCTATCCATATCACATTCATATAAAATAAATTAAAATGATCATAAATTTTGTAGCCGTATGGGCATCTTTGAGATCCGATCATTAGATTTTATTGAAATCAAATAAAAGGGGGGATGCATGAACCGAGTATTTGTGCAAGGTTGTGAAATTGCTCTTCAACTATGGTCCGATTTCAACAAATCTCAGTACGTAAAAAGAGTTTGTAAATCGTGCAGACAATTTATCCTATTATCAGGCATATTAGTGGTGTTTGGAATTTCAGGTTCCTTTGCGCAATCCAATAGCAGTCGACCTTTACGAATAATAGTCCCTTTTGCCGCAGGTAGCCTCACCGATACTGTCATGCGGATCGTCACCCCGGCTTTGAGCGAGAAACTCGCAATGACAATTGTCATTGAAAATCGCCCAGGTGCTAACGGCATAATTGGTACCGACGTGGTTGCCAAGTCCCCTCCCGATGGTTATACCTATCTAATGGGTGGGGCCGGAATTAATGCACAGGCGCCAAGTCTTTATAAATCATTACCCTATGATCAGATGAAGGACTTCGTCCCGGTTGTACGCTTTGGCATGTTGCCATTTTTATTGGTTGTTAACCCCAAGGTCCCTGTGGAGAGCGTTACTGAACTGATTGAGTACGCCAAGAAAAATCCAGGGAAGCTTGCATATGCAACGCCAAACACTGCGACGCTTGTTGGAATGGGGACGTTTAAACGACGTGCGGGTGTTGATGTACTAGCTGTACCCTACAAATCAAGTCCCCAAGCCATGATCGATTTGGTTTCAGGACAGGTTCAACTGCTCATTGCGGACTTCGCAACTGCGATGCCACATGTTAAGGCGGGTAATGCCCGCGTGATTGCAGTTACGATGTCTCGTCGTTCTTCACTCTTACCCAATGTGCCAACAATTGGGGAGGTTTTGAATGGTTATGATAATACTGCGTGGCTTGGACTTTTTGCACCTACTGGCACTCCGCCTGAGATGTTGACGCGCATCTCCAATGCGTTAATTTCAGTACTGGCTACGCGCGAAATGCACGAGATGCTTTCTCGAGTTGGCTTTGATATTGCACCAATGGGACCGGAAGTATTCGGACCATATGTGAATGAGCAGATAAGCACGTGGGGCCGGTTAATACTAGAAAGTGGCATCAAACCAGAATAGGCGTTAACGTATTTTGATGATTCTATTTAGTTAGAATTTTTCAGAATCTATCTGGATTTTTAAAAGGAAATATGATGAAAAAAACCTACTTGAAAAAATTTTCCTTTGCTGCATTTTTATGGTTATTGGTGAGCGTCACATTTGCTCAAGACTATCCGACTAGACCTGTCAAAGTAATAGTGCCTTTTTCTGGGGGAACGGCACTTGACGCAGTCACTCGAATCGTCATTCAGTCGCTGACCAAAAACCTTGGACAACCCTTCTTTCTGGAAAACCGTGGTGGGGCAGGCAGTACGATAGGAACTGCAGCCGTGGCGACTGCTCCCGCGGACGGTTACACCTTACTCTCAACGTCTCCTGCTTTAACAACGGCTCCCGCTCTGATGCCGAGCATACCTTACGACACAGCTCGTGATTTTGCTGGTGTGACAACCATGGTCGAAAACCCGCTGGTTCTTGTAGCATCAAAATCAACGGGTATCCAATCCGTTCGGGAATTGATTGCTGCTGCTAGATCACGTCCTGGCGAGCTCACATTTGGTTCTGCTGGTGTTGGCTCTAGTACGCATCTAAGTACAGAAAAATTCCGCATTGCTGCTGACTTCACAGCGTTGCATGTTCCGTTTCGAGGAACAGCAGAGGTTGTTACAGAAATTCTCGCTAACCGCATCGACTTTACTATCACCACAATCCCGTCGGCCCTACCCGGTATACGAGACGGCAGACTGGTAGCGCTTGCCATGATTTCGAGACGATCGGCTGCGCTACCCAATATTCCAACACTGGCCGAGGCTGGCGTGACAGGGGGAGGCTCTAGAAGTTGGTTGGGCTTTCTTGTGCCAGCAAAAACACCTAGGGATATAGTGAACCGACTGAACCAAGAAATTCTGAAAGTGTTATCTACACCAGAAGTCAGAGATAGGCTTGAAAAAATTGGGCTAGAACCCGTCACAATGACGCCGGAGGACTTTGATGCACTTATACAGCGTGAGTTGTCAGAGAATGCTCAACTCGTCAAAGCTGCAGGTATAAAAATACAATAGCCTTCAATGATTGAACTTGTCAGTTGTGTTTATGTTGTAATGCGCAAGCTTTCAAGTTGACATAAAAAACTCGATTGAATATCACCGCCTTTGTCTTATGGCATGGAACGCACAATTCCATCGGCAAGTGTCGATAAAAGCTTCATTGCATTGCCAGGCGGATCGATTGCTGGTGAGCGGAATACACCAGTACGGCTAACATTGAGCCCGACGGAAGCCCGCAGTGATGCTAAGGTCTGAAGTGTTTTAAGTCCAGCAGCTGCATTGTCAAGAATTGGCACATTATTCGATGTAAAAGTTAGCCGACCAAAATGATCTAACACTGCACCAAATAATTGGTTACCGCAAATAATCACATCGGCTCCGTCTTTAACAAGATCACGTGCCGTTTCATCAAATAAAGATACAAACTCATCACCATCACCAGAAATAGCTCTAGAGTAAGCAACATAAAACTCCTTCCATGAATGGCGTAGAGCTCGAACCGGTCGGTTTGCAATCAATTTGTCACGGCAACCATATTTAGTCGCATTGAATTCTATTTTTCGAGCATAGGCGTGTTCGTCATCACCCCCAGCAATCGTAACAATACCAGCTTTCCCACCTATAAACCCACACAAAGCAAGGGCTGACTCAATTGAACCAACAACGGGAATATTTGCAACACTGCGAGACTCTTCCACAGCTGGATCGATAGATGCCGCAAGCATGACACCATCCATACCAGCAGCCTCCGCCATTAATACATCATGCACCAATGATATGGTGTTAACAGTTGATAGTAGCGATTGGGTACTGAGGGTGCGACTGCTCGTAAATAATAACTCGACTGTGTCTATTGGTCCAACAACTCGATTTGCGTATGACGTGAGCAAATCGCGAAATTTATCTGGATCGGACACTCTACCCTGAGCATCTTTAGTTAAAACGATGTGCCATCCAAATCGCATGTTGTTCTCCTAAATTAAATCACAGTTTTATGAAATATCCATGGTAAGTCGCATGCAGGCCATAATACGGTATCTGATTAATACAATAAGTTACTTTATCACACTGTCTAGAAAATATGTTCTCATATACAAAATTATAAAATTGATATAAGATAAATGCGTACCTCATTTAGCCCACAATAAGGATCAATATGACTAAAGAAGATAAAGACATGAAATCAAGCAATGGATTACGCATGTACTGGGCAGCAGGACGTGGCCGTTCGTTGCCTGGTGACAAAAATCGGGCAGGACTATCTGACATCGTACACGATGCAACGATTGATTATGCAAAGGCGCTTTTAAATTCAGATACTTCATTTACGCTTGGGTGGATGGAAAAAACATCCATCATGCTTAGCTCCAATTATCTAGGTCTAATCAATAATGCTCAGGTTATTTCTGACATTGTGGATGCTGAGCGCGATGGTTTCGATGTCGCCATGATTGGACCTAATTGGGATCCGGGTCTACGTGAAGCTCGTGGAGCCGTTGGAATTCCAGTGGCCGGGCCTGGCGAATCAGCAATGATGGTAGCTCGGACTCTTGGAGCAAAGTTTGCTTATCTGACTGTTGAGGGGTATGCCCACTTTACGGCACATCACATACAAGAAAATGGCTTTACAAGTCATGCTATCTCTCAAAGACCGGTTCGTGAATTTCTGAAATTAGATGCGCTATATGAATCGGTTGTCAAATGCGTCCTCGGTCAAAGCGACGAATTTCTTACTTTACTAGAGAAAAAAGCTAAGGAATGTATAGCTGATGGAGCAGACGTGATCATTGCCGGTGGGCAATTCTTTGGACCCGCCTTGCTAAAGGAAAAGTTTGTAAAAATACCAAACACATCAGTGCCAGTGGTTGATTCAACAGCTTGTGGTTTGAAGTTTGCTGAGTTGCTTGGGAATCTAAGACGAACAACTGGTCTTGAAAAGAGTCAGCATGAAACGTCACCATATCGAACTCCACCAAAAGAAATTATCGATCAAGTTCGAAAAAAGTTTAACTTTTAGTCTGAGCCCTTAAGGAAAACCTTTATTTTTAATTTAAAAATAAAGGTTGACTCAAGTAAGACTTGTTGAAATACGACTGTCGACATTGGGACTATCTGCATCCTGATGATCGACAGAGAAGTCTAATATTGTTGCTATCCAAAATCGGTGCTGGATTGATTTCAAGAAGTCAGACGCCAAATAGTTTTCTACCTTGATTGCTGTTGACCTGAGTTAAATGTTGATCCAATCTCAGTGAGAGTTTTTAGTCTAACTGATTTGACTATAAACACAATCGTAGTTGTACCACCTGTGTTGTAGGGATCGGTGGGAATAAACTCAAGTGCAATGCTTTTTCAGCATTGCTTTTGGTTCGAGCAAAGATTCAAAATTTTGTCAAATCTAGTTTGAGCCCCGCGCGTAGCTTCTAACTTTTCGAGTGCAAAATGACAGCGCTGAGTGCAAAATCTACGAAAGTGCTGGAAAAATTGTAATTTACAATTTTTGTTCAATTGCACGAAATATTACACGCTCCGTAATTATCCATATAAGTCATTGATTTATAAGGGTTTTTTATTAGCCTGGCTTTCTGTTAATCCGTAGGTCCCTGGTTCGAGCCCAGGTCGAGGAGCCAGTAAATAGAAAGGTTAGTCGGATAGTATCCACTAACCTTTTTCATTTTTTTGAATCTTATGTAGATGCTATGTAGATGGTTTTGGGCTATTTAACCACCCTACTTGCCCCCTATGACGATTAATGTATGCATCCACCCCTATTTTGATTAACATTTGTTTTCTACATCAGAGCGTGCTTTAAAAATCTCAGACCAACACCTTTTTTCGATATTTCTTGAGCTATAAGATCACTCAAATAATTGCAATGTTTACTAGTAAATCTCTTTCTTTATTCTTATTAGCCATTTTGGTTTGGTCAGGCATATGCTTTGCCCAACAGAAAGAGCAAAGGGTTGCGCTCGTGATCGGCAACGGAGCTTATAAAGCCTCCCCTTTAAAGAACCCAGTCAACGACGCTAGAGACATGGCATCTAAGCTACGCTCATTGGGATTTACTGTTATTGAGCGTAGTAACCTCGGCATGAAGCAGATTGGTAGCACCCTTCGGGAGTTCCGCTCTAAGTTAA
>Ga0194055_10001586_pt1 | contig 18512 bp, 13 predicted proteins | sample SepL449m_MetaG_FD_155482 | JGI IMG/M metagenome (GOLD analysis project Ga0194055, IMG submission 155482) | Anoxic zone freshwater microbial communities from boreal shield lake in IISD Experimental Lakes Area, Ontario, Canada - Sep2016-L442-9m | ecosystem: Environmental > Aquatic > Freshwater >...
TGGCTGGCAGCCGTGAATTCAAATGCCGCACCTAAGCCGGTGCCGGGGTTGAACGTCCTAGCCCCAAGGATGCCGGTTGTCGTGCTGCCTGTGGCGAGTCCGGGGCTGACGATGCCGGCGCCAGAAAGACTGCCAGCCACTGTGCCGGTGCCTGCCAGAGTTCCACCGCTTGTAATGCCTACAGCCGAACCGATCTGGCCATTGACGGCCAGCACACCAGCCGAGACGGTCGTTGCGCCAGTGTAGGTGTTTGTGCCAGACAGCGTCTGCGTGCCAGAGCCGGTCTTTACCAGCGCAATAGTTCCCGATCCGTTTTGAATTGTTCCTGCAAAAGTCGCAGCGTCTGAACCAGAGACTGTTAAGGTGATTGGCCCTGCAACTCCAGAATTGATTAAGCCCGCTGTTCCGCCCATAGAGACGACAGAAACATTGATTCCGTTGAGGTCGAGCCGGCCACCGGTATTGACAGCTACGCTTCCACTGCCGCCTAAGGCGGTGCTACTTGCCACTGTCAGGGTGCCGCCACTGTTGACATGAACCGAGCGATTGCCCGTGGGAGCTCCAGAAAGAATGAGGTTCCCGGCGTTCACCACCGTTGCACCCGTATACGTGTTGTTGCCTGAGAGCGTAAGGCTCCCCGAGCCGTTCTTGGTAAAAGAAACCGTGCCCGATCCATCAGAAATGATGCCGGAAAATGTCGCTAAACCGGGACTCTGATCAACCGTCAGCATCACAGGACCTGACACTCCCGTAGAGATTAAACCACCGGAACCACTGAACGAGCCGATCGCTAGCCCCTGACCGTTGAGATCCAGCGTGCCGCCGTTAACGGCGACCGAGCTTGTTCCCAAGGCGTTGGCTAACGTCAGCTTGCCGCCGTTGATAACTACGGGGCCATTTCCTGTCTGAGCCCCAGAAATGATCAGGTCCCCAGCATTGACTTGAGTGGTTCCAGAGTAGGTGTTACCGGCGGTCAGCCTCAGCGTGCCGGCGCCGGTTTTCATAATCCCGCCAGTGCCAGTTATCAGACCGCTGAGAGTCAGGCTGGTACCGGCGGCGTCGATCTGAAACGCGCCGGTACCGCCGGTGGCCATGGTGAAGGGCTTGGTGCTGGCAGTGGTGACACCGGTGTATTCGAGCGTGCCGGTCTGGCTACTGCTGCCGAGGATGACCGAACTGGCGCTGTTTCCAAGCACGCCAGACGCGCCGCTATTATTGACAGAGCCCACACTCAGCACGCCTTCCGCCACGGTCAACTGACCGGTAAAGGTGTTGAGGCTGGCGAGGGTCAAATTGCCCGCACCACATTTTTCCAGTGAGCCGTCGCCGTCGATCACGCCCGTCAGCGTCGAAGCCGCGCCCGTCGCCGTAATCTGCACCGCGCCGGTGAGCGTCAAGCCGTTGGCGATCGTCGCCACGGTGCTATCAAACAACAGCGAACCGCCGTAGTTGCCGTCGACATTGATATGCTGGGCGGCCGAGGAGGTGCCGTTGATCATTTCCAGGCGGGTGTAGTTCTTCGATCCCAGGTTGTTGGCGAGCGTGTAGCTGCCGGTATCCGTGGCGGTGGAGTTGTTCAGGCGCAGGGCGTTATTGCCGGCATAGGTGAAACCGGAGGCAGTGCCGGCCTTGCTCTCATTCATTTGCACGCCGGAAGCATCTTTGTAAGACACCACGCCACCATCGACAAAGAATTTGCTTCTTAGGTCCCGGCTGTCATTAGGGTTTATCAGGAACGAGCTTAATCCGATCTGCTCCAGGGCCCCGCCGTTGAATGCGTGAACAGTTCCGGCGCCTGCTGTTCCGGTCCAGTCGTACGCGGTAAAACCCACGACCGAACGGCCTCCGGCCCCATTCACACTGATTGCGTAATTTCCCGCGCCCGCGTTCGCAGCGAAATTGGCAAAGCCAGTTCCATAAGCATAGACAGCGCCACCGTTCTGGATATTGATCCTGTCCGTGGTGTATCGATCTTGCCACGTGCTGTCGCCGACCCCGTCATTGCCGTCCGCACTGAAGGATGCGGTTGATCCGGCCCCATCAACAGTAAGCGTATTACCCGTGCCATCAAAGCCGTTCCAACCCTTCATCATGACCCTGGCGCCAGCGAGGACGTTCATCGAATTGGTGATTCCCAACAAGTGAAATGTACCATTGCCGATGCCGCCATTGTTTGAGTTCTTCGTGTTATTGATAAGCAATTGAGTCGAACTGCCAGTGAGCGTGAACGTGTTGCTGGTGCCCAAGACGTTCAATGAAATACCGCCGCTGGTTGGCCCATCTTGCAGCGTGCCGCTGTTGATGATGAACGTTTGGCTTGTGGCGTTGAGGCCGATCTGAAGTTTGTTGTTACCCCAATTGCCACCGCCGCCGACGAAATCCGCAGCGGACCCAGTGAAACTCGTGACCTTATTAATATCCGCCGCCGGTGCGCTCATCGCCAAGACGCAAACCGAACAGCATAGTGCCAAGAGTCGTGTTTTCATGTTTTTCTGCGGTGGACGAGGTTCGTGGAGAAGTCCGCGCTCATCTGGAACGCCAGCGGCTGCTCCGCTTTGCGGCGAGTGCTTGTTTTAATAAGTGAAGACTCGTGTTCCCGCTGACTGCCGCTGACTGGATTGCTCCGACCGAAAGTCGAATTGCCGATCGACAGGCTCTTGTTGTCTCTTGTTGTGTTTTTAGTTCCGACTGCTGGCCAATCGCTGAGGGTAAGATTCGTAGCAGCGGCGAGCGGATCATCGAACGTGATCTTGTTGGCGAGCAAGCCTACAGCGGCAAGGGAGATATTGCTTGGAATTCCAGTCGCGCCTGTATTCGTGCCCGCAGAGAAGAAGAGATTGTCGTCCGCCGTGGTCGCGGTCGTGAAAGAGCCGGCTCCGCCGCCCGTCGAATCGCTATTCCAGAAATTATCGGTGCCCCAAATGCCGGCGGTCGTGCCGGCGTTCAATGTGGTGCCATTGGTATCCCAGTAGAGATCGGCCGCATTTGCCACGACGGCAAAGAGGGTCAGCAACACAAGCAACACGGCGCCGGCCAACGAATGGGTGAAGCGGTTGACAAATCTGGCAGATCGACCACCCGAAGGGCTAGGCACGGCAAAACCGAAAAAACTGCGAGCAATTTGTCGATTGGGGAGAACCATAAGAAATATTGTTCTTAAAGAGCTTGTCGAAGAGATTTCGGAAGAGACCCCTTAGATGTGAAGAACCCAAAGACCATTGACACGACGAGCTTAGCAAACCGTGAAAAGAATACAAGAGAAAAAGCAGGCGACTACGATGCCAACTTCCGCCACTGCAATAAAAAGAACCGGACCACCGGCTAGCACTTGCACTTACTGTGCCACACGCTCGATCTCACCCAATGTTTTTTTGGCTTTCGCCCCGATCGGTTCGAAAAGGGGCTATTTTTTCGGCGTTTTATTGTGTTGATCCCTCTGACGGGCTACTGGCCCCCGGCCCCGGAGGCGTGGCAGCCCCGTGCGTTCGCATGGCGTACGCCTCAGCAAACGCACGGGGCTGGTCTATGTGGAGGGCAAAATCCTAACTTAAGAACTGGCGTCATTCATGGGGGCAGGTCAATACGCCCCACCCTGCCGCCGGTAGGAGCCGGTTTCGGTAAGGTGCCAGAGGTGGTCGATCACGCAGGCACTGATAAAGGCGCTGCCTTCGCCGTCAAATGCAATGCCCCATGGATTACTCGTGCCCTGGCAAAAGATTTGAAACTCACGAGTCTTTGCATGAATACGAAACATCGCACCTGTAAAATCAAAGCGTTCTTCTTTTGCTCAATTGTGCTGGGATTAAAAACGCCGTTGAGTCCATACAGCCAACCGTCTGGCCCCCATGTCAGTGAGTTTGGCAGTTCATGCGTATCGAACCGGCCACACCCTGTGACCACAACCTCGCGCGTATCGGCCTTGCCATCGTTGTCGGTGTCTTGAAGAAATAAAATATCGGGCGAGCTGGCAACCCAGACTCCTCCGTGGCCCACTGCGATCCCAGACGGGATGTTGAGGCCTTCCGCGAAAACGGTGACCGTATCGATGCTGCCATCACGATCGGTGTCCTCTAACACCCTCGATGCGATCGCGGCCAGGACCAGGATCGCGGCGTGGATACTCAATACTTTCAGTGATCCATATCCGCCCTCGCTCGTCGAATGTCATGCCGACTGGATTGACGATCTGGGGTTCGCTGGCCACACATTCGACGGTAAAGCTCGGCGGCACGGTCATCAAAGCGAGTGCTTCGGCGACCGAAAGGGGAGGGCCGGGGGGCTTGTCTTGAGCGTGGGGCACCGGATCGGCCGAACGTGCCGTAGTAGTCCATAGCCCCAGCAGGACCGTGGCCAAAAGGAGGGCCGCGGCCAAACCATTTTTGTGGCGGGTGAAACTCATCTTCTGAACTTTTGAACTTCGCTGGCTATAAATGCTTTCGTGATCGTAGCCGGGATCTAGCTCGGTGGGCAGTTGAAGTCGAGGCCTATTACGAGTGTGCAGGGCTCTGGGGCTCGAATCGATCTTGGTCGATCTGCAGGCGTTTTTGACACTGAGGGTTTGCCTATGCCCCGTATTCTTGAGGATGCCCTTGTGCCATTTTCGACAATTCAATTGACTAAGAGTTGAACTGCAGTTGTTTGTTGAGGCGTGGCGAGGAGTCATTGAATGACGGCGACGGTTCAAGGGGCATCCCTCAGAGACTACACAGGCCAAATCCGCCATCTCGATGTCGAACGAGCGATTCGTATCGTCGATCTCTTTTCGCGGCCTCTTGAAATCGCGGGCAATCAGGTGGCGTACGTCAGCAGCGATGCGGTGACTGATACCTCAAAGGGTTGGGTCTCGATCGATCAAAGCCCCGCAGCCGATTCCAGTGGCGTTGAGCCGACGCCAGATTCGATTGGCCATTACCGTGTGCATCTATATCTTCATGAGGTGATCCGGCTTCCGCATGAAGTGGCCCAAGTTCTCGCCGGCCACAAGGGCCACCTCTACCTTGATAAGCTCTCCCGCATCAGTAACGCAGCGGCTTTGGCACTGGCAACGCACAAGGGGGGTGGGCTATCGCTCAACAGCATTAAAAAAGTGACGCCTCTTGCAGCTCGCGCATTAGGGCAGCACACCGGGGAACTTTCGCTCAATGGCATCGCAACGCTCGGCCCTCGCGAAGCGGCGGGCTTGGCCCAACACATGAGCGATCTCTATTTTTGCTGGTCACTCAAGAACCTTACGGCTGAAGCAGCCGAAGCGCTGGCAAAACACCGTGGCAATCTTTTTCTGGACGCTGTACAGACCCTCTCGGCCGAGGTGGCTGGCCATTTGGCAGACCATCGCGGTCAACTGCATTTGCACGGTTTGGAGACGATCAGCGACGAGGCTGCGGCCCAATTTGCTGGACGACAAGGGTCGCTGTGTTTGCAGGGACTCAAACGAATCTCCGATGCCCAGGCCGAATCGCTTGCAACTCAAAGAGGCCCTCTCTATCTCAGTGGTCTTACAAGCCTGACAAGCATCGTGGCCACGAGCTTGGGCAGGCATACGGGCTCACTCAAGGTGGGCCTGCACGGCGGGATCAGCGATAGCCAATTGCAATCGCTGATTGGGCACAGGGGGCCGCTAGCGCTCATCGGATTGGCTTCACTAACCCACACGCAAGCTGAGATTCTCGTGAGTCAGCAGGGGTTTTCCGGTCTCTTTCTGGATAAACTCAGCGGTGTCAGTGAGACGATCGCTGGCGTACTGGCCACCCATTGCGGCGGCGGACTTTCCCTCAAAGGTATTTCAGAACTCTCCGCGGGAGTGGCGAAAAAACTTGTCAAGCATCCGTTCATAGCACTCGATGGGGTCGAATCGCTGAGCGATCGGGTGGCCGATGTGCTGGCGGCCCACACCGGTGGCACGCTGAGCCTCAAGGGGCTTAAAGATGTAAGTGCTAAAGCAGCCAGTGCACTTCGCGAGAATACCGACATTGAATTGCCGGAACGGTTTGCACATCCACCACACGGGGCGATCATGCTGCCTCTCAGCAAGACAATCCCGAACCGTGACGAGGAGCCGCTTGATCCACAAGCCGCTCATGCCCGCATTGTCAAAATAATTTCCGAGATCGCCCGGCTTGGCGAGGAGGCTCTTGGTCGACAATGATTGTGAGTCGCTGCTCGTTGCATACGAGGCCGCGACGATGCTTCCAGTCTATTTTGTATCTGAGCGGCAGCGACGCACCAGCCAATTCCGAGAGGTTGAGGCTATCTGGGAGAAGACAATAATGGATCGACCGCTCCGGACAATTCGTACTGCAATTGTAGGCCTTGGCTTCGGAGCGGAGTTTATTCCGATCTACCAGCGGCATCCGGATGCCGAACTCATCGCTATTTGTCAGCGATCTAAAGACAAACTTAATCAGATCGGAAATACTTTTGGCATTGCCAGGCGGTATCAGGAATACGCCGATCTGCTCAAGGACGACGATATCGATGCTGTGCATATCAACTCGCCGATTCCCGACCACGCTGCGATGACGATAGCAGCCCTGCTGGCTGGCAAGCATGTGATGTGCACGGTCCCAATGGCAACGAGCCTCGACAACTGCCAGAGGATTGTCGAGCTGACAGAGAAAACGGGGCTCCGCTACATGATGGCCGAAACGGTTGTCTATTCCCGCGAATTTCTTTTTATAAAACAGCTGGCCGATGGCGGTGATCTGGGAAAAATTCAGTTTGTGCAGGCCAGCCATCAGCAGGACATGGATGGGTGGCCGAACTACTGGCCCGGTCTGCCGCCGATGCACTATGCGACTCACTGCGTCGGGCCGTGTCTAGCGATTGAGCACAAGGACGCGATTGAGGTGAGTTGCTTCGGTTCCGGTCGGATCCGCGAAGAACTCATCAGCCGCTACGGTTCGCCGTTTGCAATCGAGAGTGCTCACATCAGGCTCGATCGCAGCGACGTCGTGGCAAGGGTGATTCGTTCGCTTTTCGATTCAGCCCGGCAATACCGCGAGAGTTTTGATGTCTATGGGTCAAAGCAGAGCTTTGAGTGGCAACTGTGCGACGGTGAGCAGCCAGTTCTCCACACGGCTAAGCGGCCGGAGTCGGAGATTCCCAAACGGGTGGCCGTGCCAGATTTTGCTGTACGGCTGCCCGAGTCGATCCGCGCCTTTACGACTGGGGGCGTTTACGATGCTGATGACCACCAGCATTTATCATTTACGCAAGGCGGTGGTCATGGCGGCAGCCATCCCCATCTGGTGCATGAGTTTATCAACGCACTTGTCGAGGGGCGACAACCGTATCCCAGTGCTCGCCAAAGCGCCAACTGGACATGCACCGGCCTGCTAGCTCACGATTCGGCAATGAACGGAGGCCAAATCATGAAACTGCCCGAGTGGACAATGAGCCAAAAATAAAAAAAACGGTGCCTGGCACCGAATCTGGGGGGTTTGGGGGTTTTGGCCCTGGCGGCTTGACTGCTTCAGCCAGAGAGACTATACATTTGTTCATGTCGCGTCCACTGCGTTTTTTACCCGGCGGGATGGTCTTTCACGTCTTGAATCGTGGCGTGAATCGGCGGATGCTATTTTCGTGCCCTCACGAGTACGAGGCGTTTGAGCATGATTTGCTGGAGACATTGCGCACGCGTCCCATGCGGATTTGCAGTTTCTGTCTCATGCCTAACCACTGGCATATGGTGCTGTGGCCGCAATGCGACGGCGACCTCTCGGCATTCGTTCATCACCTCACGAGCCTGCATGCCTTGCGATGGAAGCGGCGGCACGACGAGGTAGGACTCGGCCCACTCTATCAAGGACGCTTCAAGGCTTTTCCGATCCAGACCGATTATCACCTCAACACCGTCGTCCGCTATGTCGAGCGAAACCCACTGCGAGCAAACCTCGTCACGCGAGCGGAAAACTGGCTCTGGTCCAGCCTTGGTCAATCTGATTCCGGCCGCCACGTTCCACTCTCTGACTGGCCAACCACCGGCGCACCGCTCCGCCGGTGCGTTGACTGGATCGACTGGGTGAACACGCCGCAGACCGAGGCCGAGATCGAATCATTGCGTCGGTGTACAAAACGCGGGAGCCCTTATGGCGAAGCCGCCTGGACAGGCGATACCGCTTCTGCCCTCGGAATCGACTCCACGCTCCGTCAAGCCGGCCGACCGAGAATTCAACCCACATAACCTAGTTTGCCCAGTTTCGGTGCCAGGCACCGTTTTTACGTTTTTAATCCGAACGCTTTGCGGAGTACTTCGAGTGATTTGTGGCCGTGCTCGGCTGCTACGATCACATTGAGTCGCACTTCGCTGGTGCTCACTAGATCGATGTTGATGCCCGCGTCGGCAAGCGGCTTAAACAGTCGATCGGCCACGCCAGCGTGACTGCGAATGCCTACGCCTGTGATCGAAAGTTTTGCGACATGAGGCACATCGATCACCGTCGCACCACGCGAGGTTGCAAACTCTTGAGCCACGGCAATCGCCTTCTCACGGTCGGCCGCCGGAACGGTAAAACTGATTTCAGCCCGGCCATTGCGCGGATGGCTTTGCACGATCATGTCGACAAAAAGTCCTGCCCGGCCCACTTCGAGAAAGACATCTGCTGCCACGCCTGGCTTGTCGGGGAGATCGGTAAAGGTAACGAGTGCCTGTGAGGAATCAAGCAGGCAATCTTCAACGGCTAAATCTTCCATTCCCTCGAGCCGGCGTACGACTTCAAGCGGAGTTGTTTGAAGAGTCAGCGAATGACCATCCGCTATTTCGCTGGCACCCGTCGAGATCTCCAGTCCAAAAACACGGTGCACCGCCGCCACGGCCGCTCTTGAATCCTTGCGAGCTACTAGCACAGAGATCTTGATTTCACTGGTGGTGATCATGCGGACATTGATATTTTCTTTTGCAAGTGCTGAAAACATTCGCCCCGCCACTCCCTCACTGAGGGCCATGCCAACCCCCACAACAGAAACTTTCGCCAGCTCGCTGTCGTGCGAGACGCCGGCAGCGCCCAGTCGCGTGGCTACATCGGTTGAAACTTGCAACGCTTGAGCAAGATCGTCGCTGGGCACAGTGAACGAGATATCGGCCCGACCGTTCTGGCCAACATTCTGAATGATCATGTCGACGGCGATACCAGAGGAAGCCAGTTGTGAAAAAATAGCGTGACTCGAGCCCGGCTGATCGGGAACGCTTTCCAGCGTGATCCTGGCCTCGTCCTTGGAAAGCGCCACGCCGCTGGCCGGTCGTTTGATCGACTGGTGCGTGGGCAGAATCAGCGTGCCGGGGACATCATTAAAACTCGATCGTACAAGCACTCGAACCCCAAACTTCTTGGCAAACTCAATCGATCGGGGGTGCATTATGCCCGCGCCGAGACTGGCCAGCTCCAGCATTTCGTCGTAGCTGATCGACTCCAGGCGCTGGGCCTCGGGCAGCAGTCGCGGATCTGTCGTAAAGATGCCATCGACATCGGTGTAGATTTCGCAAAGATCAGCACGCAAGACCGCCGCTAAGGCAACGGCTGTTGTGTCGGAACCTCCGCGGCCTAGCGTTGTGATATTGCCGTTCTGGTCGATCCCTTGAAAACCTGCGGCAATCACGATCGCTCCGTCATCGAGGAGTTTTTGCACATGGTCAGTCGAGATCGACTTGATTCTTGCCTTGGTGTGGGTGCTGTCAGTACGGATGCCGACTTGGGCTCCTGTTAGGCTGACGGCCTTTGCGTCGAGCGACTGAATGGCCATAGCGAACAGGGCAACACTGACCTGCTCACCGGTCGAGAGGAGCATGTCCATCTCACGCGCGCTTGGTCGATCGCTGATTTGTCGAGCCAGATCGACAAGCACATCGGTTTGATGGCCCATCGCACTAACGACAACAACAACCTGATCGCCAGCCCGATGTCGCGCGATGGCTTTTTGCGCAGCCGCCAGAATCTTCTGCGGGTCAGCCACACTCGTGCCGCCAAATTTTTGTACTACCAAAGCCATTACTGCTGATCTCCTCGGATGTTGCTTTTGGTCAGCTGAGCCCTAAAAAGTTTGACATCAACCCAAAGCCTGGCTCTACGCTCTGGCCGCTCGCAGCGGCTGCCACTTCGTCGTACGACAGTTGACCCGACGGCGCGATTCCTGTTCCGGCTATTAAAAACGGCACCGGGCCACGGGAGTGTGTTTTCGTCGACAGAAATGTCGGATGATCAGGGCAGACTAAAATCCTGTGGTCACCTTGAGTCGCTAAAAAGTTTGCAATCGGCTGCACAATAAGCGCGTCGATCTGTTCGATCGCCTTAACTTTTTCGGAGGCATTGCCCTCGTGGCTGGCCTCATCAGGCGCTTCAATGTGAACGCAGACCAGATCGGTCGTGGCAAATTCAGCAATGGCGGCTGCACCCTTGGCAGCGTAGTCGGTGTCGAGATAGCCAGTGGCTCCCGCCACCTCCAAGCGTTTCCAACCAGCCAGGGCTGCCAATCCTCGCAGCAAGTCGACAGCGGTAATCATCGTGCCACTCAGGCCATACGTATCCTTAAAAGACGGCAGCGAAGGACTTCGGCCCGCGCCCCACAGCCAGAGATGGGTGGCCGGTCGCTGGCCAGCGGCAATTCTCGCCCTGTTGACCGGATGACCTTCCAGCCAGCCTGCGCTGGCCGACATGATTTCTGTCAGCAATCGACTGCCGCTGCCACGTGGAAAATGATCCGTCACCGCTTGGTCAACAAGATCGTGTGGGGGCGTGGCCCGTAAGTCCTTGGCTAGAGGGGCAGGCTCTGAGGGGCCATCGGCTCCGCGGTAAATCAGTAGATTGCGATAGCTTACGCCCGGAAAAAACTGCCAGCTGTCGGCAATCTCCGGGAAGTCTCTGGCCAAGCCCTGCTGCGCCGCCACCAGCAATTCTGTCGCTTCAGCAGAAGAAATATGTCCTGCTGTAAAGTCGTCCATCGTCTGATTGGAAATTGTCACCAGATTGCAGCGGACGGCCCAGTCATGGACGCCTAGCAAAATATTCTGGGCAGCGGCTTCCAGAGGTGCTCTCCCGGTAAAAAAGAGCAGGGGATCGTACCCGAGCAAACTCATGCATGCGACTTCTGATCCGGGCGGCAGTCCCTCGGGCACATGGTTCGTTAGACCGACGCGGCCGCGCCGAGCAAGTTTTTCAAGCGCGGGGGTGTGGGCTGCTTGAAAGGGCGTGGCTCCGCCCAGCGATTGCTGTGCGACATCGGCGGCCCCATCGGGAATCACGATCAGGTATTTCATAACGCTCTTGTGCGGTCTCCTTGTGTGGTACGTCGATCAATCATCCAGCACGCTCAGGCAGAAACTTTTCCCCCGCACAACATCTGTCTGGTCGATAGCGGCGATGGCGTTGCGAACGGCGCTTGAAGCGCACTGATGCGTCATGATCACCAGCGGCACGCCGGTATCGGCTAACCCCGTAGCATCGTGCTGCAAGACCGAGGCAATCGAAATACCGTAGTCGCCCAGAATGCCCATGATTTTAGCTAACACGCCGGGATGATCCGAGACGCGGATGCGCAGAAAGTGACGCTGCAGTGAATCCACGCCGCTGATGTGGGCCGCCGGGGTTTCAACTGAAAGGAGCCCCGTCGTGCGAAATGTTATCGCCGTGCGACCGACGACTGTGTCGATGATGTCGGCGACCACGGCTGAGGCTGTCGGCATCTGCCCCGCGCCCAAGCCATGAAAAAACATCCGTCCAACAGCATCACCAACGATGCTGACCGCGTTATACGCACCGCGAGTTTCTGCTAGTGGCGTGCCAATTTTTACCAAGGCTGGTGCCACCCGCATCGCCAGTTTGCTACCAGCCCGACTGACAACTGCCACCAGTCGAATCCGGTACCCGAGTTCTTCGGCATATTTTAGGAGATCGATGTCGAGGCCATCGATGCCTGTGCGGGGAATGTCTGCCCACGGCACCCACACACCAAAGGCAAGATGGGCCAAAATCGCCAGCTTCTGTGTGGCGTCGGTGCCGTCGACATCCATGGCCGGATCGGCCTCGGCAAAGCCCTTCGACTGCGCCAGCTTGAGGGCCTCTGCATAGCTCGATCCATCTTCCTCCATGCGCGTCAGGATGAAGTTGCTTGTGCCGTTGAGAATCCCCCGAATCGATTCGATGCGATTGGCAGCCAAGCACTCACCAATGGCCGCCACGATCGGAATTCCGCCGGCGACAGCAGCCTCAAACGCGATCGACCTGCCCTTCCTACGGGCAAGTTCAAAGAGTTCCGGACCGTGCTCCGCCAATAGCGCCTTGTTGGCAGTGATCACATCCTTGCCGTTTTCTAATAGCTCTACCATGATTGAGCGGGCTGGCTCGAGGCCTCCCACAAGCAAGGCTGCGACAGAGATCGAGGGATCGCCTGAGATCTCGCGGATGTCGGCCGAGAGCGTGCCGCTAGGCAGTTGCACGCTGCGCACTTTATGGATGTCGCGTACCACGGCCTTCTCGACAATGATCGGTCGCCCAGCATGGCGGCTGATGTGGTCGGCAGAATCCAGAAGCAATCGCACGACCCCAGATCCGACCGTACCGAGGCCGACGATTCCAATCCGCACTGGTTCAGTCATGAGGTGTCTCGCGTGTCACTTTTTTGAAAGGCTGAATTATTTTCGGTGTGGTGAGGCCACATCCTAACCATGCCTGAGGTCGTTCGTCACCCCGGATGTGTCGCATCCATACCAGCGTTCTTCCAGACTGGAGCCGAGGTCGGCACCCATGCTCCAGCGATCGCCTTCTGGCCCTCGTTCGGCCGATTCGCAGGGCATGGATTCCCGCGCCGCGAGACTATTGCGTAGAGTACTGGGCTTCGCATCAAACGTTTTTAAAGCGACCTCAAGAGGATTTTTGCCGCATGGATGCATCTGCCCGTGAATTTCTTGTTCGTTTGCTCGAAACGCCTAGCCCCTCTGGTTATGAACAGCCAATTCAACGCCTTGTACGCGATTATCTAAGCGGCATTGCCGACACGATTACAGCCGATTCGCACGGCAATGTCATCGGCGTTAAGAATTCGGCAGCTCCCCTGCGGATGCTGCTGGCCGGCCACTGTGATCAGATCGGCCTGATCGTTCAGTACATCGATGCAGAGGGCTATATTTCCGTGCAGCCGATTGGCGGATGGGATCCCATGCAGTTGGTGGGCTCACGAGTCACGATTTGGACCGCCAGCGGACCACTGCCGGGCGTCATCGCCCGCAAGCCGATCCACCTGCTGACCGAAGAGGAACGCAAGGTGGTTCCAAAACTCAAGGACCTTTGGATTGACATTGGCTCATCCGATAAGGCGGATGCCCAGAGTGTCGTGCGAATCGGCGACTGCGTGACTTTTGAACTGCGTTTTCAACCGCTCCGAAATAATCTCGCGGCGGCTGTGGCAATGGACGATAAGGTCGGACTGTGGGTCGTGCTCGAAGCGTTTCGCCGCGCCAGTGCAGCCGGCCCGCTGCCCTGCGCACTCTTTGTGGCTTCAACGGTTCAAGAAGAAATTGGCCTCCGCGGCGCACAGACGAGTTGCTACGGAGTCGACCCGCAGGTGGCCATCGCCGTCGATGTGACCCACGCCACTGATTGCCCCACGATCGACAAAAAATCTGAGGGAGATATTTCACTCGGCAAAGGGCCGGTCGTGTATCGAGGGCCAAACATGAACCCTCACGTCGTCAGTCGTCTTTTAGTGGCAGCCACAAGCCACGCGATTCCTGTTCAGTTGGCTGCTAGCGGTCGGGCCACTCCGACCGATGCCAATGTGTTGCAGACCACTCGCTCAGGCGTGGCAACTGGTTTGGTGAGCGTTCCGAATCGCTATATGCACTCCGCTGTGGAGACTATTTCACTCGACGATGCCGACCGCACAGCCGACCTGTTGGCCGCATTTGTGCGTGATCTCGATGCAGGAATAGATTGGACGCCTTGATTCTGCTAGAAGATGAGGCCGCGGCCCGATGGTGCTGCCAAAACGGCACCGCAGGGAGTGCGATCGACCGTCTCGAATATTAAAATGATCGTTTTAAGACAAAAACAACGCCGCAACTTGGTTCACTCGCTTCGCGGCACGCGGGTTGCTTACCTTTCCCCAACGCCGGTATCTGTCTGCCAAAACAGACAGTCACATGCTTTTTGTGTGCGTGGTTCTGATTGTGAATGTGTGAATGAAGGATTGATATTAACCGTCTCGCTTTCTCTTTGATTTCTGTTGTCCTTTAGAGGAGTTATCTGTGGCCAAACAAATGGTGTTCGATGATGAGGCTCGCCAACCACTGCTGGCTGGTGTTTCGAAATTGGCCCGTGCGGTGAAAAGCACGCTTGGTCCTCGCGGCCGCAACGCAGTCCTCGACAAAGGCTGGGGTTCGCCAAAGGTAACCAAAGACGGTGTTACTGTTGCTGAAGACATCGACCTTGAAGATCCATTCGAAAATCTCGGCGCTCAACTTGTCAAAGAAGCCGCCAGCAAGACAAACGACGTCGCTGGCGACGGCACGACAACAGCCACTGTTTTGGCCGAGGCTATTTTTCGCGAAGGGCTCAAGATGATCGCCGCTGGAGCCGATCCAATGGCCCTATCACGCGGGATTCACAAGGCAGTTGCTGCTGTATCTAAATCTATTCTGGCTATGGCCACACCGATTAACGAGAAAAATAAGAAAGAGTTGATGCAGATCGCCACGATTGCCGGCAACAACGACTCGACGATTGGCAATGTGCTGGCAGAAGCCTTTCTGAAAGTTGGTAAGGACGGTGTGATTACCGTCGAAGAAGGCAAGCAATCCGAGACGACCGTAGACGTGGTCGAAGGGATGCAGTTTGACAGAGGTTTTCTTTCGCCTCACTTTGTGACCGATGCCGATTCCCAGACCTGCGAATTTGAAAATCCTTACATCCTCTTGTTTGAGGAGAAGATTTCGAGTGCTAAAAATCTTGTTCCTTTGCTCGAAGCAATCAGCAAGGCGGGCAAGCCGCTCGTCGTAATTGCCGAGGATGTGGAGGGCGAGGCCTTGGCCACGCTCGTCGTGAATAAACTCCGTGGGATTGTCCAGTCGGTGGCCGTCAAGGCTCCAGGCTACGGCGACCGCCGCAAGGCAATCATGGGCGACTTGGCCGTGCTAACGGGTGGCCAAGCGATTTTCAAGGATCTCGGTATCGCGCTCGACGCTGTCAAGTTGACCGATTTGGGACGAGCCAAAAAGGTGATCATTAGTTCGGAAAACACGACGATTGTCAGTGGCGGCGGAACAAAGTCTGCTATTGAAGGTCGGGCCGATCAGATTCGCTCTGAGATCGAAGGTACTGACAGCGATTATGATCGCGAAAAACTACAAGAGCGGCTGGCGAAAATTGCTGGTGGAGTCGCACAGATCAATGTCGGTGCGGCGACCGAGACCGAAATGAAAGAGCGAAAAGCTCTCATCGAAGATGCCAAGAGTGCCACGCAGGCGGCCCTCGCCGAGGGAATTGTGCCGGGTGGCGGGGTAGCGCTTCTACGCAGCGAGAAGGTGCTCGACAAACTGGTTTTGGAAGGCGATGAAAACATGGGCGTCTCGATCGTTAAAAAAGCGCTGCGGTATCCGCTCGAGGCGATCGCCAGCAACGCCGGTGTTGACGGCCCTGTGGTCGTAAACCGCGTGCGGCATATGAAGGGCAAGAATGATGGCTACGACGCCGACAAGGACGAGTACTGCGATCTTGTTGCGGCGGGTGTCATTGACCCGGCCAAGGTTGTCCGCACGGCTCTGCAAAACGCAGCCAGCGTGGCGGCCTTGCTGCTCACGACCGAATCGCTGATCGTCGATATTCCCAAGGCTGAGGAAGAAGGGGGTGGCGATGGCCACGACCATCACGGAATGGGCGGTGGCATGGGCGGCATGGGTGGTGGTATGGGCGGCATGGGCGGCGGCATGGGTGGCATGGGCATGCCCGGCATGATGTAGTCGTCGCTTTGTGTTTCTCTCAGAACCCCGCTGGCACTTCATGAGATGATGACCAGTTGATCAGGGGACTGTGCGAAGAGTGTGTGGTTTCTATTTTGATCCTTACTTTTTAAAATCTTTTTGGAGCTTTATCGATGAGTGCAATCAAGAATCTAAAAATTCGTCCCCTTGACGACCGCGTGGTTGTGCAACCAGTTGAAGCTGAGGATCGCACGGCCGGCGGTATTGTGCTGCCCGACTCCGCCAAGGAAAAACCACAGCGTGGCCATGTTGTCGCCATCGGTGCTGGCAAACTGCTTGAAAGCGGTCAACGAGCCATGCTCTCGGTTTCGATCGGCGATGAAGTGATCTACGGCAAGTATTCCGGCAGTGACATCGAGATCGATGGTCACGATGTGAAGATTCTCCGCGAGAGTGACATTCTCGCAAAAGTGATGAACTAATCGCGTTTCACTATTTTTTTCCCTCACACTGTTCAAGTCCACCATTTTTTTCCAGCACACGCTCCCGCGTTTTATTCAGACGTAGAGCATTATTCTTCCGAGGAGATTGATCCCTATGCCCAAGCAATTACTGTTCGATGACAACGCCCGTGCCAAACTGCTCAAGGGTGTTGAGAAACTGGCCGGTGCCGTGGCTGTGACTATGGGACCGACAGGTCGCAATGTCATCATCGACAAGTCGTTCGGTGGCCCTACTGTCACAAAGGACGGCGTGACAGTGAGCAAAGAGGTTGATCTGGAGGATCCTTTTGAAAACATGGGTGCCAAACTCGTCAATGAGGTTGCGTCCAAGACCTCCGACATCGCTGGAGACGGCACGACAACCGCCACAGTCCTCGCAAGGGCTATCTTTCGTGAAGGTACGCGAAACGTAGTGGCCGGCAGCAACCCAATGGCTGTGCGTCGCGGCATTGAAAAGGCTGTTGCTGCTGCCGTGGGTCGTTTGATGGAGATCAGCAAAAAGGTGGAGCGGCCGGAAGAAGTAGCCCAAGTCGGTGCCATCAGCGCTAATAACGACCGCTCGATTGGCGATCTCTTGGCCCAAGCCCTGCAGAAAGTCGGCAAGGATGGTGTGATCACAGTCGAAGAAGGAAAGACCACTGAGACAACGGTTCGATTTGTCGACGGCATGCAGTTCGACAAGGGATTCGTGTCGCCTTATTTCGTCAACCGTCCTGCAGAGATGGATTGCCAACTCGACGACGCTTTGATTTTATTGCACGAAAAAAAGATATCCAATTTACGGGATTTGCTGCCACTGCTTGAAAAAGTGGCCCAGTCTGGCAAGCCACTCTTGATTATTTCTGAGGATGTTGACGGTGATGCACTCACAGCACTTGTTGTGAATAAACTTCGTGGCGTGCTCAATGTCTGTGCGTCTAAGGCTCCTGGATTTGGTGATCGCCGCAAGGCTTTATTGGGAGACATCGCTACGCTCACAGGCGCAACGCTAATTAGTGAAGACCTAGGACTCACACTCGAAAGCCTCGATCTTTCTCATCTTGGCAGGGCCAAGACGATCAATGTTGATAAGAGCGAGACGACGATTGTGCAGGGTGCCGGCAAACAAGCTGATGTGCAGGTTCGCGTTCAACAAATCCGCAATCAGATCGAATCGACTGAGAGCGAATACGACCGCGAAAAACTACAGGAGCGTTTGGCAAAGCTCACTGGGGGCGTGGCCATCATCTCTGTTGGGGCTGGCACAGAAGCTGAAATGAAGCAAAAGAAGGCCCGCGTTGAGGATGCTTTGCCACGCCACACGAGCCGCTGTTGAAGAAGGCATTGTGCCGGGTGGTGGCGTGGCACTGCTGCGTTGCCGCGCCGCGGTCGAGAAGGCTCGCTCCCAGGCCAAGGGAGATGAGAAGATTGGTATCGATATCGTCCTTGCCGCCTTGGAAGCCCCAATTCGTCAAATCGCGGAAAACGGTGGAATTGACGGCTCGGTTGTCGCTGACGAGGTGGCTCAAAAGGACACCAACATCGGCTACGACGCCAACAAGGGCGAGTATGTTGACATGCTGAAGGCTGGCATCATCGATCCAGTCAAGGTGGTTCGCGTGGCTTTGACCAATGCGGCCAGTATTGCCGGCTTACTTTTGACAACAGAAGCCCTCGTGACAAACCTCGACAAGGATGATCCAAAGAAGCACCGCGCTGAAGGCAGTGTGCGATAAAGCGGTCACAAGAACAGTCCATGTCCCAAAGCCGTGACTACTACGAGGTGCTGGGCGTCGATCGGCGGGTTACGAGCGCGCAGATTTCCGATTCCTATCGTAAGCTCGCAATTCGATTTCACCCGGATAAAAATCCGGGGAATGAACAGGCCGTGGAACAGTTCAAAGAAGCCGCGCGGGCCTTTGAAGTGCTTTCCAATGATGAACTGCGAGCCCGCTACGATCGATACGGTCATGCCGGTCTGGCAGGCGGTGCCCAGCACGAGTTCAATGACCTCGGCGATATTTTTGAGGCTTTTGGCGATATGTTCGGTGGGGGTGTGTTTGGGGGTGCGGGCAAACGAGCGAGTCGAGGTCGCAACGGCCGCGATGTTTTTTGCACCGTCAGTC
>Ga0194055_10001587_pt1 | contig 18504 bp, 21 predicted proteins | sample SepL449m_MetaG_FD_155482 | JGI IMG/M metagenome (GOLD analysis project Ga0194055, IMG submission 155482) | Anoxic zone freshwater microbial communities from boreal shield lake in IISD Experimental Lakes Area, Ontario, Canada - Sep2016-L442-9m | ecosystem: Environmental > Aquatic > Freshwater >...
TGTGCAGATGAGAGAACATGCTCATCGTCGTAAGTAACGTCCATGTGGCAATGGGTATCCACCACAGGAGACACCAAGGGCGTAATCAAATCCACATCACTCACATGACCAACCGTAATGCAATTGTGTATTACCCTAAGTATCGACGCTCATCCACCTGAATTTCGGGAAAGGCATCACGTGCTAAAGCGGCTCCCCGGACTCGATGGTTTACGAGGCATCGCTGTCATCTCAGTCGTGATCTACCACACCGACTTAGGAATCATGCGGGGTGGATTTCTTGGCGTTGATATCTTTTTCGTTCTTTCTGGCTTTCTCATAACAACTTTGTTAATTCAGGAAGCAGCCACAACTGGTCACATCAATAGATTCGAATTTTACAAACGACGAATTCGACGATTAGTACCCGCACTTGCGGCCATGGTTATCGTCACTGTCGTGATCGCTGGACTGTGGGTTCCAGACTCTGCCTTTGGTGTTCGTCGCGATTTGCCTTGGGCGCTGGTATTTTTCCTTAACTGGTCCTACATCAATGCTGCACAGTCGTACTTCGTCACAATATCTCGCCCGCCGTTATTCCAACACTTATGGTCGCTTTCAATAGAAGAACAGTTTTATGTGATTTGGCCGTTAGTCGTAATGGCATTCAACAAAATCGCGAGAAGGCGCTTCTCACTTCGTCAGTTAATTTTTGTTTGCTCACTGAGCCTTGCGGTGTGTTCCACAATTTGGATGAGTGTGCTGGCTTACCGAGGAGGATTCCCGCAGCCGAATGATCCAAGCCGGGCGTATTTCGGAACAGACACTCATGCAATGGGCTTACTTATTGGGTGCCTTACTGCATCCGCATGGGATGCGAAAAAATTAGTATCTCGGATGACACCAGATCGCCGCTCGGCATTACATCTTCTTGGTTTAGCAACAACCGGCGCAATCGGGTATTTCCTATTTGCGATTCCTGAGCTCAGTCCATTTCTCTACCATGGCGGATTTCTCGTACTGAGCACACTCACGGCGCTGCTGATTGTATTAACGGTTCATCCAGCACTTCGATTTCGAAACGTGTTCGGTAACCGAATCCTTAGATGGTTTGGTGATCGCTCGTACGGAATGTACATCTGGCACTGGCCACTATTCATGCTCCTGCGTCCTGGCGTGGATGTGAACTGGTCAGATAACGTGACGCAAATTGTGCGCTGCCTGTTACTTCTAGTGATCAGTGACATTTCATACCGTTACTTGGAGTTACCGATTCGTCAGGGAGTTTTGAGTAAGCGCGTTACATTACGTCGCTCACTTGGGTTCACTCGCCCAAGCCTTCGAACAGGATTGGTAACTTTGTGTGTGAGCGCTGTCCTGGCCACAAGCGTTGTTGGACTTGCTCATGCTCCATCACCCGACACTCAGATGATGGCCACACTCGGCGGAATCACATCCATCGATTCAGACCCGACTCCTGCACCCGTTTCAACGAATACCTCATCTGAGCTGCTTGGCCCAAAACCAAAAGTAGCTCCAGTTCGCCATGGACAGATTGCCATCTTTGGTGACTCCGTTGTACTCGGCGGTCGTAGCGGTCTACAAAAAGTCTTAGGCCCAATTTCTATTGATGCAGCAGTATCGAGACAACCATCTGAAATCGCGCGCCACGTAAACCTACGTCGTCGACAAGGCAGATTAGCCACTGACATTGTGATTCACATGGGAACTAATGGACCCATCAGACGGCAAGACTTAGAACTCATTCTGGATTCGCTACGTGATAGAAGACGAGTTGTCATCGTAAATCTTCACGTACCGCGTCGTTGGATGAAGCCCAACAATTTGATGATCGCAGACATCATTAAGGACTATCCGAACGTCAGGCTCGCGGATTGGGATGCAACCTCACTTGGACATAGAGAATATTTTGTTCGCGACGGTGTTCATCTCACGTTTGCTGGGATTCGAGCGTTTGCAAGCATGATCAAGCGAACACTCGACGGATACTAAATATCAGCCGGCTCTTCAATGCGCGGAAACATACTTTCGCCCTTAGTGATTACAACGCCAGGCTTCAGTTGGCCCCATGTGGCGACATCTTCGTAGGACATGGACAGTCCTGATTCCACTGCGCCAATTTCGCTCCACATTTGAGTCATCGCTTTAGGCATGATCGGTGCATACATCACAGCAATTGCTCGCAAGGATTCACAGATTGTGTACAGGATTGTCGCAAGACGCTCATTTTGAGATTCATCTTTGGCAACTACCCACGGTTGTTGTTCTGTGACATAAAGGTTTACCGCATCAATAAAGTCCTTAACTGCAACAATTCCTGTTTGAAATTCGAAGTTGCGAACAGCACTATCGGTTTTGGCTGCAGTTTCACTAAGCAACGTGTGAATTGCAATGTCAGCCGCCGAGTATTCGCTTGGACTTGGTAGCTTGCCATCAAAATATTTTCCGACCATCGCTTGAACCCGGCTGGCTAAATTGCCCAAACCATTTGCTAATTCAGATGTGTAGCGCGCCATGAGGTCTTCCCATGAGAAGGATCCATCTTGGCCAAACACAATCGCGCGCATGAAGTAATAGCGGAAAGCATCCGATCCGACTAAATCCACGATGCTTCCAGCCGAAATTCCTGTGAGTTTGCTCTTACTCATCTTTTCGCCACCAACGAGTAGCCAACCATGAGCAAATACACATCGAGGTAACGGCAATTGTGCAGCCATTAACATTGCTGGCCAGATCACGGCGTGGAAGCGAAGAATATCTTTACCGACAAGGTGAACATCTGCTGGCCAAGTATGAGCAAACTTCTTGCCGCCAACAGAGTCAGGTTCATCGCCAAGTCCAACAGCAGTCGCGTAATTCAGTAGCGCATCAAACCAGACATACACAACTTGTGATGGATCCCACGGAACTTGAATACCCCAGTCAAAGGTGGAGCGAGAAATTGAAAGGTCCTGCACGCCAGAACGTAAGAAGGACATCACTTCGTTGTAAGCCGATTCGGGGCGTATCGCAAGAGGGTTTGCTTCGTAATGTGCGATTAATGGTTCTGCAAAACGCGACAGTTGAAAGAACCAGTTTGTTTCACTAATAGTTTCGACTGGCTTTGAGTGAATAGGACACAACAAGTCACCATTGTCACCAGGCAACAAGTCGCCAGGTAATTTAAATTCCTCGCAACCGACACAGTAGGGACCTTCGTAAGCACCTTCAACAATGAATCCCGTGTCACGCAATGAAGAGAGAAACTTTTGTACGCGCTCGACATGACGAAGTTCTGTAGTGCGGATGAAGTCGTCATTCGCTGCGTCAATAGTTTCCAGCACTGGAATCCACGCTTCTTCGACTAACTTGTCAGCCCATGCTTGAGGTGCAACGTTGTTGGACTCGGCGGTACGTAACACTTTCTGACCATGTTCGTCAGTGCCTGTCAGGAACCACACATCTTCGCCAGCCATCCTGTGCCAACGCGTCATTACGTCACCGGCAACTGTCGTGTAGGCATGCCCAATATGAGGGGCATCATTCACGTAGTAAATCGGCGTTGTCAGATAGAACGCCTTGCCAGGATTCGTCATGCGTTAATTCTAGAGTCTTGCTCGCTAGGACTAAGACCGACGGCTTTCGAGCACCGCTTCATACACATCTCGTTTTGGTACCCGCAGTTCGCGGGCTACATCAGCAATTGCATCGCGCTGTGACTCCCCTAGGGCAACACGTGTTGCAACAAGCTCAACCCACTGGCCAGAATCGCTATGTTCAACGGGGCTGGCGCCAGAAACAACAATGGTGATCTCACCTAAAATTTCTTGAGAACTCCACTCCACTAATTCAGTCAGATTTCCCCGAACCACTTCTTCGTAGGTTTTCGTCAATTCACGGCACACCACGGCGCTGCGTTCATCACCGAATACAGACTTCATATCTGCAAGTGTTTCGTGCAGTCGATGTGGCGCTTCAAAAAAGACCATAGTGCGCAGTTCATCTCTGAGATTTTCCAGTACGTCCGTACGCTCGCCAGACTTTCTTGGCAAAAAACCTTCAAAGGTAAATCGGTCCACGGGAAGGCCGCTCACCGCAAGTGCAGCCAACACTGCGGATGGACCAGGAATAACTGATACTCGAACTCCACGTTGAATTGCCTCGCGCACGATGCGGTAACCCGGATCTGACACTGTTGGCATTCCAGCATCAGATACAACCACGATTACTTCACCAGCAATGGCGCGTTGCACAAGGTCACTGCTTTTGGATTCCTCAACTGCGTCATAAAAGGAAATAATTTGTCCTGGAGCATGGATGTCCAAATCGCGTAACAATCGCACCAGTCGTCGCGAATCCTCAGCTGCCACCACATCTGCGGTACTCAAAATCTCACGTAGTCGCGCTGAAGCATCGGCCACGTTGCCGATTGGCGTAGCTGCTAAGTAAATAGTTGCGGACATGCCTCCATCATTCCGTAATTACCCGCATTACCTGTATTTTGAATGTGTGACGCAAGCACCTGACTTCGATGAGGCCACTGACCCTATCGAAACGCAATATGCTCGATACGATCTGGACCGTCTGGGAATGCCGCAAAACGGTTGGCGCGGTTGGTTAGGACCACTGGCAGCAACTGCGCTTGCAGCAGCCCTGCGACTTCCACGCCTTGGAACCCCACACCAGCTTGTGTTCGATGAAACGTACTACGCCAAAGATGCACTCTCGCTGCTTAAGTTTGGGTACGAGCGCAAAGTTGTTAAGAACGCAAACGACTTACTTCTTTCTGGAAATTCAAATATTTTCGATTCTGGACCCGCGTACATAGTTCATCCACCATTGGGTAAATGGGTCATCGCCCTTGGTGAACAACTATTTGGGGCCACGCCTTTTGGCTGGCGCATCATGGTGGCAATTCTTGGAATACTTTCTGTTCTCATTACAGCGCGAATCACACGTCGTCTCACGCGCTCAAATGTCATTGGCACTACAGCGGGGCTACTGGTTGCCCTCGATGGCCTTCACATTGCGATGAGTCGAACTGCACTTCTGGACACTCCGCTGTCATTTTTTGTCTTGTGCGCATTCGGGTGCCTAATCATTGATCGTGATCGCAACAAGGAGCGAGCACTCACTGCGCATTCACCTCGGCTTGCCCGAGTGGGAATGGTGATTTTTCTGGGTCTAGCAACAGCAACAAAGTGGAGCGCAGTTTATTTCGCTGCAACCTTTGGAGTGTTGATGTTGATGTGGGATTTTGACAATCGCCGGCTGCGTCAACCGCAACGCATTGTCACGACGTGGCTGCGTAAAGACGTGCTTCCAGCCATCACAATGCCATTTTGGATTCTTGGGATTTACCTGACTAGTTGGGTTGGTTGGTTTCACTCAACAGGTGCGTGGAGTCGAAATTGGATCATGTCGGGCGGACCGCATCCGAAGTGGATGTCTTCACTGGCTGGGCTTCTTCATTACCACCATGACATGTACAAGTTTCATACTCACTTAACTTCGCCACATAATTACAAGGCAAACCCACTTGGTTGGCCATTGATGATTCGCCCTACGAGTTTCTTCTACGAAACCAAACCAACATGCGGTGCCGCTCGATGTGCACAGGAAGTCATTCCATTGGGCAACCCCATAACGTGGTGGGGCGGTGCCATCGCACTTATTGTCATCGGGTATTTCGCGTTCAACCGACGTCACAGTGCGGCCACGCCAATAATTGCTGGCTTCTTAGCTGGATGGGTTCCGTGGCTCTGGTACATCAGTCGAACAACATTTACCTTTTACTCAATCGTGTTCTTCCCATTTACTGCAATGGCCGCCGCGCTGGTGCTTTACCAAGTCACGCATCGCAGAGCGCTCAACAGCGATACCTGGAATAAGAAACTGATTGGCGTAATCAGTGCTGTCGCAATCTTGGCAATATTCTTCTACCCCATTACTGCTGCAATCTCGCTGCCATGGGACATGTGGAACTTACGCATGTGGGTACCGAGCTGGGTTTAACCTAAAGACTTGAAGCTGCGAAGTCGCAAACTATTTGTGACAACAAAAACGCTCGACAACGCCATTGCACCTGAAGCAACAATCGGGCCAAGGTAGCCCATCATGGCAAGTGGTATAGCAGCAACGTTGTAGGCAAAAGCCCAAAATAAGTTAGTTTGAATTGTTCGCATTGTTGCACGCGATAAGCGAATTGCATCAACGGCTGCCGACATCGTAGAGCGCATCAGCACAATGTCAGCTGAGTTCGCCGCAACATCCGTTCCAGTGCCCATGGCAAGACTCAAATGTGCCTTGGCCAATGCGGCAGCATCATTGACGCCATCACCGACCATCGCAACAACGTGACCTTCCGCTTGAGCAGCCGCAATAGCATCCAACTTTTGACTGGGAGTGCGTTCCGAAACAAAACGCGAGATGCCCAGTTGGTGGGCAACATTTTCAACTGCCACTTTATTGTCACCAGACATGATGACAGGAATGATTCCCATGCGATCCAATTCTCGAATTGCGAACATAGCCGAAGGTTGTAACGAGTCAGAAAGTGCTACGGCGGCGATTGCTCGAGCATCGCGGTACACCATAACAACGCTGTCACCACGATTGGCAAAAGTTTGGGCGGCATCCCGTAGATTCCCCTCGGGTGCACCCAGCCATGACACCGAACCAATCGTGCACGGGTGACCATCGACTATGCCTTGGATTCCGGAACCCGCCACAGTGACTACGCGCTGGGCCAGATCATGACTAAATCCCCGAGATTGTGCGTATTCGCGCAGACACGTTGCAAGGGGATGTTGAACAGATTGCTCAAGGGCATCCACAATGGGCCACAGTTGCTCATCAGGAACAGTACTCACGTACTCGCCCACTGACATGTGTCCCTGGGTTAAGGTTCCTGTCTTATCGAGATAAATTGTGTCCAGTGTGCGGCTTGCTTCAAGTGCATGCGGGCCACGAATCAAGATTCCCAGCTGTGCGCCTCGGCCAGTGCCGACAAGCAGTGCAGTGGGCGTTGCAAGTCCTAAGGCACACGGGCAAGCAATGACCAGTACCGAAATTCCAATTGTCATCGCAAGTTGACCGTCGTGAGTGCGCACGTACCAAGCTATTGAGGTCATCGTTGCAAGTAACACAACCAGAGGAACAAATATTTCAGCTACTCGATCTACGAGCCGAGTGACTTCTGCTTTACCGGTTTGCGCCTGATGAACCAAACGAGAGATTGCAGAAATCACAGTGTCCTTACCTACTGCAACCGCTTTGATCGTGAGAACACCATCAACTAAAACAGTCGCCCCAATAACAGACATCCCAACAGACACCAAAGATGGAATCGATTCTCCTGTCACAAGTGATTTATCCACATGGCCCTCCCCCTCAATGACTTCGCCATCGACAGGAATTTGATCACCAGTTGCAACAAATAGTAAATCGCCAATTCTCACTGATTCGATTGGCACAACTCGGTTGGAATTGTTTTCCCTGATCGTTGCGAATTTTGGATTGAGAGTTGCCAGGCTTTCTAATGCAACTAATGATTGCTCACGCGCCCGATGTTCCAAAAATTTTCCAAGTAACACCAAAGTCGCCACTGCCGCAGCAATCTCAAAATACAAACCTGGTTCATGACCTTCGGAGGATCGCGGGAACAGAGAAGGACTCATGACCATTCCACGAGCACCAGCAGACGTAAACACCAACGCCCAGAGAGACCAAGTGAAGGAAACCACTACGCCAAGACTGACCAACGTGTCCATTGTTATTTGCCCGTGTCGAGCATTTACTGCGGCTGAACGATGGAATGGCCAGGCTCCCCATACCGCAACAGGCAGTGAAAGTATCGCCACCGCATATTGCCAACCGGTGAACTGAGCCGCTGGCACCATGGACACAATCATCACTGGCAGTGTGAGAATCGCCGAGACTATAAGTCGCAGCCGAAATTCTTTGCGTCCATACCGTTCCACAGCTTTACCTGCGATGACTGCGCTATACCCTGACTTTTCAACGGCTGCCACAAGCTGTTCGTTAGGGATGTCGCTGCTGACTTCAACTAAAGCAACTCCTGTTGCATAGTTCACCAAGGCTGATACGCCTTCAATTTTTCCTAAAGCTTTTTCAACCCGACGTGAGCACGACGCACACGTCATGCCACCGACACTTAGTTCAATTTGGCGCGTGGGCATGACTACGTGATGAGCTCGTATCCGGCTTCGTCAATAGCTTCGCGCACCACTTCAACATCAAGTGACTTATCCGAGGTCACACTCACAGTTCCAGAATCCAAATCAATATCGACTTGGCTCACACCTGGGAGAAGAAGCATTTCACTGGTGACTGCATTAACGCAGTGACTGCAGGTCATACCTTGTACTTGAAACGAAGTTTCCACTGCGCCATCCATACCTTTCACAACCCGCTCTCATCTGACTCTATTCCCGAGCGTACTCGCGCCAGACTATTCGTTGACGGCCCGTAACCTGCGAACTGCTTCTTGTTCAGTTGCTGCGGCAATGGCTGCCCGCCGGGCTTTTTCCATAGCTAAAGCGCGTGCTTCATCTAGCCGCTGTTGTGCTTGTTTAATGCGCTCTGCCCGAAGGGCCCGCATTTGTGCAGCCTGTTCAAGCATCTCTGCAGCAGTCCACGGTTTTTGGGCATCTATGCCACGTGGGTACGGTGTTGCACGATCTGCAGTGACATAACTCGGTAGTGGCGATTCGATCGGACGCCAGGTACGCGTTGAAGTCTGTTTCGTTTCGGGAATTGTCGAGTCAAGCAGCACTTGCGAAGGCGAAACAACTGGAGTGACCGTAGCCTGATTGCGCGAAGTACTTCGCTTAACTGGTTTTGCTTGTCGAGCACTGCGTGCCGCAGCTACCACGAACAAAATTGTTAGTGACACTGGAACAACGATCCAATAAATCGACACGTGTCCTGTTGCCGCTAAGAGAGCGGTCCCAATGAGCCACGTGAGTAACGTCATAGAAGCGCGGCGGCGGCGAATGAATGCCTGTTCTTTTGGAGTCACTTGTTCACGCGAAACTGCGCCCCACCTCTGGGCAAGCTGATCGACGAGAGGTTCTGAAAGCAACTTTTCGAGCTCTTCACGATCATGACGCTTCAAATAAAGTGGGCAAAGAATGACCAGCCATATCACGATAACCATGAAATACAGCAAGCCCGTCATAGAACTTTACGGTACGACCTTTTTGCACAATTGCCGACTACATAAAGGCAGTTTCTAGTCGTGTCGCTTCGAAACCAATGCCACATCAAGGATTTTTTGAGTCAACGGAATCCGCAGATTCTCTCGGCACAGTGAATAGATGTTGTGATCTCGCCAAGCATGGTTAATGTGAAGGAATGCGGGACGAATACCTTCAAAACTAAATCCCAAGTTTGAAATCAGTCGATTGCTCGGTATGTTTTCAGGCCTGATTGCCACTTCAATACGGTGCAGGTTTGTTGTAAAAAGTAGGTGGTCCGTGACCAAGGCCACGGCGGTGGTCATAATTCCGCGACTGGAATATTTCTTATCAATCCAATAACCAAAATGACAACCGCGTAATGAGCCGTAAACAATGTCCGACACATTAATTTGTCCAACAAAACGTCCGCAATACTCAATGACAAACGGCATGGCTGAACCTCGGCGAGCTTCCTTTAACAGCTGACGAGTGCTTTCCTGAAAAGTTGGCGGCGGATCAGTTGACGGAAGTGGAGCGGTTGCCTCCCACTCTGCGAGCCATTCCTGGTTCGCAAGTCGCACTTTTTGCCACACTCGACCATCTCGCATGCGTAATGGTCGAATTGTGACATCACCATGTCGCAATGTAACGGGCCACGTCTTAGTCACTCGTCGACCTGATTATCAAGTCGCATCACGGAGACGGTCTCGCCCTGACTTAGTCGGCGCGTGCCTGCAGGAACCACTATTAACGCATCAGCCGTGCCAAGTCCAGCTAATGGATGCTCCTCGTTATTTTCTACAGAACGCACTCGAGCGGCACCATGCACTCCAGAAAGATGTGCCCGAATGTAATGCACGTCTTCTTCACTGGAATCCACTGACGCTTCAAGTGTGGCGTCAATAATTTTGTGATGAAGAAGTGACTGTCCCATCATTCGGCGAATCATTGGACGAACAAAAATATCAAAAGAAAGTAACGCACCAACAGGATTTCCTGGCAACACAAACACAGGCGTCGAATCAGGACCAATAAATCCAAAACCTTGTGCGCCACCCGGTTGCATCGCTACTCGAATAAATTCGACACGTCCCAATTCTTTGAGCACATTCGTCAGCAGGTCATAATCAGGCGCTGACATTCCGCAAGCCGCAATAATAATGTCGGCTCGCACCAGTTGATCTTCAAGCGATGCTCGAACCACATCAACATTGCTTTGAAGTGGGCCAACGCGAAATGTCATGGCACCAGCCGCAGTGGCCGCTGCAGTCAAGGCAACTCCATTGATGTCTGGAATTCGATCGGGGTCCTGGCCTGGATCAACAAGTTCGTCGCCAACTGTAACCACGACAACTCGAGGCTTGGGGTGAACCCACAACCGACCAAGCCCGGCAGCGGCGAGTAACGCGATGTGTCGAGCGGCAATCGTTGTTCCTTTGCTTAAAAGAACTTGCGTTGCTTCATCGTCTTGAATTGTTACATCTTCAGCTAATACACACCCAACGGATCCCAGCAGTCCCACTTCCAAGGGGGCTAACGAATTGATGTGCGCCAGAACTAAGTCGATGTGCTCTGCGGTGGAACGCATTAAATCTGGTCCGCTAACTTCTTGACAATCCAGTCATGAAGAGCCGGACCAACATCATCTCGCTCAAGAGCAATGGAAATAACGCTTTGTAAGTACGACAACTTATCGCCAGTGTCATAACGTTTGCCTGTGAAAATAACACCATGCACACCGCCACCTTTGTCTTGCTCAATGAGAGTGTGGATTGCATCGGTTAATTGAATTTCACCACTGCGACCTGGCTCTTGAGTCGACAGGATGTCAAAGATATCAGGCTGCAATAAATATCGACCTATGATCGCGTAATTACTGGGGGCTTTCCCGGCAGCTGGTTTTTCAACAACACCAGTAACTCGGACAATTCCATCCGTAGTTGTAGGTTCCACTTGAGCGCATCCATACAGGTGCATCAATTCTGGTTCAACTTCCATTAAGCACAGAATTGAACCACCAAGCTGCTCATGAGCAGCAATCATGTCAGCAAGCACTGGAGTTTTCGCATCGATTAAATCGTCACCGAGCATAACGACAAACGGATCAAGGCCAACATGTTTACGCGCCATCAACACTGCATGGCCCAGCCCAAGTGGTTGTCCTTGGCGCACGTAGTGAATCTGCGCTAACTCGACAATATTTTGCAGATCTTTAACCCCTTTGGCATCACCGCGCGATGCCAATGCTTCTTCGATAGCCGGGGCATAATCAAAATGATTTTCTAGCGCATTCTTGCTTCGACCTGTGACGAACAAGACATCATCAATTCCAGCTGCGACAGCTTCTTCTACAACGTACTGAATAGCCGGCTTATCAACGACAGGAAGCATCTCTTTGGGAGTCGCTTTCGTTGCAGGCAGGAATCGTGTGCCCAGCCCTGCTACCGGCATGACTGCGGTAAATACTGTCTTTGGCGAACTACCCATACCAAGACTTTAGAGCACAATCCCATCACCTCGAGTTACCACTGCCTAGAGTGGAGCAATGGTGTCAAAAGCCCAGGCACGCGCAAATACATTGCAAACCAGATCCGCTCGCTCTGATAACGAGCGAGAACTCTGCAGCCAAGGATTTGCCGCGCACGATTGGCTCAGCATTCTTCAGGGCGACACAGTTTCGCTTTACGTATCGATGGCCAGTGAGCCACCGACTGGCCCGCTGCGCACACTTCTTCGAAATAGCGCAAAGACGATTGTGCTGCCCATCATGGGACCCCAACGCTCATTAGCTTGGGGATTCGATACCGGGATGCAGACTACTAATTCATTCGGTGTCGCAGAACCCGAAATTGACATTGCGATCCAGCCTTCAAGTTTTCAAACCATGATCATTCCTGCGCAGCGCGCTGGGCGCGATGGAAGTCGCCTTGGTCGAGGTGCGGGTTACTACGATCGAGTTTTAGCAACGTTGCCGGTCTTTGATGATGGCGGCCCGCTTCGCATCACATTAGTTTTCGATGACGAGGTTGACGATGTGGTACCCACGGATGAGTGGGACCAAAAAGTAAATGTGATAGTCACTCCAACAAGAGTCCTTCACATATCAGAATAAATGTGTACCTAGCGCCATTCCAACCGCAGCAGCAGCAAGTCCCAAAACAAGTGTGCTTCCCAAATATCGAACGCCAGCTGACCGATCGCCTGCACTAAATCGTCTATGCAATTGCAAACTGACGCCGCTAAAGGTCGTTAGTGCTCCGCAAAATCCAGATCCAACTACCAGGCGCACATCATGAGGTGCCGCAAGAAATATTCCGAGGAGGAAAGTACCAACAACATTCACAATCAAAGTGGCACGAGGAAATGCTTGCGTTCCTACGGGCGGTAGGAAATATTCGACAGTGAAACGCGTTAAGCCTCCAATGGCTGCCGCAACTATTAACCAGATAATCATCGGAAGGCAACCTTTCTTCCGATGTGTGTTGCGGCAAGTCCAACTCCGAATGTTGCACACACATAGATGAAGAACATGGCTGGTCTCGCGCTCAACTGCACGGCCTCGACTGCCAATGCAGAAAAGGTTGTGAATCCACCCAGTACACCGGTCACTACAAAGTGTCGTCGCGCATCACTTTCCATGATGACGCTACGTTGCGAAATCACGCCAATGATAAGCGCGCCAAGAACGTTAACGAGAAATGTTGCCCACGGAAAAGATTCACTCGTGTGATGTGGGATGAGTAGCGCGACTTCGTACCGACCTAAAGAACCAATGACAGCGCCTAGTGCAGCCAGTGATGCGTGTCTCAACATTTATTGTTCGCCCTGGACAAAGTCGGTCACGACGTCGAGGTTGTCGGCGAAGCTGCCGGACTGCTCGCAGGACTTGTGGATGGAGCAGCAGGTGGCGTCGCTGGTGTGGCCTTGGATGGTTCCGAAGTGGATGTCGACTCTGTGGCCGCAGGAGTTACTGTGCTCGAACTTCCTCGCGAATCATTGCGATAGAAGCCAGATCCTTTGAATACGACACCGACGGATCCATACACTTTGCGTAACGCTTGAGCTCCACATGCCGGACATGTGGTGAGCGCATCATCTGAAAATGACTGAACTACTTCAAGCGGTGCTTCGCACTCATTACATACGTACTGGTAGGTCGGCATAACACCCGCTCACAATCGCTAGGAATCGAACAAGCCAATAGTACCTGTGGACAAATCCTTTTATCGAACCGCCAAATCCACTTACAGTGTCCACTTATGAGATCAACGCCATTCGCACTCGTCATTCACTTCCGTCGCGAAATATCCGCGCTCTGCGTGGGAATAGCGAGTTTGCTCATCATTTCGCAGTTGCACCCATTGCATTCCCATCGGATTGCGGTTGCTTCACGCGATCTGCAAGCTGGTGGAACTGTGACCCGCGACGATGTCGCCCTAGTGGATTCCAATTACACCTGGCCGACTGCTTCGGCGACAATCGAGGCGGTCATTGGCAGCACGGTATTGACCATGACGCATCGCGGTTCCCCACTGACCACTGATGTGTTGAGTCATGGAAACGTTCTGTCACACCTTGATACCCACACTGTTGCAGTTGCAATCCCAATCTCAGAGGGTGAACGAAGTCTGGTCGCTCCACCTGATCGTGTGGACATCTATGCGACTACTCAAAATGGTGGCGCGCAAGTCGTCGCGCACTTGGCAACAGTCTTGTCGCACGAGACTCAAGCCCACACGTCATTGTTGAATTCACGTTCTACTGATGCCTACCTCTATATTGCAGTGACTCCATCTGAAGCATTTCTTATTGCGCAGTCGCGGCTATCGAGCACATTTAGTGTTGCGCTCTTGCATTGACTCGACCACGTCACTTGGATTTTGTAAGTTCGGGGTTTTAGTGTTCGCTGTGATGCGGAGGTACGTCATCCTGAAGTTGCTTATCTTGGGACTGACGAATTGCCATGTCATCCGCCGTTTCGTCGGGATCTAGATCAAGGTCGGCTAACGCCTTGCGCAGAATATTTTTCAGTTCTTCTGCATTGTGCGAATCAGGCTGGAAATCAGTCATACCCCATAGTCCCGTGAGCCCTGCCTATCAGCCAAATAGCCACGCCACAAGTCACGTTCTACAATTCACTCGTGGACCTGCTGCAACGTGACGAATGGTTAGAAGCGCAGCAATCCCACATGCTGCACGTTGATGCATGGGTGCAGCCTCGACTTGCTCGCAGAGCCCAACACTTAAAGCATCCCGTTGATGATTTCCTTTTCGAGTACTACTCATTTAGCGCTGCGAAACTCAAAACCTGGCATCCTGGTTTTGGTTACAGACTTGTTGCATTACAAAGCGACTATGAAACTTTCGATGCACAGACCTATCAGTTTGATGGTTCACACATAACGCTGCATGTTGACTGGATTTCGGACCACTCGAGGATTATTCGAGATGCAACAAACTTGTTAGCAGCCACGCTGAATCGGATGCCGAAAACTGGATGTTTTGGATTGCACGAATGGGCCATGGTTTTGAATCCGGATTCCGTTCGTCATAACGACTACTCACTTCGACTGAGCCAAAATGAAATTTCCCAGACCATCACTGAAGTGGGGTTACGTTGTACTCACTTTGATGCGTTTCGGTTTTTTACAGAAAGTGCGAAGCCGCTGAATCCCACACAACTTACTCGCAGTGATCAACAAACATTTGAACAGCCCGGCTGTCTACACGCCAACATGGACCTTTACAAGTACGCAATGCTGCTTGCTCCACTTGTTGGATCAACCGTAGTTCGCAATTGCTTTCAATTGGCTCGTGACATTCGACAAGTCGACATGCAAGTGGCGCCATACGATTTGCGTGAACTTGGTGTCAATCCGATCAAGGTGGAAACCAGTGAAGGAAGAGCGCAGTTTTCGGAACTGCAACGTGGCTTTGCAGATCGCGCCCAAATACTTCGGGAAGCCTTGCTCCATCACTGCGTGAGTGCTATCTGAACTTTCGGTAGGCTACATGCATGTCCAGACGCAGAATTGATCCAACCATACAGACCACTGTTGCGCCGAAAAAACGCCCAGGCACACTCACTAGCTCTGACCGTAAATTGCTCGCCCTTTGCCTTGGGACAACGGTTGCCGCTGGAATTTTTCATAACTCAGGCGGAAACTCGGTTGTCTCATTCACGTCTGCTGCTGTGGCACTTGCAATGTTGGCCAGTTTGGTTGGACGCAGCGTCGAAGCACTCGGTGATCGACTTGGAGCTGGAGCAACTGGTGTTTTGCAATCCTTTCTTGCCAATCTTCCGGAAATTTTCGTCATCCTTTTTAGTCTCAAAGCCGGGCTTTACGAAGTAGTTAAAGCAACGATTGTTGGTTCCATTCTGGCTAACGTTTTGCTAATTGCTGGCCTGGCCTTCTTCTTCGGCGGCCTCAAGCATGGCCGGCAAAAATTCGATGCGGCCGCTAGCCAACAACTTGGTTTGCTACTAGTACTGAGCGTTTTTGTGTTGTCGATTCCGACACTGACCAGCGCATTACACACTCCTGCGGCCGAACATGAGCGCACTCTTACTATGGCGGTATCGGTAGCGCTACTTGTACTTTTTCTGGCATCACTACCTGAAACTCTGCGCCGCGGTAAAAATCAAAGTCCGATTACCGGTTCCCAAGAAGCGCTCGCAGCAAAGAGTGTGGCAGCTCACCATGGTCAGTGGCCACTTGCCCTTGCATTCACAATGCTGGGTCTTTCGGGAGTTGGCGCTGCGTTTGTTTCAGAATGGTTCGTCTCAGCATTGTCACCGGCAATGGACACGTTGCACATCAGTCAAGCATTTGCCGGCCTCATCATCGTCGCCATCGCTGGCAATGCCGTGGAGAACGTAGTCGGTATTCAACTTGCGATGAAGAATAAATCTGAATACGCAATCCAGATTATTTTGCAATCGCCAGTACAAGTTGCGATGGTTGTTGCTCCTGTTATTGCGCTTTCTGCTCCACTGGTTGGCGCGGGAACTTTCACGTTGGTATTCACGCCATTGTTGCTCGGTGTGCTTTTTATGGCGACGTTTACAGCTGCAACAGTTGTCAGCGACGGTGAATCAACGTGGTTTGAAGGCGCAACATTGCTCGCACTTTATGTTGCGATTGCAGTTTCCTTCTGGTGGGGATAACACGTGATCGTCACTGATCCAGATTTGGCAGTTGACGTTCTGGCTCACGGACGTTTGTGCGCAATTCCTACCGAAACGGTGTATGGGCTTGCGGCGAATGCAGTTGATGAATCTGCAATTGCAGCAGTGTTCGAGGCTAAAGGCCGTCCCCTACATCACCCACTGATTGTCCACATGGCATCTGTCGATGAAGCTTCACTTTGGGTTACATCGTTACCAGACTGGGCACTAGACCTTGCGCGCAATGTTTGGCCCGGACCTCTCACGTTGGTTGGACCGCGAACGCCGCGAGCACTTGACTCGGTCACCGGCAATCAAGATACCGTTGCAATCCGAGTTCCAGCACATCCACTGACGCTGCAAGTTTTGGAAAAATTGTCGCAGCGAAATATTTTTGGTGTTGTTGCGCCAAGTGCTAACAGATTTGGGCACGTATCGCCCACGACTGCGCACCATGTTGAAGAAGATCTTGGCCACTATCTTTCGGTGCACGGTGGAATCATTCTGGATGGCGGTCCATCGAGAATTGGAGTCGAGTCCACAATTGTGTTGGCAACCGGTTCGCATCCTGTTGTGCTTCGCCCTGGTGGCATCACGCGCAAGATGATTAACAACATCACTGGACTAGAAATTCGCGAACCCGAATCGGCACCGCGGGTTTCTGGCACTCTTGAGTCACATTACGCACCTGATGCACACGTGATTTTGCTGTCCGCAACTGATGAGATCCCTGACCACGTCGCGGGATTCATCGCATTCCAGGAAATTGCGACACCATCCCAATCGGTACGACTGAGTTCCCCCACAACTATTGACGAGTTTGCCAGCGATCTCTATGCCGCACTGAGGCAAGCCGACCACGATGGACTTGAACAGGTATACGTGGTGTTACCTCATGACGATGGATTAGCCGAAGCCGTTCGCGATCGTCTGACTCGCGCTGCACACGAATAAATTAATCGTTAACTTTGGCGATTGTGGTCAATGCCAGCAATTTGATCATGGATGTGATCAGCAAGCCGCTCAATAATGACAAGCCCATCACGAACTCCACCAGGTGATCCGGGCAGATTAATAATGAGTGAGGTCGCATTGATTCCAGCTAGTCCACGCGATAAGTCTGTGGTTGGAACTCGGTCACGTGCATAGGCACGTAGGGCTTCAGGAATTCCTGGCAATAATTTTGTGATGACCGGAGCGGTGGCTTCGGGAGTCACATCCAGTGGTGAAATACCGGTTCCGCCTGTTGTCACAATTAAGTCCGTCTGCCGCGCGATTGCACGCTCAAGAGCAGCCCGAATCAAGTCGACATCATCTGGAATCACTTCGGGGCCGACAACGGCATAACCCAGCCCGCGTAATCCTTCGGCCAAAGTATTTCCGCTCAGGTCATCGTAAACACCCAAGCTTGCGCGATTACTCGCAGTGATGATATGTGCAGTGCGTTTGGCCATGGGAATTACTTACGCACCCATAGTCCGTTGCGTCCGCCATCTTTTTCTATGACACCAACGTCAGTGATCTGTGCACCTGGGTCAATCGCTTTGACCATATCGATCACTGTTAGTCCGGCAACGGCAACGGCAGTCAGTGCTTCCATCTCAACACCAGTTCGATCGGCAGTTTTCACGGTGACCTGGATGTCCACGCCGGTGTCGGTGGTGGAAATGTCCAGTGACACTCCATGTATGGCAATCGGATGACACAGCGGAATCAAGTCTGGGGTGCGCTTGGTGGCCATAATTCCGGCAATGCGCGCCGTGGCCAAAACATCACCTTTGGGAACGGAATTGTCACGCAACATTGAGACAACTTGTGGGCTCAAATTGACCTTTCCCACTGCAGTCGCGGTTCGTACAGTGAGGTCGCGATCGGTCACATCGACCATGTGGGCATTTCCAGATTCATCGATGTGGGTCAGTTCGCCAGCCTTGTCGACCTTGCCCGATGTGTGTTGCGTCATGTGAAGAATCGTACTCGGCTAGCCCGAGGCGGCCGTGTGCCCAAAGTCACCACAAGAATTCATCGATTGGATCCGATTTGGTAACGTTTTGGTAACCGCAGCTGAGATAATAGAAACATGGCAAACAGCCACTTTTTGAAAGGAAATATCATGAGCGTCGCCCACGAGGCAACCACCGTGAAGGAACTTAG